>Ga0315533_1001338_pt1 | contig 18936 bp, 19 predicted proteins | sample SalMarSW160130MG_FD_203081 | JGI IMG/M metagenome (GOLD analysis project Ga0315533, IMG submission 203081) | Salt marsh sediment microbial communities from the Plum Island Ecosystem LTER, Massachusetts, United States - Salt Marsh Sediment SW1601-30 ... | reverse complement strand
CTATTATAATGTGACTAAAACTATTGACGATTTGATATAATGCGAAGTTGGGAAGAAGTTGTTAATATGCTTGCCGCTGAAATCAGCCATATAGCAAAGTCCTTTGCCGATAAGGTCGCCGTTGACAACTTGTCCTTCTCTGTAGCTCAGGGTGAGATGTTTGGCCTGATTGGTCCTAATGGTGCCGGCAAGACTACCACCATCAGGATGATGATGGACATCCTCAAGCCGGACTCGGGCGAGGTGACCATCCTCGGCGAGAAGTTGAATGAAGCTACCAAGAATAGGCTTGGCTACCTGCCCGAGGAAAGAGGGCTGTATAAAAAACTGAAGGTCCTCGAATCCATAGTCTACCTCGCCTCGCTCAAGGGTGTGGACAGGCACTCGGCCACAGAAAAAGCTAACGAGCTACTCACTCAAACCGGCATGTTAGCCAGCAAGAATAAGAAGATTGAGGAACTGAGCAGGGGCATGGGGCAGATTATCCAGTTCATTGTTACCATCATCCATGACCCGCAACTGCTTATCCTGGATGAGCCCTTCGCCGGCCTCGACCCGGTTAACACCGAGCTATTAAAAGGGATGCTCGCTGACTTGAGGAACCAGGGTAAAGCCGTAATCCTGAGCACACACCAGATGAACCAGGTAGAGGAACTATGCGACCGCATCTTAATGATAAACAACGGGCAGGACGTCCTCTACGGGGACTTAAGGGAAATCAAGGCAAGATATAGAGGTAATTCGGTCATCCTGGATTTTAAAGGTGAGCTGGGAGAAATACCGGGAGTTACCGGTAAGCGAATCCACAAAGGCTACACTGAGCTGATGCTGGACGGCAAGACAACCCCCCAGCAGGTTCTGTCCCATTTGATAAGCCGTGGCACGGTAATCAACCGCTTTGAAGTAGCCACTCCTTCACTTAACGAAATATTCCTGAAGGAGGTGGGTAAAAAATCATGAATAAGACGCTATTGATATTCCGACACGAATTCCTGCACATGATAAAGAGGAAGGCGTTTATTATTATGACCCTTATCGTGCCGGTCTTAGCCCTCATAGGCATAGGTGTTTTCCAGCTCATATCAACCGGCGAGCCACCGGTAGTAGAAACAAGCACCATCGGCTATGTCGATGAAGCCGGCGGATTCGACCAGTATACTACTCAGGGATATGTAGAGCTAGTCCACTTTGATACGCCCGGTGATGCCACGGCTGCCCTGATTAACGGCGATGTTTCCGAGTATTTCGTCATTCCATCGGATTATCTCTCAACCGGGGTAATTAACCGTTATACCCTGGAGAGACAACTGGAAACGCCCCCGGCCATCGCCACCGTCATTAAGAATTTCCTCACCAGTAATATGTTAGCCGATAAAGTGCCTCCCGAAACGGTATACCGGATAGAAGCCCCCTTAGGTCTGGTGACGACCAGACTTACCGAAACGGGGGAGGTGGCTACCGAGCAGGGCGGATACGGGAATGTTATCATCCCCGCTATTTTTGGCCTTCTGCTGGCCCTCTCTCTGATGCTTTCTTCCACCTACCTGGTGCAGGGGCTGGGAGAGGAGAAGGAGAGCCGCCTTATCGAGGTATTGCTCTCCTCGGTTTCCGCCCGGCAGCTACTCACTGGCAAGGTTTTGGGGCTGGGTGTAGCCGGGCTGGTGCAGGTGGTCGTCTGGCTGGCCTCATTACCACTCCTTCTAAACCTGGCCTCATCCACTATAGGCGGCTTTTTCAGCACGATACAACTACCAGCCAACTTCCTGGTGCTGGGGATAGTCTATTTCATCTTGGGTTATCTATTGTTCGCCGCCCTCTCGGCGGGCGTCGGCGCCATCAGCCCCAGCGCCCGGGAAGGACAGCAACTGGCAGGGATTTATACGCTTCTCGTCTTTGTCCCCCTCTGGTTTGCATCCTTACTGTTTGTATTCCCAGACAGTCCTGTCTGGGTAGTGCTGACCATTTTCCCTATCACGGCTCCCATTGCAGTGATGCTGAGGCTAGGCGTAACTGGTATTGCCGCCTGGGAACTGGCGGTCAGTTTAGCCGTGATGGTGCTCTCCATCGTTTTGGTTATGTTCTTGGCAATCAAGATTTTCAGGATTTACCTGCTCATGTATGGCAAAAGACCTAGTTGGGGAGAAATCATCCAAAACCTCAGGAGCGGATAGGCTACCTATTGTCCAGTACCGCCCACCAAAGGGGATTCGAACTGATTCGTCGGACTTTATCATTATGCTGTATCACTAAGCTGCGGTGGGATGGCTGACTTCCATGATAAAATCCGGTCTTTCATTACTTCAAAGTTCGGAGAGATAGGATATGTATGGAGACGCCAATAGCGATTATGACCAGAATCAATTTTAGTGCAAGAGTCTCCACCGCAAATGCGGCTGAAGCTCCGATTGTTATCCATAGTAGAGTAAGGGTTATGACTTTTACCCTTAGTGTAATCCCTTTTCTCTCTAGATAGTTCCTGATGTAGCTTCCAAACCATTTGTTATTCAAGAGCCAGCTGTAAAACCTTTGTGAACTTCTCGCATAGCATGCAGCAGCAAGTAAGAGAAAAGGAGTGGTAGGCAATACTGGCACAAATATTCCGACAATTCCTAGCCCCACACAAAATGTTCCCGCAATAACCAGCAATATTCGAAGCCAGGTTTGTATTGCCTTTGCGTGGTTATCATTTCCCATAGAGAAGCCAACCGTCCTTGGCAAAACGCTACTTTGTTGGGTAGCTTTTCGTGCTAGTATGCAATTCCATCCTTAGGCATATCATAGGCCTGGCTAAACCATCTAAGCTCCAGTTGTGTTAAGAAACGGGCTGCCAGCTCAAGAAGGGATAGGTCTCGCCGTTAACGATATTCCAGCTGTAGGTGGGATTGGTCTCGCCGGGAGCGACGGCGACTATGTGCCAGCGTGTGAAGGTGGCGATGTCCTTCATTTCGGTGGTAGTCTTGCCCGTCCCACCAGCCGAAGTAGCTTGTCCACTGGTTCCGGTATCCCAGAAGGAGTTGCTCACAGCACCATGATTCTCTCCCACCAAACCACCCACATGGCCATCGCCAGTCACCCTGCCAGTGGAATAGGAGTTGCTCACAGTGCTCACAGTACCCCCATGATTCCATCCCACCAGACCACCAACCTGCCAGCTGCCAGTCACGCTAGTGGTAGAATAAGAGTTGCTCACAGTGCCATCATTCCATCCCACCAGACCACCAACCTCGTTACTGGCAGTCACGCTGCCCGTGGAATAGGAGCTGCTCACGGTGCCGACACTACCTCCCACCAAGCCGCCGGCCTGCTGGACACCAGTTACGTTTACGTTCTCGACACCTACTTCGCTGACCTTTCCACCGCAAGCAACGTATCCGAATAATCCCACTTGCGACATGAAATCAAGGCTGAAGCTCAGATTCGCGATTTTGTGACCGTTGCCATCAAACTCTCCAGCCAGATACGGGATGTAGAAATTGGGCTCATCGCCTAGATTCAGGTCGTTTTTCAATCTAAATTTCAAGGCACCATTTTGGCCGAATACCAGTAGGCTTTTGAGGTCATTGACATCGTTTATCAGATAGTAACCATCTTCTTGAGCAAGCCTTTCATTGACATCCAAAAACTTATCGTTAGCCAGCCATTGGTTGAAGTCTTCATTGAACAAAGCTCCAACAGTGATTATGCTCTTGCCATTGATGACAACCTTATCACAATTATAGTAGGAGTTGCTCACATCGCCCCCCTTCCATCCAATCCATCCCACCAGACCACCAACAGACCAATAACCAGCTATCCTGCCTGTGGAATAGGAGTTGCTCACTGTGCCGCCATCATTTTCTCCCACCAGACCGCCAACATAACTATTGCCAGTTATGTTTACGTTCTCGGCATTCACTCCAGTGACTGCTCCACCAGAGGCAAGGTATCCAAACAATCCCACTTGCGAGATGAAATCACAGCTGAAGCTCAAATTCGCGATTTTGCGACCGTTGCCATCAAACTCTCCAGCCAGATACGGGATGTAGAAGTTGGGCTCACTTCCTAAATTCAGGTCGTTTGTCAATCTGAATTTCAAGGCACCATCTTGACCGAATGCCAGTAGGCTTTTGAAGTCATTGACATCGTTTATCAGATAGTAACCATCTTCTTGAGAAAGCCTTTCATTGACATCCAAAAATTTATCGTTGGCCAGCCATTGCTCAAAGTCTTCATTGGACAAAGCTCCAATAGTGATTATATTCCTGCCGTTGATGAGAACCTCACCGTAACTATAGTAGGAGTTGCTCACAGTGCCGTCATGATTTTCTCCCACCAGACCACCAACGCGCCACCCGCCAGTCACGCTGCTGCTCGAATAGCAGTTGCTCACAGTGCCCTCATGATTCCACCCTACCAGGCCGCCAACAATCCAAGCGCCAGTCACGTCGCCGTTGGAATAGGAGTTGCTCACAGTACCCCAATTCCCTCCCGCCAGACCACCGACCATCGAGTCGCCAGTCACGCTGCCTGTAGAATAAGAGTTGTTCACTGTACCCCGATTTCTTCCCACCAGACCACCAGTGTTACGGTCCGCGCCAGTCACACTACCTGTGCAATAGGAGTTGCTCACAGTGCCGGAATTGTGTCCCACCAGGCCACCAACATCCGCACGACCAGTCACTGCTACGTTTGCCACCCCAAGATTCTCCACCACTCCTCCTTCGCTAACAGAACCGAAAAGCCCCACACCCTCTTCATCAGGGCGGCCAATAAACAGGTCTCTTATCTCATAGCCCTGGCCGTCTAAGCTACCGGTAAACGGGTCAACAAGGTCGACGATGTCGAAGGGAAACGGGTCAACAAAGAGACTCCCGATTTGCTCCCAGCCCTTTCCCTCGTTGGCTGTCGGACTTGCCAGCTCCTCGTAACCGGCGGTAGTAGAATCGAGGTCGTTCATCAGAATGTAACTCCCATCCAAGTTGGCTCTGATGGCGTGCAAATCATACCAATTCACTATTCCCTTGGCAAAGTCAGCGGTGATGGAGTAGTCGCCGTTCATGGTGATGGTGGTTGAAGCAGCATTGATATCGGCGATGGTGTTGACATCACCCGTCCAGTTTACAAACTGGTAGCCTTCCTCGGCTTCTGCCACCAGGTCAACCACTATGCCGCAGTCATAGGTAAATGTCCCCCCACCTGGGGTAGTTACTGAGCCTCCTTCCATGCTCTTGGTGGTGAGGTCATATTGCTTCACGGCAAATTCAGCTGTTATGGAATAATCATCGTTCATAGTGATGGTGGTTATGGCGGCGTTGATATTGGCAATGGTGTCTACATCGCCAGTCCAGCTGACAAACTGATAGCCAACATCTGGAGTCGCCAGCAGGTTGACCACCTCACCTTCGTCATAGGTAGAAATCCCCTCACCGGGGCTCGTTACCTCGCCGCCTTCGATGCTGGAGATGGTGAGGTTGTACTTAACACCAACACACCCTACCATCCCGGCAATTAAGACTACCGCAACCAAAAAGATGGCAACTCTTCTCATGTAAATGAGTCTCAGAGTGCTATTGTATCACCAGCGAAGGCATTGTCAATAGTTTGCGGCGTCCAAGGTTCTCCTCTTTATCGATTGACAAAGGAAAATGACAAACACAAACAGGAGTATAGCGAGAACAGCCGTTGGGATTATTTTAGTAGGTGTTGGGAGTGCTGCTTTGGTTGTAGTGTTGCTCCATCTTATCCCAGCTGTGCTGCAGTGGTTGAGGAACTACCCCATATGGCTGACTTTTCCCATTGGCTTTGTCATATTTGGGCTAGGTGTATTTCTAGCGGTGACGGAGCATATAAAGTCCGCCGAGAAGGCACACAAAACCGATGACAACAATTATCCAGAGAGGAGCTGAACTTAATGGGTTAGCGAATGGCAAAGTGGCGAGTGAGCCTACCATTATAAGAAATCCGATGATGATTAGAACGATGGCTAAAAGGAACTTTGCAAACCCTTTCATAGGCGTTTGTTCCTCAACAACCTTTCGTTCATTCTATCTGCCTATTAGTGCTATGTCAACACTTATGATTGACAAGGAGGGAAAATAAAATGGGTTTTCAAATAAGGGTTACGACACCTGATGGCAAAGTGCATGTGCGCAAACAAGTATATAAAACCAAAGCGGGTGCGGTAAAGAAGGCAAAGTGGTTCAGGGAACATCTCAGCCATGCATATAGATTCAGGGTAATATCTAGCCATAAGTGATTTGTAAAGAGAGGGTTAATTGACTAATCACCAATCGAAGATGTCACGATTGACAGGCGTTATTTGTTGTAAGCGTGGCTTACCGCCGTTTGCCCTCTTGAAGGCTTTACACAACTTGGCTTCTAAGTCACGAGCGTCTTCTGCCCACTCAACTCTTCTGTATCTGAAGTGTGTGACCTTCATAAAGGTTTTGCGTTTCCTGTGCTCACGTATCCTCGACCGTATTGAGGCACTACTGCTACCTATATACACAACCGTGCCTCTATACAATAACTCGTATGCTCCCGCTTCCTCTGGAGCTTTCTTGGCTACATCATCATTAAAGGGATGTAGCTTGTTTCTCGTGAGGGGCATACCCTTATTTTATACCACACTTGTGATTGATGGAAGCAAAAATGAATAGTAGAATAGCATCCGTATTAAAAAGACTAATAAGGGGGATAAAACAACATATGGATGCATTTCTTTTAACGATAGGGGGTATCCTTATCCCAGTCGGTTTCTACCTAAAAATTGAGCTGCCTCAAACTGAGTTGGGGACTGTCCTCGTGCTTGTGGGGTTAGCCGCTTGGTTGGCTGCATATTATTTTGTCAAAGATAGGATGAAAAAAGAGCAGAAAGAGAGGGTAGAGCAGAGAGCAGACCTTCATAAATTATTCACGGATACACACCAACTACTTTCGGGTATACACCAAGAGTTACAGAAGTTAAATCAGAATAGGGAATAATAAGGTGGTTGTAGAAAGTATGAGGGCTATCAATCAAAAAAGAGAAGAACCGCGTCCAAGACATACTATACAGTTAAGGAGTCACAAAACGCTCTATTGTTTAGCCTTTTGCTACAAATTCTCCGGCACATGACAAATGTTGGCGAAGTTTCTCGACGTGGCATTTGCCTGGAGTGATTAAGTCGAACAGAACCGCCAAGACCGTCTTAAGCGCAATGGTGGCCCCGTCCCCTCACCACCTGTTAAGGTTTCAGACCTTTAGCTACAGCTCTTCCCAACTCCTTGTTGGCTTTAGTCAGGTTCTCAATCACCCGCTTTTGTATCGGTTTATCAATGTGCATAAGATCTGCGATAAGGTTATCCACCAGATGTTCTTGGTCCATCTTACTGAGGGAAAGATATCTCTCTTCTGCCTGTCGGAAATCATTCGTTTTGCTTATCTTCTGGCGAGTGACTTCTCCTTCAATCCGGTATACACGCGGAGTACCCTCTTCGAGAGCTTCCCCAGGCATACCACCACCCAGACTATTAGGCTCGTAGTTAACCGGACCGCTGAACTGACCAATCTGCATGGCGCCATCGCGTTGATTGTTGTTAACATCTACAACGGGTCGGTTAACAGGAAGTTCCAGGTAGTTCGGCCCCAGCCGATGGCGCTGAGTATCGGCGTACGAGAATGTTCGACCTTGCAGCAACTTGTCCGCCGAAAACTCGATTCCAGGAACAATGCTTGCGGGACAGAAAGCCGCCTGCTCTACTTCGGCGAAGAAGTTGTCTGGGTTACGGTTTAGCACCATTTTACCCACCGGCGTCAGAGGAAACTTATCCTCAGGCCACGTCTTTGTGGGGTCCAACGGGTCAAAATCCTGTTTCAATTCGTCAGCGATATCCATCAACTGGACATTAAGCTCGTACTCAACCTCCTCACCTCTTGAGATAGCATTGCGAAGGTCACGGGTAAGATAGTCGGGGTCGACACCGGCTAGGCTGGTCGCTTCATGACGGTCGAGGTTCTGCACCCCCAGTTTCGGTTTCCAGTGGTATTTCACATATACCGCTTTGCCTTCGGCGTTCACCCAAACATACGTATTGACGCCAAACCCCTCCTGCATACGATAACTTTTCGGCGTGCCGCGGTCGGAAAAAAGCCAGGTAATCATGTGGGTTGACTCTGGTGTCAGGGATATGAAATCCCAAAAGCGGTTATGTGCTGAAGAGGCTGACGGTATATTCGTATCTGGCGCACCCTTGAAGGCATGTACCATATCAGGGAACTTGACGGCATCCCGGATGAAAAACACGGGGAGATTATTTCCGACCAGGTCGTAGTTGCCATCCTCGGTGTAGAACTTGACGGCAAAGCCCCGGGGGTCTCTTACCGTATCTGAAGAGCCCCGCCCTCCAGTGACAGTCGAAAACCGTACGAACACGGGGGTCTTCATTGCTGGATCCTGAAGAAATTTCGCCTTGGTATAAGGCTTCATACTCCTGTAAACCTGGAAATAGCCATGGGCCCCTGCTCCTTTGGCATGGACAACCCTTTCGGGAATGCGTTCCCTGTCAAAATGAGCCATCTTCTCAATAAATTGGACATCCTGTAACAGTACCGGGCCGCGTTCGCCAACGGTCAACGAATTCTGGTTATCAGTAACGGGTACACCCTGATTCGTTGTAAGGTGTCTTTTTTTCATGATACCCTCCTCCTATTATTGTATCGGTGAAAATATACTTTCGTTCCGAATGTCAGTTCTAGACGTCTCCCTTATATTCTATTATTAAGATAATCTTAAGTATTGGTAGCGAAATTGTCAACACTACGTACTGTGAATCGCCATCGTAAATGGGACACTTGAAGGATTTCGGTACGATGGAGTCCGACTCTCCCCCGCCTCCACCAGTTAGTAGTAACAACGCTAGCGGTAAGACGTTAACGCTTATTTAGGATGGGGTAGTTCGAATCCAACACCCGCTACCAACGAAGAAAAAGGGAGACATCTCTGCCCCCCTTTGTTCTTAATCGCCGGCCACTGCTACCTAGCTAGTTTCTTCGTATTGAAATACCTCCTTAAAATTGTCGTTTATTGATCTTCTCTAGAGCCTCTTTTGCCGCTTTTCGAACATCTTCATCTTTATCCTTTTGAGCTTGGCGAAGAGCGTTTATTGCTTTTGTTTCCAAACCTACGCTTATACCTACTCCTATGGTTTCCCCAAGAATTTTCGCATTCTCAATTCGAAGGCTTCTATCCTTAGCTTTCAAGTCCTCAATCATCAGGTTAATAACCATCGCTTTCATCTGCATTGGATCAATTCCCATGTTCTCACCTCCTCCTTATTTTACAATTGTGCGTCGTCAGCATTTATGACACAACACTAGAAGAATTAAACACGCTAAGTATATCTTTAGTCAAGTATATGATAAAGTGCACTCTCTAGTAATGCGTAAACATTACGAGAATTAGGTACTACAAGTATTTCCGGTATACAATACATGATAAAGAGTAAGTTATGAGGGTATCAGAAAGAGCTCAAAGCCCCGTATCCTTTTACTATTGTGGTATTGCAGGTCTTATAAGAATCATCCAGATTAATTAGTAGAGTAGCAACTAAAAGACGCCTAGCGTTTTTAACTAGGCGCCCTTAATACTAACTAACTACTTGTGAATTCAAATTATCTACCATTGAACAAACATCGGAATGTCTGCCTTTTCATGAGTATATTTATAAGATCAATAGGCATTATAGTATTCATAGAGGTACTGCAATTTGTACGTAAAATTACTAGGTTTTTGTGATTTTTTCAACTTTTTCACACTTTTACTTTAGTTTTGTGCCACTTCTCAAATCGGTCTATAATCCCATCTGGAATACCCTTGGTACAAATTACAGGCAGACCAATAACCTCCTTGATTTTCTCCACTAGTTCAACTTGACCCAATTCGTATATTTGCGTTTCAAATAACAGGGCAAAACCGCCGTTCTCGTATATTAATTTGATGTAAGGCTTTGGCGCATATCTCATTATGAACAACGGCTTTATATTAAAGAAGGCACACATTTCTATTTTGATATCTAACTCTTCCTTGTCAATGTACCCTAGAGTATTTTTTATTTCGCATCCATATTCAATCCTGTCTCTTTTAAAGACGAAATCTAAATCGTGACCAGTTTTTGTCCAGCGTCTCCCTTTATATTCTTTTATTTTTGGCCCTGCTGGCATGAAACCGCGTAACGCTAGAGCCTTGCAAAACAAATCTTCTGCTCGGTAACCGCAACCTCGCGTGATATTATCCTGGGAATAACTGCGAATTACTTTTTCCAATTCGTTTATTGCTCTTTTTGGATACCTATTTGAACGATGAACAAAATAACGAGTTGAAGTGCCACTTAATTGTTCGATCCTATAATCCTTCAAATAACCAATTTTCAGTAATCCAATCAGAGCATTATTAGTTACCCAGTGAAAGTATTTTTTCTCGAATTTTACTTGCAACTGTCTTAAATAAAAGACGCTATCCTTGTTTTCTTCATATAGATCCCTTATTTCTGCCTGGGCTTCTTCAAAATAGGAATCCGGAAGGTATTGTTCATACTCCTCGGATTCTTCATAAAAAGCATAGTCATTTATCATTAACGTCGCTCGCTTATGTTAACCTCAAGGGTAAATTTCTGCTGCATCGCTGGCAATTTCATAATATATTGCTTTGCAAATCAAATTAATAGATTGTAACATGAGCTAAACTGGAATAAGCCAAAGTGGAAGGGGGTAAAGAAATGATTGTAGAAGTACCTGAGGTATCTCGTGAGCTTGCAGCTCTTGTTGCTGTCGTTTCGTTAGCTATGGTTGCTATAAGTGTGAGACTATTGCCACCCTGTTGGCGTAGATTTCAGTACTATCTTCGAACACTTTCTTCACCTGCAAGGAAATCAGCGTTCAGGTTGCTCGTATTATTACATCTACCTATCGTGTGGGCAGCGGTATTTGCTGGGCTTAGTGTGAAATTCCCTGACTACATGCCAGACATATTCATGTTTGTCTTTATAGGAACAGTACTCTTGGTACTCCTAATCGAGATTGGTGTAGCAATTAAGAGAAAAATCAAGAAACAAATTGCCGTTAAGGTAGAGCCACGTGCTCTCGCTTATACCACTGCGTTATCCTACTTGGCACATAGTGTATGGCTAAACATCGTTGCTATAATCGGCGTGTCACCAACTATGTTATTAATAGACATAGGTCCCTTTGGAGCTGAAAATTTTGAATGGGGTAAATGGTTCTTGTACATTGCCATTTTTGCCTTTTGTGTTGGTACTATTATGTTTGGCTTGACGCTAGCTTTTGATAAAGCTATGCACAGTAACGACAAGGGTCAAGAGGAGAATCAGAATTGAGAACCGCTATCTATTGCCGTGTAAGCACCGAAGGTCAAGAACAAGATGGTACAAGCCTGCAAACTCAGATGGAAGCCTGCCGGAAGTATTGCCAGGGTTGGGGGTACGAAGCCGGGCATTGACTAAGCGAGGCCTAGTCCACCAGAAACGAATAGGCGCCTGATTTGCACCAGACGCCTATTTCAATTTATGCGAAGCTAAAGTTTATTACCACTGGACAAACATCGGGATGTTTGCCATTCCATGAGTTATGTCTGTAAGATTTAAAGAAATTTGCCGGTCTTTGAGTATAATTCAGCAAAAAATTCTCTTATTACTACCAAGTAAGATTGACAGAACCTATCTAAACACCACTACCAAAGCCCGCCGCTATCTAAGGCCCGTAGAATAATTTCGGTGTGATGTAGTTGAGGTCTCCCCCGCCTCCACCAGGAAATTTAGAAGCGCTAGCTTTTCACTGCTGGCGCTTTTTATATCTGGATGAAGTTTAGTGATAATGCAGGCTGGTTTTAAGGTAATCTTCCCTTCTTCAACGTCTCAGTTGGCTCGAATACTTTGACACCAAACTTTTTGGCAAGCTCTTCGCATATTCTGGCTAATTTATCATACCCTATCTCCCTGGCAAGCTGGAAAGGACCGAGCGCCGCACCGCCACCATTAATCATCGCCTTGTCAATTTCGTCCGGACTCTTGACTACCCCTTCCTCGAGCAGTTTTGTCGCCTCGTTAACCTGAAGGGCAGCGAAGACAGTGGGGTCGAAATCCTCTTTCGCCCTGGATAAGTCTATCTCCGGTCTGCCTTTAGACCAGTCGTAAATGCCCTGTCCCGTCTTCTTCCCCATCTCACCAGCGTCAACCTTAGCTTTGAGCCAGCTGGATGGCTCGTGGTCGCGAGAGAGCCTGTCAGAAAGATTACGAGCGATGTGATAGCTGACATCCAGCCCTATGTAGTCCATCAGCTCGTATGGTCCCATAGGCATACCCGCCTTTTTCATCCGGGCATCAATTTCCTCCGGGGTAGCCACACCCCTTTCTACCATGAGGCCAAGCAGGATTTGAGTTGGCGCGGTGATTCGATTATAGATAAATCCGGCAGAGTCCTTCTCAATCCTGACCGGCACCTTGTTCATCCTCAACGCCAGGTCATATGTCAGCTGCATTGTCGCCTCGCTTGTCTTTTTTCCCTTTATGACCTCGACGAGCTTCATGAGGACAGGCGGGTTAAAGAAATGCATGCCGACTACCTGCTCCGGCCTCTTCGTAGCCGAGGCGATCTCCGTGATGCTCATAGTGGAGGTATTGGAAGCCAGTATGGCATGTTTGGGAGCGGCGGCCTCAAGTGCCCGGAAAACCTGCTCCTTGAGGTCCATAATCTCAGGAACGGCCTCAATAACAAAATCAGCGTCCTTAACAGACTCGGCAATATCGACAGAGGTCTGGATATTAGCCAGCATCGCCTTCTTGTTCTCTTCGGTGATTTTCTGCTTTTCCACGAGCTTATCCAGGCTCTCCTTGATTCTGGAAAACCCCCTGTCAATGAATCTCTGCTCGATGTCCCGCATTGCCACCTTGTAGCCAGCGAGCAGCGCCACCTCGGCGATGCCGTGTCCCATGTCACCGGCTCCCATGACCGCAATTTTCTTGATGTCTTCAGTTTTCATGTTAGAAACCCTCATTTTAATTTTTTTGATTTCGCCCTTTGTCATTGCGAGCGAAGCGTGGCAATCCCCTGCCCCTGCCCGAGATTGCCTCGTCGCCTTCGGCTCCTCGCAATGACAGAGCGGGGATGCTCCTCGCGCAGAAAGCTATTCACCGGTGAAGGTCGGCTCTCGTTTCTCGATGAACGCTTTTATCCCCTCCTTGGCATCCTTCGTTTTTTCTACCCGCTGCCATCCTTCCTGTTCTATTTTCAAGCCCTGGTCGGTAGTGGTCTCAAGTCCCCGAATTATTGAATCGAGAATTGCCTGCATGGCAACCGGTGCCTTTTTCGCCAGCGTCCTGGCGAGTTCTTTAGCATCGTCCATAACCTGCCCTGGCTGAGACATCCTGGTTATAAGCCCGATGCTCAAAGCCTCGGGGGCGCTGATTCTGGTGCCGAGCAGAAGCATTTCAATCGCTTTGGTCTTACCCACCAGCCTGGGCAACCGCTGGGTGCCGCCCCAGCCAGGTACAATACCCAAGTCAATTTCGGGCTGTCCTATTGCCACCCGCTCAGAGTTGACCATTATCCGGAAGTGGCAGGACATGGCCAGCTCACAACCACCCCCGAAGGCAACGCCATTAATGGCGGCTATCACGGGCTTGGGATACCCTTCGATGTGCCTGAACACCTCCCGCCCCCGGACTGCAGCCTTCTCGCCATCCGGCGTTCCGACTATTTTCACGTCAAGGCCGGCGGAAAATACCTTCTTGCCGGCGCCGGTGATGATTATGGCTCTCACCGCTTTATCCTTTTCCCACCCGGTCAGGACCGCATCCAGCTCATTGAGCACAGCCAGATTTATGGGATTTGCCGGCGGCCGGTTCAGGGCGATTATGCCGATATTATCCTCCCGCTCTACAATTAAATTCTCATAAGCCATGAGACCCTCCTTGTTTTGAGATTTTTCAACGGCGCCATGATTTCTTTCATGAAGTAAATCGCTATACCACTTCCTTTCAGCCAGGCAGCTCAAAAGGCGCTGCACCGGTAGAAACAAAGAATGTTAACACCCACGATAGTGGGTCGTCAACGGCTAAAAGGTAGCAGTTCAATTTTTCCGAAATCCGGTAGCGGGTCATTTTGCCCGAGCAGGACGGCAGATTCCGTCATATTAAGGGTTGGTAGTCCCCGCTCGTTGCCTTGTTGCTGAAAGGCGTGAAATGGGAATAAAATACTCACAAAAGTAAGCATGGTCGAAAGTTACGAGCTATGGACAACAGATGAGCGGTACGATAGTTCTGGGCATCGGCAACCGGCTGGGTGGCGATGACGCCGCCGGCACCCGTGTGGTGGACATACTCAGCCAGAGACGGCACAGAGCCAAGGCTCTCCTCCCCACTGAGATTATGGCCGTAGACGCCGGCACTGCTCCGGAAAGCTATACATCGGTTATCCGCCAGCACCGGCCTGACTTATTGATACTGGTAGATGCCGCCGATATGGGCTTACCCCCCGGTGCTCTGCGCATAATCACGCCGGAGAAAATCAGCATTTTGTCCTTTTCCACACACCACATGCCCCTCTCCATGTTCATATCTTATGTAGAGGAATTTTGTGGAAAGATCCTGCTTGTCGGCGTGCAGCCTGAGCGGACAGAGACGGGCATGGGCATTTCAAAAGCAGTGCGCAAAAGCGTGAAGAAACTGGCTGAAGCTATTCTGGAAGGGCGGATAGCTGAAATTCCGCTGCTGGGGTAAAGGGGCTAGCTTTGCTCGGCTGGCTTCTCTGCGGCTCCGGCATCTGGTTTCTTTCTCTTCACTGAGCCCGGTAGCTCGCCGCTGTCAACGATTACCAGCTCGTCGGCGTACTTATCATAGTTGGATAGAAGAAACTCTTCCGTCATGGCCAGCGTATTCACCGGGCAAACGTCAACACACTGGGCGCAGAAACAACATCGTGAGATAAACACCTTGATCTTTTTTTCCTCAGGCAACCACTCGATGGCCTTGGTGGGGCATATCTTGTAGCACAGCTGGCAACCGATGCAGTTCTCCCGGTCGTAGGCAATTTTGCCGCGGAACCCGGGCGGTACTGGGACTGGTGGTATTAGCTTCAATTTGCCTTCCTTAATCATCTCCAGCAATTTGATGGTTGATTTGGGAGCGTATTTTGCCGGGAATTTGTTTGTCGCCGGAGTTTGAACGAGCTGCCTTAGCAATATCTTTACTATTCCCATATATTTCGCCTCACACTACCGTATCTGCCCATATCAATATTAGACCGACAAGACTTACGAGTGACATCGCGACGACATAGACTTTACTTGCTTGGTCAATCTTGAAACGCGCCATGGCAGCGCGTATCAACATTATACAAACAAACATCACCACAAAGACTTTGACCAGGAAGAACAGCCCATCCACAACCATTGCAAGAGCAGGTACCCCGGTTCCAATTACAGACGAGAGAGTGTACGGGAAGAACAAAGCCACTATTAAAGCCACCATGGCAAAAGCTCTTATTGCGCTTGCGATATAGAATAGGGCGAGGTTTCTACCAGAATATTCAACCAATAGCCCCCCAGCAATCTCAGTTTCAGCTTCTGCCACGTCAAATGGTATCTTGCCAACTTCTCCCGGCGTAACCATTAGAAGAACAAAGAGCAACATTAGTGTTCCTACAACTCCAGCCGGACCCACTATATTCCATATCGGATTTGCAGCAATCGTAGATAACGCAAATGGATTGGTACCAGTAACATAGCTGGTACGCCAGCCAATAGCAACTATCGTCATCGCCAGGGGGAATTCGTAACTCATCATAATAACCATTTCGCGTTGCGCTCCCACAGTGGCATATGGCGAGCTCGACGCGAACCCGGCCACCACAAGTGCCAGAGAAGGTATTACTAACAAGTATAGGAGCACTATTGCATCACCGAAGCTCTCAAAAAGTGCCTTCTGTCCGAAAATGGGTATGTAGAGAAATAGTATAGCTGATCCCACCAGACAGAGGATTGGGGCCGCTCTGAACAACCAGCTAAGGGAACCATCGGGAATTATGCTTTCTTTCATGAGCAGCTTCCTGACGTCGCGGAAGGGCTGCACTATGGGCGGGCCCACTCTCGCCTGCATATGCGCCACCAGCTTGCGGTCTATACCGAGGTACAACAGAGCAAATAGCGTCCCAACTACTCCCACGATGACCGGGCCGCCAATGATTGCTGCAATGTCTGCTAGACTATTAGCTGTCAAATTCGGCTTCCAACCTTTTTGTTTTTTCAACAGAGAGCTCGTGCAACTCCCTGTAACTAAGTAGTGATGTGTTCTTCGTTTTTGAGTCCACAACGATAGCTCTATTAGTGCATGACATACAGGGGTCAATAGAGGCAAAGGCTATTGGAACGTCAGCAATCTGCCCGCCTTTGAGTATCGTTGGTATCGACATCAGATTTACATATGTAGGGGCTCTTATCTTCCAGGTGGACAAGGTCTCTCTGCCAGCTTCCAACCGAACATAATGTACAACTTCGCCTCTAGGCGCTTCGGCTCGTCCGATACCTTCACCTTCTGCTTGAGTCAGCGTTTTTAAAAGCACCGCTATCTTTGGTTGTGCCAGTATCGGACCGGGTGGCATCTTCTCCAAACACTGCTCTATGATTTCAACGGCTTGCTTGACCTCCAGCAATCGGACAATTATTCTGTCATATACATCGCCGACTACTGTTCCGGTGAGCATATCAGGGGTAATGGCTTTAATATCTAAATCAGCATATCCACCATAAGGCTGATCCTGCCTCACATCTTTGGGGACGCCGCTGGCCCTGCCAGTGGGCCCGACTGCAAGCAGTTTCAAAGCGTCCTCGGTCTTCAGGACACCTACACTCCTTGTCCGCATCCGTATCGTCTTATCATCCAAAAACAGAGTCTTCAACTGGCCAAATAGGCTCTTGTAGTAATCCAGGGATTGTCTAATCTTGGGGAATTGTTCTTCAGTAATGTCTCTTCTCACTCCGCCAATCTGAAACATAGCTTTAGTGACCCGGTTCCCTGTCACGTACTCTATCAGGTCCATTATTTCTTCCCTGACACGCCAGACAAGATAAAACACGCTGTCAAAGCCAATCTCGTGAGCAGCAACACCTGCCCATAAGAGATGAGAATGTATTCGCTCCATCTCAGCGATAATGACCCTTATATATTCAGCCCGCTCCGGGGGAGTGATTCCAGCAGCCTGCTCCACAGCCATAACATATGCGAAAGGATGACATATATTGCAAATGCCGCATACCCGCTCAGCCAAATATATGTTCTGGATAGGGTTATTTCTATTCATACCAAGCCATTCAATGCCACGGTGGACCTGTCCTACAACGACATCTACATCCACAATCTCCTCACCATCAATGCTAAGGTCAAGCCGAACCGGTTCCTTCAGGGCGGGATGAATTGGCCCAACGGGTATGGTGTATCTTGTTTTCGTCTCATCCACTGCCATATTTCTTCTGCCTCCCAGGCAGGACTCTAAGCATGTCCTTTGGTCCTGTCTCATCAGCCCTCCAGGGGTAAACCCCCTGGGGGAAATCTTCGGGCAGGAACAACCGCCTATTATCCGGGATACCGACCACTTCTACTCCCATCATTTCCTGGGTCTCGCGCTCGGTAAATATAGCCCCGGGGATGATGTCTGTAATCGTTGGTATCTTCAGGTCACTCTTGGGCAGTTTCACCCGCAGCCCCAGGCTCAACTCCTCCAGGTGATAGCCATAGTAAATGGTGAAGTGGTAGATGAGCTCTACCTCAGTGCCCAGGTCGCTCGAGGAGATAATGGCCAGGTGGGGGTATTTCTGGAGGTGGCAGATATGCTCAACAGCGTCGCGGAAGGCACTCTTTTTCACCTCGACCCAGAGGCTGCGGAACTTATTCTTCTTGACGGCGACCTCGCGCTGATAGATTTTGGCGTCAATAAAGCTATCTCCCAGAGCTGTCTTGAAGCTATCAACTATTTCTTCAGGGCTCAGTAATTCCATTTATCTTACTCCTTGCTCAGCTTTCTCGAGCTTTACCCAAGCTTTGACTACTGCTTCTATGATGGCTTCAGGTCGGGGGGGACATCCCGGGACATAAACATCCACCGGAATAATCTGGTCTACTGGCCCCACCAGATTGTAGGATTCATGAAACACGCCCCCTTCTATACCACAGTTGCCAACTACGATGACCATTTTAGGGTCGGGTACCTGTTCGTATACTCGCTTTACTCTCGAAGCCATCTGCCTCACTACCGGACCCGTCACCAGCAATACATCTGCGTGTCGTGGTGAGCCAACGAGGACTATGCCAAAACGCTCGACATCATACCTGGGGGTAAGTGTGGCCAGTATCTCAATATCGCATCCATTGCACGACCCTGTATTAAGATGATAGGCCCACAGCGCTCTTTTGAACGAATTAAAGCCCATATTCTCTCCTTTTCATCTAAGTCAACGATGCAATAAGCAGTATCACCGCAGTCAGGGCTGCAATGGCTATAAGCCAGATGATAAAGTCATTTATTATTCCCGTATGCGCTCTTACAGTTGGGTCATAGTATTCCTTGAGTGTCTGGAAAAACCCCCAATATATGTTGTGGGACTTTATATGTCTTTGCTCTACAGCGGGTGGCTCTTCGCCCGACAGGAAAATCTCTGTTTGAGCAGTTCCTTCCTTATACTTTTTCTGCCCCCGACTTCTAAAAAGGCAGGCTATTGCTATCAAGATTACAAATGCAATGATGCAAATGATAGGATTCCAGAAAGGAAGACTTATCATTCGTAACCCTCCATCATATTGAATCCTTCAACCCAGATTCTATCAAGAAAGCTACTTCTTCGCTATGCTAGTTCGGTACCACGAGTAATATAAGGCCAACTAAGGCTATAGCTGTGGTAGCACCCCAATAGA
>Ga0315533_1001337_pt1 | contig 18940 bp, 17 predicted proteins | sample SalMarSW160130MG_FD_203081 | JGI IMG/M metagenome (GOLD analysis project Ga0315533, IMG submission 203081) | Salt marsh sediment microbial communities from the Plum Island Ecosystem LTER, Massachusetts, United States - Salt Marsh Sediment SW1601-30 ... | reverse complement strand
TCCAGGCGTAAAGCCCGTGCTAATTCCGAATCGGTCATCTTACGGCCAGGCGTAATACCGCTAAATGGATTTACAAATTCCGGCATTTGTCATTTCTCCTTTCATTTAATTTTTTGCGCGTATATCAATTACCGCTCTGTTTTGAGAAAGAACGTACAATTTTTATGACCTGTATTTTATCAGGGCAAAACTCCTACAGGATTTAGATATCAAAAATTGTTACGTATCCGCTTAATTGCTGTTCAATAACTTATTATTTTATTTAGAGTATAATTTTCGCCAATATATCAGGCTCAATTCGAAAAGTCGAACCTTTTCCCTCAAAAAAGCCGTGTTCAGCGATCAAATGTATATTCAGGTCTGACCAATGGATAGTCTCGTCAGATTCGATGAGATTGACTATCGTAACTCTTTTGGCAAATCGGCCTGGATGCGGCCAGGGACACACTATGACTCCTTTCGCCTCATCGACTCTGGCCCGGCGATTCTCATCTAAATCAACCCAATTGCCGAGGGCGACTTTGGCGATATCTGTGATTTCCTGCATTCTGGCGGCGATCTGTTTGGCTGTAAAGCCTAATCGTGAAATTTGTGCGGCATCGGCCTCGATAATCTCGGATAAACTGCGGGTGTCTGTTCCCATAAATCCACCGGCGACGAGTTTTGACGACCGAAGGATGGCTTCCAATTTTCGCATTTGTGGTGATTCTTTCATTGTATGATTTTTCCTAACCTACTATTCAAATTTATCATAAAAGATATTTTCTTTGTTTAAACCTAACTCGGTTAAAACTTTTATAGCTGCATCAATCATCCCTGGACTGCCGCACAGATATGCCTCACACTCAGCAGCATTCTTCAAGTCCTTCTGTAGTATTTCAGTGACCAGCCCGACTTGGCCATCCCATTTCTCACCATCCTGAGGTTTTGCTATAGCCGGCACAAAGCGAAAATCAGCCAGTTCCTTCTCAAAGGTTCTCATCTGCTCTGCCATAAACATATCTTTAATGGTATTCGCCCCAAAGTAATATGTGGCTTTGCGCTTAATGCCTTCATTTTTCATCTGGTGCAGCATACATTTGATGGGCGCCATTCCGGAGCCACCTGCTATAAAAACTATAGGAGCATCCGTACCGGAGAGCCGAAAATCACCGTATGGACCGTTGATTTTCACTTCATCGCCGACTTTTAGGTACTTAAAACAATATGTAGTACAAATTCCTCCAGGTACAAGGCGAATGATTAACTCGATATTGTTTTTATCCGTCGGGTCTGAAGATATCGAATATGCTCGATATACTTCTTCGCTGCTTTTTTCGTAAGCCGGCGTCAGCAATTGTATGTACTGACCCGGTATATAATCAATAGTTTTTGGTTCTTTCAGTTCAAACCGGAATTGCTTAATATCGTATGTAAGGTCAATAATTTCGGCACATCGGCAGGAGAACTGGCGAATCGTGAAAAGCTCGGGTGGAATCTCAATTTTTAGGTCATTGCGGACTTTCACCTGGCAGGAAAGACGTACATTTGACTTTCTTTCCTGCTCGCTCAAATATGGCTCTTCCGTTGGCAGCAGGGGACCTGCCCCTTCGAGGACCTTTAGCTTGCACAATCCGCACGTGGCTCTACCGCCGCAGGCGCTGGGGATGAATATCTTCTCTGTGGTAAGCATCGATAACAGGTCTTTTCCGCCCTGGACAGTCAGCTTGCGTTCATCGTTAATGGTTATCTGGCATGGGCCGTAATTAGCCAAAAAATATTCTGATACGGTCAAGACAGCAGCTAAGCCTGCTCCAATCGAACTAACTACCATGACCGCTATGATTACAGAGAGAACCATTGTCGTGATTATCTTCCTTGCAGTACGCCAGAAAATCCTATAAATGCCATCGCCATCAGGCCGGCTATTATTAGCGTTATACCCGCTCCCTGAAGTCCCTGTGGGATTCGCTCGTTAGCCAGCTTCTGCCTGATACCCGCCATAGCTATTATTGCCAGAAACCAGCCGATTCCGCTGCCAAGACCGTAACCAACGGTCACAATGAAACTATAGTTGCGAATCAACATAAAGAGTGATGCGCCGAGTATAGCGCAATTGACCGTTATCAATGGCAGAAATACGCCGAGCCTCAAATACAGGGCCGGTGAATATCGCTCAATAACCATCTCTACAAACTGCACAAAAGCTGCGATGATGATGATAAACAATATGAATCGGAAAAACTCCAGTCCCAGCGGCTCAAGTACATAATGATAAGCTAACCAGTTTAACATGCACGTTGTAGTCATTACAAAGATGACCGCAAGACCTAAGCCGAACGAAGATTTAATTTCACGCGAAACCCCAATAAATGGACACAATCCCAGAAAGTAAGACAGAAGGATATTCTGTGTGAATACCGCTGAAACACAAACCACAAACGCCTGCCAAATTTGAGCAGCATCATTCATTTGCTTTTTTTCTCCTGTGCGAGCTGAATCGATCTGAATATCCATGTCACTATAGCGAGCATAAAGAAAGCACCCGGCGGCATTACCATTATGATCCACTTGTCCCAGTAAGGGCCGCTGAAATAAGGCATTGGATAACCTAACAATGTCCCCATGCCAAGAAGCTCGCGAAATATTGCAATTATTAATAGCACAAACGAGTAGCCAAGTGCGTTGAAAAATCCGTCCAGAAAGGCCGGCACCGGTGGATTGGAAATGCCGTATGCTTCACACCTGCCCATAACGATACAGTTGGTGATAATCAGGCCGACATAAGGGCCGAGATTTCTGCTCATTTCCGGCCAATAAGCCTTGAGTATTATATCCACAATGATCACATAGAAAGCTATAATCAAGGTCTCCACCATCATCCGGATATTACGCGGCGTGAGCTTACGCAGGACCGAAACCGTAGCAGCGCTTAGTGACAGTGTAAATATCAGAGCGAAACACATAACCATGGTATTCAAAACAAGGTTTGTAACAGCCAATGTGCTGCATATACCGAGAACCTGTTTGAATATCGGATTGTTACGCCATAGTCCCTCTATAGCAATATTTTTTCTTTGTGTTCCTGCACCTAACGCGTTCATTTTGCTACGTCCCCTTTGTTGAGCTGCTGCCGCCAGTTTGTCAGCGCCGAGTTGATTATCTTTTCCAGTCGGGTGCTCGTCTGCGTGGCCCCGGTGACGGCGTGCACATCGCTGGCACCCAGCTCCATCCCAGGCCTTTTGATGCTTAGAGGTTTGTCCCCGACCGAAATAACCTTGCCCTTGAATTGCTCTCTAAATGTTGCCTTTGCTATTTCAGCGCCAAGACCGGGCGTTTCATTTTGCTGGTAAAATGCTATTGCTGTAATTGTCTTTTTACCCGCTTCTATGCCGATGACACCCTTAATTGGTGCCCAAAAACCCTGGCCTTCTATTAGCAGGGCATAAGCAACTATTTTGCCGTTTTGCCGGAGTGTATAGGCTCCGGCTGAAAGCCCATCAGGCTCGGTGACCTGCTCGGTGAATATGCGATGCAGCTCCGAATTATTCATTTTCTCCCGGTAAAGTCCCGGCAAAACAGAAAGAACAGCCCTTTCAAAGGATAATTTTTCATTTGCCTTGACCTTTTCGCTTGTGAGCTGGGTAAAGCCAATCACGATTGAGCTAAAAAAGGCCGTTGTGACAAACATATAAAGAATCGGAAACCATCGTTTCTTTCGCATCAGACGGCCTCCTTAATCCCGACCTGTCGGGACTTTCTTTTGTATGACCTTACGGCATAATCCAGTATCGGAGCGAACATATTTCCAATCAGAATTGAGAACATCAGGCCGCCGTTAAATATCGAAAAATTTCTTATGATGGTGGTAAAAATGCCAATGATGATTCCGTAGATTATCCTGGCAGGCTCGGTTTTGGGAGCACTGATGGGGTCGGTAGCCATAAAGAAGGCACCGAATAAAAATCCTCCACCGAGCACCGCCGGTACAGCTCCCAGCAGAGGTTCGACGCCAAGCCAATATAAAACCTGGTTCAATACTGCATAAGTTGTGACCAGAGAAAGAATAATAGTTCGGCTGGCTGTTTTTGTATAGAAAAGATAGATACCTCCAACCAGTATTAAAAGCGCACCAGTTACTCCCATTGTACCGCTGATTCTTCCTAATAGGAGCGCTTGGTATAGAGCGTTTCTTTTAAGGACTAATTTACCCGCCTTTAGAAATGCCATTGGAGTAGCACCGGTTATCGCATCTGTAGTTGATGCTGTAGTCCATTTATTCAATGCTCCTAACGACCCTTGTGCCACCGGTGCCCATGTGGCTGTAAGGGCGACGGGAAAACAAACATACACAAAACATCTACCTGCCATTGCGGGGTTGAAGATATTGCGTCCAAAGCCGCCGAATATCTCCTTGGTGAACATTACAGCAAATACAACTCCGATAGTCAGCACGTGTATTGGAACGGTTGGCGGCATGATAATCGCAGATATAGTGGTGGTGACAAAGACGGCTTCGGTTACAGGTTCGCTACGGCGTCGGGTGAATATAAGCTCAACAATGAAGCCGACCATCCCCGCCCAGACCACCATAAAAAGGGATCGCCAGCCGAAGAAATAAACGCCCCCAGCTACGCAGGGTAAAAGTGCCAACAAGACACGCCGCATCATCAACTGTTTCACTAAGATTTTAACTGGAGCCTTTCCCTGGACCATAATCGAAATCCGTTCTTTGTGCTTTGTTGCAAACGTGCGTTGAACATTGATACTAATAACGTTCTAAGGCTCGTTAAGCAATAGGAAATCGTCTGATAGTTGAAATTCGTTTTTTTATATTGCCCTATAGAAAACAGGAGTTTTACACGCAATTGGCCGTTTTGGAATAAAGCGAACAAAAAAGCCTTTCGTGCAGGCTTAACTGTTCTTGGTATAAAAAACCTATCTTCAGACAGGTTTTTTATATATCCCACCGCAGGCTCAGATAGAAAATATTTGGATAAAGACAGGGCTGACCGGTCAGTAACGCACCTATTTTTTTCGGTGGGATCAATGTATATCTTCAGCAAAAGTCAGGCTTTTTCCAAAAGACTCCTCGCTAGATTGATCGTACGTTTGACACGCCGGCGCTTTTGAGATGGGTTGGGTACAAAGCCGGCATGACTAATGCAAGAGACTTGGGTGAAGTCACAATATCGATGCTGCGAGGGGAACACGGACGGCGGGGGGGATGTGACAAAAACACATATTGCCTGGAAAACCGAGAGGGGCGGCCCGAATATCTGTAGTCCGGTCAGCAATGGGAAAGTGGTATTCATGCTGTTTTCTGAGGGCCTAATTAGCTGCCATAGAGTGAAAGATGGGACGAAATTGTGGGAGAAGGACCTGAGAGAGAATTTACAGGCTTCCCCGAGTTTAGTTGGGGATAAGCTATATCTTTTGGACGAAGAAGGTGTCATGTACGTTATAGAGATCGGCCCCGAATATAAAGAATTAGCTGAATGTGAGCTGGCCCCTGAGGGGCTGGGTAAGAAGTGTAATGCGTCGCCAGCTTTTGCCGATGGCCGCATTTATATTTGTGGCTTAGAGAATCTGTACTGTATTGGATTAGCTGCTAACAGACCGTAAAATGGTTATTTCTATCCTTACTTAATTACATGGATGTTTTTCTTTTTGCACATGTCTTTTAGGATTTTTGGCCAGACGGTGGCACTGACTTCGCCGATGTGGGCCTTTTTCAATAATGACATAAACGTGCGAGATTGGCCTATGCCGCCACCGATGCTCAAAGGAATTTCGTCATTCAATATGGCCTGATGGTACGGTAGCTTTAGAAAATCGAGTTGGCCGGAAATCTCAAGCTGCTGCTTGAGCGTTTCTTTATTGACTCGAATACCCATAGAAGTCAGCTCGTGACGGCGTTTTGTCACCGGATTCCAGACGAGAATATCGCCGTTTAAGCCGTGCATCGGTTTTCCATCTTCGGAGGTAGTTTCGGTTACCCAGTCATCATAGTCAGCGGCCCGCATCTCATGTGGATAGCCGTCCTTTAGCACCCAACCTATGCCGATAATAAAAATAGCCGGGTACTTCTTTGCAATTTCTGTCTCTCGCTGCTTTCGCGGCAAATCCGGGTACATGTCGAGGATTTCTTCAGCGTGGATGAAAGTAAGCTCATCCGGCAAATCCGGATACTTGTCGGTCTTAAGCTGTGGAAACATTTCCTGAACGTGGATTTCGGCTCCTTTTAGAACCTTCCAAATCTTACGCACCACATCTCTGAGAAGGTCGAGATTTCGCTGCTGTTCGGTAATAGCCAGCTCCCAGTCCCACTGATCGACATAAGCGCTGTGGTCATGGTCAAGAAAATAATCCTTGCGTATCGCTCGCATATCGGTAAGCAGACCTTCGCCGACCTCCATTCCGAATTGCTTTAAGGCCATGCGTTTCCACTTGGTCGCCGCCTGAACAACCTCAGCATCAATCGGATTTTTGTCGTAGTCATTCGAGATATGGAATCCGATTGGTGTGCGTGAGCCATCACGGTCGAGGTAGTCGTTGATGCCACTTTCCACGTCTACAATCAAAGGAACCTGGACTCGAATAAGATTAAGCTCTTTGCAGAGGTTTTGCTCGATGTAATCCTTGACCGCATAAATAGCGATTTGCGTTTCTTTTGGTGATAGTAACGATGTGTAATCTTGTGGCAGTATTTTCTCTAATTCATTATAGTCGCCGATTCCCGGACCGGCTAAGTCTGCTTTCTTGTCTGACATTGGGTTGCCTCCTAAAATGTTTTAAATAGAATTATTCAATATACGATAAGAAACCCCCAGTAAAGCTGGGGGCTAAACAATTCAGATATACTCAATAGTTGCCGGTGGCTTCGGTGTCAAATCATATAAACAGCGGCTGACATCTTTTAACTCGTTGACGATACGCTCACAGATGTGATTAAGCTTTTTCCAGGGAAGTTCAGTTGCTGTTGCATTTCTGGCATCGGTACTTTCAACACAACGCACGACAATTATCTGGCCGAACTCGCGTTTATTGTTACGAATACCAGTCGCTCGGTCGTTAAGTAAGACAGCCAAATACTGAAAGGCGCCGCTGTCGGCAAGCTCTTCCTCGACAATAGCGTTTGCTTTGCGAACGGTAGCGAGACGCTCGCGTGTGACTTCGCCGACAATTCGAGTCGCTAAAGCCGGGCCTGGAAATGGTATGCGATGGGTAATCTCCTTGGGTAAATCCAGGAATTTGCAGACCTCACGGACACCGTCTTTTCGCAAGGTTTTCAGCGGCTCAATGACTGAGTAACCATAAGCTTTTTCCGGATTGATGCCGATTTGAGCGAGAATATTATGCTGCCGTTTGATACCGGCTACGGTTTCTTCAATATCTGTGAGGATTGTGCCATGAAACAAAAACTTCGCACCAGATTCTTTTAACAAACGTGCAAAAACCTTTGAATAAAATGTGTCCGTGACGGCCTGTCGTTTTTCCTCAGGGTCTGTTAAGCCTGCCAGGGCAGAGAGAAATTCTTCCTGGGCATCGATTAATTCCACTTTAATGCCCAACGAAGCGAAAGTTTTCACAACCTGTTGTGGCTCGCCTTCGCGCATTAGCGCGCTATCAATGAAGACCACTTTTAGCTGGTTGCCCAGGGCACGGTGTCCAAGCACTGTGACCAGAGAGCTATCCACTCCGCCGCTTAAAGCAGTAATTGCCTTTTCTTTGCCCACGGTCTTTCTAATATCAGCGATTTGCTCTTCGACGAATTTTTTGCAGTCCATTGCTTCCTCCTGCAAATTACTTTAGATTTATATTGAAATATGTTTAACTTTGAGGGCAGGAATCTAACAGCTTCGATAAGAGATGTCAAGATTGGGATTTTGACTATTTGAGTAATTCTTCTCTTTACTTTTCACTTTTTCCTTTTCTTTTGCTGTTTCCTTGAATTCTGACTACAATATTCCCCAAAATAAGAAATTTGTAATTGGTGATTGGAAATTGGTAATTACCAGTAACCATTTACCAATTACCAAAATAGAGAGGAGTTAAGGAATATGTCACACAAATTGATGTTGAGCATAATTATCGCAGGTATGACGATATGTGGTTATGCCGTCACACAGGAGAATCCTGCCACCGGCTCCGAATATGTCTTTTCGTATTTCAAAGGAAACGGCGAGGACGGCCTGCATTTGGCCTGGGGCGAAGACGGTCAAAAATGGCACCTGCTAAACAACGACCGCTCGTTTCTGCAGCCGCAGGTCGGCGGAAAACTTATGCGCGATCCCTGTATCTGCAAAGGGCCGGACGGAATATTCCACATGGTCTGGACGAGCGGCTGGTGGGACAAGGGTATCGGCATTGCCCATTCACCTGACCTGATCAACTGGTCGGAGCAACAGTGGCTGGGTGTTATGACACATGAGCCGAACGCTATGAACTGCTGGGCTCCGGAGATTTTTTATGACGAGACACAGAAGCAGTACCTTATCTTCTGGGCTACAACCATCCCCGGCAGATTTCCCGAAACCGACGACACCGGTGACCGTGGTAAAGACGGCCTGTGCAATCATCGCATCTATTGTGTCACCACAGCCGACTTTAAGACCTATTCGCAGGCGGAGCTGTTCTATAACGACGGCTTCAGTGTGATTGATGCTACCATCGCCAGAGACGGCCAGCGATATATAATGTTTCTCAAAGACGAGACACTAAAGCCCGACCCCAAGAAGAACATCCGCATAGCATTTGCCGAAAAGGCAACAGGGCCATATAGTCGTGCTACGACGCCGTTTTCGCCTAATTGGGTGGAAGGCCCAACCGCGATGAAAATCGGCGATTACTGGTATGTTTATTATGACGCTTACAGGCGGCACCGATACGAAGGCGCACGTTCCAAGGACCTTCTTGAATGGGAGTCTATCACCGACAAGCTATCTTTTCCAAATGGGGTAAAACACGGTACTATCTTTACAGCGCCGGAAGAGATTATTACAGAGCTAAAGAAATTGAATCCCGTGTCTGACAAATCTATACAATAGCCAGAACATAGGGCTACAAGCTTAAGTATATTGTATGTGAAAAAATTACCTAAATATCTCTGTTTAATATCAAGAACCTGGATTTTGGAGGTTAGAGCCGTGAGAATGAGAAACTTGCTGTTGGTGATAATAGTTGGTGTTTTTTCGGTGGGACTTGCAGAGTACTCATCAGCTCAGCAGCAGACTTTCAGTAGGAGAACACCCGTTGTAGAAGTTTATGAGAAAACGCATAATGCGGTGGTCAATATTTCCGGCGAGCGAACAGTATCAACCTCTATATGGCCCGAGTTCGACTTGCCGGGCATGTTTGACTTTTGGGGACCGAGATTCCAAAGACAGGTCAAGGTGCTCGGCTCAGGTGTTATTGTTCACGAAGATGGCTACATCATTACAAATGCACACGTTGTAGAAGCCGCTAAAAATATCAAAGTAATGTTAGGCGATGGCCATGAATTCCCTGTCACAGTGATAAGTGCGGACCAAAGCAAAGACTTAGCTGTTCTGACAATAGAAACACAAGACAAGCTGCCTTTCATACATCCAGGCAGGAGCAATGACTTAATGATAGGCGAAACAGTAATAGCAATCGGCAATCCTTACGGCTATTCGAATACGGTTACCAGCGGCGTTGTGAGTGCTGTGGGACGGGATATTGAAGTAACGGAAGGATTCTGGCTGCGGGGTCTAATTCAAACAGATGCTCCGATTAACCCCGGCAACAGCGGCGGGCCGCTTTTGAACGTAAAAAGCGAGCTTATAGGAATTACAACCGCTATCAGACCCGATGCCCAGAATATTGGTTTCGCGATACCTGTAGATACTTTAGCCGACAACCTGACCCAGATGCTCATGCCGGAAAAGCTGCGTCGCGTTCAACTTGGATTGATAATGGGCAGGTTGAAAACAGTCGGTGAATTTACCGGCCTGGAAGTTGACTCCGTAGTGAAAGAAAGCCCGGCGGAAAAAAATGGCATGGCCAAGGGAGATTTGGTTCTGGAAATTGACGGACGAAAGCTAAACGGAGTTATCGACTTTTATGTAAAAATGATGCACAAAGAAATCGGAGAGCCCATAGAAATCAAGTACGTAAGACTTCAAGGATTACGGCCAGAGACTCGAACGGTCCGATTGACAATGGAGGCTAAGCCGTTGCCTGACGGCAGTAAACTTGCAAAAGAATTCTTTCAAATAGAAATCTCGGAACTGACCGATTCTGTAGCAAGAAAGTTTGGTTACGATAAGGCTTATCCAATACTAATTATAACCGATGCAGAACGGCAGGGCGTGGCAGCACAGGCAGGGCTTACCGGCGGTGACCTCATCTTAGAGGTAAATAATACTGCGGTGCGTAACATTAAAGAATTTTCCCTGGAAATGGAAAAAGTCAACGAAGGTGACATAGTCAACCTGAAAATAATGCGTATCAAGGTGAGCGCTTTTGGGCAAGTACGGCGTATAGACACTGTGTCATTAAAAGCGCAAACCAAAAAAACAAGCCAGCTCAGATTTTTGTAGAAGGCTATAGAAGAACTCATCTGACGACAGTCAAGATTGGTTGGCACTTGTGCTGCGTAGCGGCTACGCAGAGCAGCAAGCATCATCCTAAGTCTATATTTACCAAAGACATCCGGTAGAAATGTAGATAGGCGAACCCACATGCTGGATGAATTTTCAGATGGCAAACTTAATAGCGTTTGTCTGATAAATGCCGAAAAGTCTCGATTTTGCTTTCCCACTTGTGGGAATCGATCACGGATGAGTTATTTTCGCAGCAATGCCAGGTTTGGCACCACCATTTCCACATAAATCGAAGAATTCTCATGTCATCACCCCTTTTTGAATTGCTATCTTATGATAACAAATAAAGAGCTTCAATTCAACGTAAAAGCCATGTAACAAGGCACTTTATAATATAGAGGCAGCAAAGATGATTTTTTATGGGACATTTCTAAAAAATTTTTATATGCAGCAAAGAAAGCCGACAGAAGGTATTGCATTTTCGATGATACATACCCCCCTCTAAGGCAAAAAGGTGAGGTATAAGCGTGAATTACTAACCAATAAGGGCTCAATGATTATCCCCGGTGCGATTCGAACGCACAACCTCTGGCTTCGGAGGCCAACGCTCTATCCTATTGAGCTACGGGGACGAAAATGAATATCTTTTATTATGCTAAAACGCTGAACAAGTCAAGTGTTCTCGCAGAGGGCGGAGGTAAGATTCGCCTTTTTTCTGTTTTTTACATAAATATCTCGTTCGTATCTGCTACAATGAATATATACTTATTACCGTAGGAGAGATGAAAGGAGCAACCGTGCATACTCTAACTCGTGTGTGGCTCATCGTGCTGCTGGCTGCCTTTTTATGGTGGATTCCTGCAGTTTCAGCTAACCAACCAGAATGGCAACGATATGAAGTAAACTGGCGTATTACAGGAGGCAAAAACTCAAAAGCGATACACTATCCAAAGGAAAAACCTGTGCCTCTCAAAGATAGTCAAACCAGCCGTGGTGCCCCTCTTCAAAAGAAAATCGTCCTCCGTGAGGAGTGCCTAGGACTGAGACAGCCGGTATTTAAATCAGCACTTTCCCAAGACGATTCGGCTCAGGTTGAAAACTTCGGCATGGTTGCCCCCGTGCTTGCTTACGCCATTGACTCGCCGCCTATTGATGGCTTCGTTCCATGGATAATCATTTCCGTGACCAACAAACGGCTCGACGATCTTGAGCTGGATGCTGTTCCGGAGACATCCATCGTGGGCCGTTATCCGCTCGGAATTAGTCCCAAGACCGATTATGCCATCGGCATCCTCGATACAGGCGCAAGCGCCAATGTGATGAGTTATGCAGCCGCTGTTCAGGTAGGACTTTTCAATGGATTCCCGAATCTCATTACCTCAAATACGAGCATGATCGCAGGCGTAATTGGATCGGTTGATGCATGGATAAGCCAACCGCTCGCTATTTTTGTCGATGGACTCGGTTCCTTGGACCCCAATGGGTTACTGCTGGATACATCCAGAATGCTTGGAGAGAGTAACGTGTCAATAGTTGTTGGTCAAGACCCCGGCAGCGGACCCGATCTTACAACCGCTGTTGGTACACCCTTAAGTGTATTTTACACAACTGTCATCAACAATGACCAGGAGGTAACTGTCAGTCGTGGCGGCGAAGAATTCACCGCCCCGGACATCCGTCTTTATGAGCATGAAGACCCATGTATTCCGTCATATTCCAACATTGTGCCGCTTGAATTGCGGCCGGGCGGAGCTGTGAGTGTTCAATATTTTCCTACCCTTACAAGCTTCTTTGAATTTCCGCCGATGAGTCCATCCGTGATTATTGGGAACTTATCCCAGAGCCTCATTTTCATTCACAGTGTGGACCTTGTTGAGGGTGAAAACAGTGCTATCGACAAGGACCGGTTCATGCTCGATACCGGCGCTCAGGTAACAGTTATCGGCTCTCGCATCGCAGCCCGCCTTAAGTTAAATCCAAAAGAGCTGGAATTTGAGGTTGAGATAGAAGACGTCACCGGTGAAGTCGTCTTTGTGCCCGGCTTTTACATCGATTCAATCCAGATACCGGCAATCGGTGAGTGGCTCAGCTACACAAATGTCCCTGTGATTTTACTTGATGTCTTTTCTCCTGAAGGAGGCACCCTTGATGGCGTAATCGGCATGAATCTCTTTGTCGATTTTAATTTAGTGCTGCGCGGCGGCGGTATGTTCCTTGATGAGGATCCTGCTCTCTATTTTGAACCTGTGACCGCTCTTGTTGCTGATATCGCCCCCAAGGGTGGCGACGATAAAGTCGATTACTTAGACCTTTCAGCCTTTGCCGAGGCCTGGCTCGCTGATTCTCAGTCTCCCAAATGGAACGAAAAGGCCGATGTAGCTCCCATCCTGAATACGGATGGTATTATTAATTTTCTGGACTTTTCCGTTTTTTCACAGTACTGGCTGGCTGGCATTCGCTAACGGCAAACGGCGTGTATAAAACACGAAGCTAAACATTTGGCAGCTTTCGCCAATACACTTCTATATTCTCCATTTAAGAGAACTTCGCAGTGTAACATTTGACTATAGCACGTTCAGGAACTATCATTGTGCCATTGTATTTTTGAAAGAAAAGATCAATGAGAGTTCTGATGGACTTTATATACTTGTTTGCTGCGACGGCATACAGCCCTATGGTTATCTATCGGACCATCAGGCATAAACGCTATCGTACAGGCTGGGCCCAGCGATTCGGCAAAATTACACGCAATAATCCAGAGAAAAGATGTATCTGGCTGCACGCGGTAAGTGTAGGCGAGATAAATGCTGCAAAAACTATTATCGATGAGATGCAAAAGAAATTTGGTAATTATGAGATTGTAATCAGCACTACCACCGATACCGGCTTTGCCCGTGCAAGCAATATTTTCGGTGAGAATTTTAAGGTATTTTATTTTCCTCTCGATTTTTCCTGGATAATACGACGTGCCTTTCGCAGAATCAATCCGTCACTGTGTTTGTTGATGGAATTAGAGGTTTGGCCCAACTTTGTTAATATAGCCCATAAAATAAACGTCCCTGTTATTGTCGTCAACGGCAGAATAAGTGACAAAAGCCTTTCAAGATACAAAATAATAAAGCCGGTTGCTTCGAAAATCTTCAGCAAGGTCAGTCTTATTCTCGCTCAAACGGATGAATACGCTCAGCGTTTCAAACAGATCGGCTGCCCGAACGAAAGAGTAATTGTCACCGGCTCCCTAAAATATGACACAGCCCAAATCACCGATAACGTTGACGGTGCCGATGCTCTCGCAGAGCAACTGTTTGGAAAAATCGCAAATCGAAAATCACAAGTCGCAAATCGTTTGTGGGTAGCAGGTGCCACCGGAAATGATGAAGAAAAAATACTACTGGAAGTTTTTCATAATCTAAGACAAGCAGGTCGATTTAGTAATCTGTGTTTGGCTATTGTGCCGCGTAAACCGGAAAGATTCGATGAAGTTGCGCAGCTCATAGAACAATCCGGTTTTAACGTAATCCGATATAGCAAACTAAAAACACTGGCACCAGTTGCTGGTGAAAAATCGCAAATCGCAAATCGCAAATCGCAAATTGATACGGTAATTCTCGGCGACACGATGGGCGACCTGCGAAAATTTTATTCGCTTGCAACGGTAATCTTCGTTGGCAGGTCTTTAGTTCCGATGGGCGGTTCTGACATGATGGAGGCAGCGGCTCTCGGCAAATGCACTATCTTTGGCCCTCACGCATTTAATTTCAAACAGACTGTTGATGCACTTATTAAAGATAACGGTGCTATTATGGTTAAAGATAAGGATGATTTACTTGCAACCATGCAGAGATGTCTTACTGAACCAGACTACGCCAATAAAATCGCCTTAAACGGCCGAGAGACAATCAGAAAAAACCAAGGCGCAACTACAAAAACCATCGAGCAAATCTCAAAATTCCTCGATGGTTGAGGTCTTTGTCATTCCCGTGGAGACGGGAATCCAATACTTGTAAAAATCGGTTTTAATCTAAGTTTAAGAAAATCGAAAATTCCCCTTGTTTATCCCGACAATCGCCACAATAATACTTGAAAAAGCAGACATTAACATCCACTGGTATCTTATAGGAACCATATAAAATACATAGTTAGGCCTTAACCAGCACTATGAAGCGGCTTAATGGCAAATGAAGAATAAACAAGCGCTAATCAGAGTTTTTTTACGTCGGCCGCACCGGCGCAGGCCGCTCACGTTTGTCTTTATTATTCTGGTTATCGTTGTGTTTTTCTGTCCGTGGTATTCGGACATCCGGAGCTTCTCAGGAATAGGCGGTGTCTACTTCGTTTCAGTAAAGCATTCTGGTTTCGATTTCGCTGTTTCGATATTACACCTCCTCACGGAAAAGGAAGTCCCTATCACTAACTTCCCCATTCGTCACTGGGCAATAGCGGCATTCTACTTCTCCTTCGTTGCATGCCCAATCACAGTCATTCTACTCGGTGCACGTGTCCTGCTCGCTCCAGAGTCTGTTTCCAAGAAGCGGATTGCTGTCTTAAGCGCAGCCGGCCTGCTCCCAGCACTGATTTTTCTTGGCTGGCACTTCGGACAGTATCTTCTCCACCCAAATCAAGTCGGGATAATCCCCACTTGGATAGCGAGGGTTGGACACCAAATTGAGCCGCTCTCCTGGTCGGTGCTTTTGAGCTCATACGGCGGCATCTTATTATCCTACGTGACCCGATGGCAGTCGCGCTGGATACTATTCTTCAGTTTCCTTCTCTTCGTCGCTCTCTTTTGCGGGCTTTCGTATGCCCCGGTCGTGTATGGACGGGATGCTCTATGAACAACGCAGAGATTGTTTTCGGTTCGGCTGGACTGGAGGCAGGATAAAAAATTGCAAATGATTGTTCAGAGCAACCCCTTCGACTTCGCTCAGGGCAGGCCTGACTGGCGTGACCTCAGTGACAGCTTGTACGATTAACATCGCGCACAAGGCAGATGCCCCAACTACGCTCGACATGACAACAAAAGCAGCTCAATGTCGAATAGGTCGTAGACGGCTTTGTATTTCCACCCTTGCCCCCTCTCTCTCTTTTGAGATCCTTCGTTCCTCGTTAGCCGTTACCAACTCGCAGCTTCCTGCTCATCGCTTCGATATGAGCAGGTCCTGTGCCGCAGCAGCCGCCAATAATTTTTACGCCGACAGAATGAATCTTTTCAGCAGCAGTTGCAAATTCTTCTGGCGATACCTTATAAACAGCCTTACCATCAATTAGTTCCGGCTTTCCTGCGTTAGGCTCGGCAAAAATCAAAACATCTCTGTCTAAAGCTCTTACTGCTGAAACAAGCTTTTCCGCCAGTTCTATATATTCATCGAGTGTTAGCATGCCGCAATTAAATCCGAGCACATCGACATCCAAAGAAACAATTTTTGAAACAGCAGACTCGACATCAATTCCCATCATTGTCTTAAAATCGTCCCCGGCTTTGTCAAAAGCCAAAGATGCTAAAATAGGTAGATTGCCGCAAACCGATTTTACTGCTTCGATTGCAATTTCCACTTCGTCAAGAGCAGCCATTGTTTCGATTATAAATCCATCGACGCCACCATCTAAAAGTGCCTTTGCCTGCTGGGTGAAAGCATCTTTTAATTCCTGTGGCTCTAAGTTCCCCAATGGCTGGAGAAAATCTCCGCTCGGCCCAATATCACCTAAAACGTATTTTTCTTCACCTGCTGCCTGCCGAGCTATTTGTGCGCCTGCGGTATTTACATCAACGACTTTGTCGGCTAAAACATGCCGTGCCAAAGCATATTTATTTGCACCGAATGTATTGGTAAGAACTGCATCGCTGCCCGCTGACAGATACGCCCGGTGAATATCCAAAATGACATCTGGTGAGTCGATATTCAGATAGTCATTACACACCCCTGCCTCGATCCCGCGAGCGATCAGTTCGGTTCCCATCGCCCCATCCAACAAAAATACACCCTGCCTGATTCTTTCTCTCAGATTTACCTTAGACATAAAAAAACTGGTTCCTTCGGCTTTGCTCAGGACAAGCTTTTAATCCTGCCTTTGTTCAATCCACTTTCCATCAACATTTACAAAAAGATGCTTAAATCTCTTTGGTTCCGGATGATTGAAAAGGATATTTCGCTGCTTGGAACTTATGCTCGTTGGCTTTATAGAAGTCAGACGAAGGGAAATCTTTGCCTGGTACTCGATATTTGCACTGTGCCTTGAAATCCTGATAATCCTCGGTGCAAAAAAATCCTCAACAATCTTCTTGTACTTATATAGCTCCACAACGAGCTCAGATTCATCATCAATATTAAAATACTGGATCTTCCGCACAGAATAATCGCAGTTATAGATATATATATTTTTGATTATCCCTGACTTGTCGTTGCGTCTCGTCAAAACATCAAAGACCCCTTCCTTTGACAATGACCAATTTTTTGCATCTTCCTTGTCACTTGCCACTGCCATAATTCCAAGGGCTTCAAGCACAACTCTCGGATCGAGTAAAAGTCCCTCAACAGAGCCGACCTCGGCCCACGCACCCCACCAGTAGCTGCTAATTTCTTTGAGTCTTATCGCGAGCCAAAACTCATCTTCATTTGAACCCAGAACAATTCCTCTTGGATCAAAGGCTATATCACCTTGCATATAAATTTCAGTTGACGGATTTAACCAAAGTTTCACAGGGAAGTTTTCCTTCTTTAATTTGCCGTCAGCATAATACTCCAGACGGCATTGGCCGTTAGCTTTCAATGGTGCTACCTTCTGTGAGCGTGACTCTAAAGCAGCCAGCGCCGCGATTGCAGTTTCCTTACCCGGACAGACACGCGTCGGCTGTCGAATTTGCTCGGCGCAGCCGGTTAGAATTAGTGTCGCCGCCAAGTAAAGAAAGAATAGATGATTTCTATATTGAAGGTAATGCACTTTTTATAAATCCGTTTGTAGAATCTCGCCTATCTGTGAGGACAGTTGCTCGATTTGCGCCTCATCAAGATGTGGATTTGTCACCGTGACAATTTCCTTTTCGCCGGTTATTCTCAAACGCCAGATTTCCTTGCCATCCTCGGTCTCGGATGAGTCATATTTCAAGCGTCTTTTTCGCATTAGAATTAGTGCCAGCACAAAGCGAAAGTTTACTTTTTCCTGCTCAGTCTCTTCTGCCAGCCTGTTAAAAAAAGCCATTAGCATATCATCGTCGATAAATTGTGTTTTTTTCTGGCCTGGTTGTGGCAGCTTTGTTTTCCAGAAGCAGAACACCTCCGGCTTCTGGCTCTGCCAGTAATCGGCGCAGAAATCCCGGCGTTGTAATCCCTGCTCGGTTTCCACAAGAGCGCCGTAATACTCTTCACTGTATTCTATTTTTCTGCCGGTTCCGTAACAGGTTCCAACCGGCTTTTCTATTTCCCACTCTTCCATTCTTTTTTACTTCACTAATTATTATCGACTATTGTTCCTGTTTGCATCCACACTCTTATGGTATTTCTTTTCACCCAGAGCAGACCATAAGCCGTAAGTTTCCTCATGGATGCGACACTTACCTTTGCTTGTCCAGTTGTAGCCGAAGTTATATCCGAACCACAAATATTTATCTCCACCGCCGTTTTCAGTAGTTATGATATAGCGAGCTGAAACATTCCCTACTCCCATAACCCTTTCGCCCGGAAGATTTTTGTCCGCTTTATTGGCGTCGAATGGAATCCAACCATACGGCGGCAGATAAACTTCCACCCATCTGTGAAACGTATTGTCTATCCAGCTATCATCGCCACGCCGGCTCACCGCTCCCACGTACCGAACAGGCACCCCAAGTGCCCGGCACAATGCTATCATACAATATGAATATTCCGAGCACGAAGCTGTCCCTCGCTTTAGAACTACCGGAGCCGGATTCCACCCACCTATCGGCTTTAGATTATAACTCAAGTGCTCACACAAGTATTCCATAATCCGCCGAGCTATCCAATAAGGATTTTTCTCATTACCGGCAATTTTCTGGGCTGTTTCCTTGATATAGGGATCGTGAATAAGGTATTTCTCTCCGTCACCAAGAAATTTATCCTTAATTTCCTTTGGGATGTCATCAAGTGTCCCTATCCTTTCAGGATAAATAAGGTACTCCGTAGCATATATTTTGGCCTTCACCTTCCAACCTGACCGGACAAGATTATAGCCTTCCAGGTCCTTGTAGCTGAAATGCGCAATATTTTGCCCCCATTTGTCTTCGATTACTTCTACAGGCTCGGTGTCAAATTCGATCGGAGCCAGTAGTGTTTGGTTGTCACGGTTCTCCGGCAGTGGAAGAAAAACATCCAGCGTTTTTACTGTACCCGGCCCGTAATTACGGAACTCCTTAATAAAATGCAATGACGTCTGCCATT
>Ga0315533_1001335_pt1 | contig 18951 bp, 31 predicted proteins | sample SalMarSW160130MG_FD_203081 | JGI IMG/M metagenome (GOLD analysis project Ga0315533, IMG submission 203081) | Salt marsh sediment microbial communities from the Plum Island Ecosystem LTER, Massachusetts, United States - Salt Marsh Sediment SW1601-30 ... | reverse complement strand
CAGGTGTCTATTGGAGAGTAAATAATATTATATAAACCTGCTGCGATCATAGATGTGTAAATCGATTTAGTAAGTCTATCTTGCCTTGCCCTGATCGTTATAACAGCTTCTTTAATAGTGACATCTAAGACTTCCCAACTACTTAAACTTTTTATAATCTCATCCTTTAATTTTTCAGCAAGAGAAGGCGGTATGATCTGCCCCTGGTTGCCTCCTTTTGACTTTTCAATACATTCAATATCATTCTTAGGAACGCTTATAACGTCCCCATATAACATGTATTTTACGTGATCATCCTCCTCCCAGACCTTCTCTAAATCTAATCTTGATCCATCCTTAAAGAAGATAGTGTCCGCATCTAAAAGTGATGGAATAATAAGAATCACTAAGAGCAAGAAAAACACGAATTTTCTCATTTTAATTATCCCCTCAATAAGAAAGGTTACATTGCTTTTTTCTCCACGTTTTCCTGCTTCTCTAGGTCCGACTCCTTTTCAAGTTTTTTCTCCAGGGCGGCCAGGCGCTTACGGACGTCATTAAGCTCAGATATAAGATTAGAGATTTGTTGATTCTGATTCTTCATCTGATTCACAGCCTCCTTAGAGGCGGCAAGGTGTGATATTAGGCTGTGAATAAGAGCATCATTACCTGAGTCAAGGACGGCTGCCAGCATATCAACTGCTTGCCCAAGCCCGGGGGTCCCTATCTTATACTCCTCCCGTAACTCACGGACGTTAGGAATGCCATCCCCCTTCCCATTCTTATTTAGATATGGCTCACCAATCCCTATTAACAACCAATTTCGATCACAGCCGTAACAATCAATGTACTTTCTAAAAAATTTTTTAGAAATACTGCCGCCAGCTTCGTGATGTTGGACAGAGCTAAGACTTATTCCCATAGCCTTGGCAAGCTCGGATTGTGTAAGATTTTTGCGTTCACGCAAAATTTTCAAGCGATTTCCGAGGGCGACATCATACATAATTAACCTTAATTAGGTATAAATAAACATCAAAAATATGCAACACTGAGTGTTGCGTTGGGTGTTGCGCATTAATAAACCGAATTGAACCGTCAAATCAATATGTTGGGCTGGTATATAATAAATTGCAAATAAATCAGGTGTTGCGTGCTTTTTTCTTGACTTTTTTGAAAAAATGCCGATAATAGAATATAGAGCTAAACATACCCATAAAAACGGAAATAAATTTTTAAAAGGGGCATCAATGAACGCTATTGAAATAGTTTTTGCTGAAGCAGAAACGAGATTAACGTGTACCACGATTCCGGGATCTCAACGATCTCAGAATCAGCGCTCCCAAGCGCAAAGGTTGCGGCCTGAATCCGGTCAAAATAGAGAGCCACTATCATGGGATCAATTTCAAGAAGCCTTGCAGAAAGCATTTCGGGTGTATCAGAGCTTATCAGCTCTTCGATTACGGCGTCTATTTCAGCCCGGCGGCTCTCGCGTATAGCCGGAAAATTATCGCCCTGGGCGTCAATTATTTTTTGAGGGTTCAATTTATTTACCAGGGCATCGGGGAAGAGGATGTTTTTAACGCCTGCATCCCAAATGGCTTTCAGATGCTCCATGTTTATAATTTTTGTTTTCATTAACATCTGATATTCAAAACAACCCAAGAGCAAGGAGACCATTATGACTCCTAAAGAGAAAACCCAAAAGAAACTGGTCGAGGATAACCTCAATAGTTATCTTGATGACCAGGAGCTTGAAGGCCGCAGCTTTATGGTCGCCGCATTATTTGACGGCGTACCCATAAGCCAGGTGCGGCCGATCCTGGATCGTGCCGAGAGGATTCTTTTATCAGGCCATAAGGTCGACATTAAGAATCCGAGAATCAAGGCGATTAGCGAAGAGTTCGGAGTATCTGAGCTCTTTTCTGCTCAATCAGGGCGATAGCTTCAGCAGTAAAATCGCTGTTTTGTCACCCAATAAAGAGGTTAACAAAAAATGCATCCTGCCGACATACAGGCGGCGCTCAAGAAGAAAGGTATAAGACAGAAGGAGATCGCCCAGGATCTGGGCGTGTCCGAGATGGCTATCTCGCTCGTGGTCCGCAAGATAATGGTATCGGACCGGACCATGCACGCGGTGGCCGACAGGATCGGACGGGATCCGCATGTGATCTTCCATGAGTATTACCTTTCTAAAGATAGAAGGGGCCCCAAAAAAAAGACCGCCTAGGTTTATGGTTTATTGATAAACCAACAAAACGGACATGTCAATGTCTAAATTACGGCGAAGAATCGACAAAAATCAGCTCACCATCTTTGACCTGGTCAAAGAGTATTCCGCCACATCATCACCCACCGCCGGGCAATTCAGAATAATCGAAGACCTGAGAGCATCAATGAGACTGGCCATAAAGAACTGCCCGCTTTCCGTGCACCAGATCGCGGGCGAGATGAGCCACCTGCTGAATGAAACGATCACAAAGGAGCAGATCTATTCCTGGACGAGGGAAGATCAGAGATCGGAGATCGCGGGCCTGGGATCAGATGATGAAGACAGGTGGATACGGAGGCATATCCCGGGGGAGTATCTTCCGGCTTTCTGCCAGGCGACGGGGAGCGTGGAGCCGCTAAAGGTTTTGGGCCGGCCGTGCGGGATTTTTGTCATGCCGGGCCCGGAGGCTTTGCGGGCGGAGATACAGAAGCTGGACGAGGAGATCCGGGAGGCCCAGGCAAGGAAGAAAAAGAGGATGTTATTTTTGAGGGAGATGGAGGAGATTAGCAAATGAGACCGAAGGCGGTATTCGTAGGATTGCAGGAGATACCAGGCAGGGAACCGCTCGCCCTTTATAACGTAGAGGGCGGCAGGCTGAACCACAGTACTGTTACTAAGGCCACCCTGAATAAGGAAGGGATCGCAATCCCCAAAACGGAGGGCGGTGTATATAATAAGGATAGCAAGGAGCATGCCAAGAAGATTGGAGATATGAGATGAGCGGATCGGAACTTGTGAGCGCGAAAGAGATCGCGAAGGCATTGGGGAAGGCAAAGACAAGCATCCTTCGGCGGGCTGAAAAAGAGAAGTGGCCACACGCAAACGGAGGGAACCGAGCGAAACAATTTTATCTATCCCAACTCCCGGGGGAGGTGCAAACGGCGCTGGCTGCCAGCGGGGCGATATCCATAAAGGCATTGCCGTTACTCTTGCCGGAGGCGGCGCTGGAGCTGGCAAGACAGGCGACCGGCAATGAAGTACACACGCACGGGTTTTTGCCCGCGCTTACCAACGCACGCACCAGGGAGACCTGGTCCGATGAGACGGCCCTGGATATGACTGTTATCCGCGACGGCCGGGTGGCCAGATGGTCCCGGATCGTCCAGGAGACTCTGGGAACGCCTCCGGGATGGAAACGGAGGGCCTGGATCGAGGACGTGGCCGGACGGCGCCACACCACGGCGTCAACCATATACAGGAAAATTCAAAAATATCAAAAGAAGGGCCTGGCCGGGCTGAAGCATACAAAGGGCAACCGGCGGCAGCCGAAGGCATGGACCCCGGAGGCCGTGGATTACTGGATCGGCCTCTGTATCAAGAAGGAACACCGGAAAATAGCAAAGGATGCCCTGTACGCCATCCTCACCCAGGAGGCCGCAACCAGGGGCTGGAAGGTAGGCGGCTACGAATCCGCCTTATGGTGGGGAAAAAAGAGGATCACACCGCAGCTCCTGGCGCTTCAGAGGGGTGGGGTCCGCGCCCTGGACAACACCCTCCCCCCGGTGGTCCGCAGCTATGCGGACCTCGCGCCCTTTGAGATTATTGTTGGCGATCAGCACCGGTTCGATTTCTGGGTAACGGACCAGGACACAGGCGAAGTCTTCCGGCCAGAGGGCTATTTCTGGCAGGACTTGCGGACCCGCGCGTTTTACGGCGCCGCCGTTGCTAAAAAATATGACTCCCACCTTATGGGCCTGGCGCTTCGCATGGGCCTGAAAATATTCGGGCCGTTCGGCTCGATCTACACGGACCACGGCAAACCGGAGGAATCCAACTACATTATGGGGGTCATGAAGGATATGCGCGCCCTGGGCCTGGAGGCCAGGCAGACAGTGGACGCGCCTGTCGATCTCGAAGACGATCCGGAGGAGATAAACCCGCTCGCGGCCATCGCCGGCACTCACCGGATGGCGATCGTGCGTAACGCCAAGGCAAAAATGATCGAGGGGACATTCCGCAACCTTGAAGGGGTATTGCGCGATCACGTTCTGGTGCCGGGTTATGTAAAAAAGCTCGGAGGCCTCCAGGAGGAAAACGAGGTCGACCAGAAAGATATCGAACGCCTGGCGCGCGCAGGGAAACTCCCCACTTTCAGTGAGTTCGCTCTCAGCATGTTCAAGGGATTGGACTATTACAACAGCGTCAAGGCGCACAGGGGCGTGCGGCGTGAATGGTCGTGGAGGCCGAAACCCAAAAGGGCCACGCCTATGGATTGCCTTAAACAATGCTGCGCGGAGGGCTGGAGGCCGGTAATGCTATCGGACGAGGCGATTGACCTGGCGTTTTTACCCAGGGCAAACCGGATCGTGGACCGCGGCAGGATCACATTACATGGGGAGATATACGGAGATGACCGCCTGATCGGGCTGGACACGCAGAGGGTGGAGGTGCGGTTCGATCCGCTCGATCCGGGGTGGGTGCTGGTATTCAAGGACGGGGAATACCTGGCCCGCGCCCTTCCAGTTGAATACTCCAGCATGAAGGATCTTACCCTGGCGCAGAGAAAGATCGCGGAGAAAAGGCGGCAGCGCAAGGCATTTATCCTGGAATACCGGATGCTCACGTCCGCGATCCCGGATGTCAGGGAATACTCGCAGGTACCCAGGATCGAGAAGGCGGCGGCAGCCATAACAAAAGAGCAGCGGGCGAGGAGCAAAGAGCTGGCAGAGATAAACAGGCCCATGTCTGCCGAGGAGATAGAGGCGGATATCGCCCGCCTGGAGGCGGAGGAGGCCCGCCGCAAGATCCGGCCAAAAAAGGTGCCGGAACGGCCACGATATTTCAGGGCTGCCCTGGACCGGTACGCATGGATCGTAAAATACGAGCTCGCCGGCGGGAAACTCGATGAGGCGGACACGGCATTCAAGCTGGATTATGAATCGCATATGGACGCCGACCAGCAGGAGTACTGGGAGGTTGTCCGGGAGATGGGAGGGACATCATGAGAGAATGCTTTTTGATCACGGAAAATGTGAACAGATTTGACGATCTGTGCACGGAAATGGAGGACCGGCGCAGCCTGATCGGGCCGAGCATGGCGATGGTGACGGGTCCGGCAGGGCGCGGAAAGAGCGAATCGGCGAAAAAATTCGCGGTGAATTCGGGGGCGGTGTATATACCGCCCATGAATAAAACCAGCGCCACGATGTTGTTGGGGGAGATCACGCTTGACCTGGCCAAGGTTATGCCCGGCAGGGTCGCGGGCTGCCTGGAGGTGATCCAGGCAGAGATGGCGAAACGCCGGCGGCTGGTCATTATAGACGAGGCGGACCTGATACCCATGCCCCTGCTGGAGATGCTCAGGAATATCAACGAGAGATATTCCTGCCCTATCCTGCTTATCGGCGAGGATGGATTGACCCGCAAGCTGGCCTCCAGGAGCAGGATATGGAGCCGCATCCGGAGGCGCATGGCGTTCGAGCCGGTGACGCAGTCGAATATCGTGCTCTTTTTCCGCAAGGCCCTGGAGGTGAATATCAGCGCTGGCGCCACGCAACTGATAGAGCTCCACTGCGAGGGGGACTGGCGGCCGGTCCTGAAAGTGGCCGTCGATATCGAACGGGCCCTGGAGGCCAGCGGGCTGACGGAGATACCCGAAGACCTGGTGAGAGATATTGTTGATGAAGACAAAAAAAAATAGAGCCCCGGCAAAAACCGGGCTGGCAGGCCGTATACGGGCCGAATTGAAAACGTGGACGAGGCCGGGATCCCGGTCGAGGTTGTGCAGGAATTTCGGTATGGAGCACGGGCAGGCGAGTCAGAGTTTGAAGCGCGCCCTAAAGGACTTCGAGGCGCGCGGGGAGATCACCCGGACGCCTTCCGGCCTGATTAAATATAATCACGCCTGGAGACGGGCGGACAAATCGCCGCTCAAAGATAAGATGCTCCGCGCAATGTACGTGCAGAACAGGGACTTTTCTTCCACGGATATCAGGAGGCTCGTGGCCGACGCTGAAAAGAGCCACGTGGAGAAGACCATCCGGAGGCTGCTGGCAGACGGGCATCTTCACAGGGTGGGCCGCAGGCTGTGCGGCCACGGCATCGGCGCCGAATGGCTCTATAATATTTCGGACAGGGTAAGTTTCCGGGTCGACGTGATGAGGTGATACATTGTCGCAGAATTCGTTTCAGAAAAGCAGGCGGGGATTGCTGGCCAAGGTGCATATCGCGAAAAAGGATCTGCGCCTGGACGACGCGCTCTACCGGGGTATCCTGAAAGACGAGTTCAGCGTGGATTCGGCGGCGGAGTTGAGCAATGACGAGCTCGAGCAGCTTGTTGTCCGTTTTGAACTCAAGGGATTCCGGGCCAAAAGCGGCAGCAGGACACAGGTCGAGGCGCTCAAGGAACGGATAGGCCAGGAACTGCTGCACTCGGAATTCACCGAGCGGCGGCTGAGGGGCCTGGTGCGCAAAATCTGCAGCGTCGATGACCTCCGGTTTTGCCATGACGCGCGGCGGCTCAAACGGCTGCTGGCAGTGATAAGGAGAATCAACGATTTAGATCATACCCCAAAGGAGGGTTTATCATGAGAGCCGAAGACATGGGGATCAACCCGGAGACGGGCAGGCACAGCCAGGCGTTCACCGAGGCCGAGGCGGCCATGATGGGGATCCTGGCGGATCATATCGGGAAGGAGGATCGTATTCCGGCGAATCAGCTTGCGTGGCGGTTTTTCCTGGAAATGGCCGAGGACAATGACGCCGGCAGCTTCAGGATGGAGCCCTGGAAACGCACGGTCCGCCTTCTGGTCAACCATCTAATAATCGACCACGACCAGGGCATCCTGGCCAAGGCGGGCGTGGGCGGCGGGTACTGGATTGCCGGCAATAAACAGGAGGCAGATGAATTTTACAACACATACCGCAAGCGCGGGATCACCGGTATTACCAAGGCGTCGCGCGGGAAAAAGAACGTGATGGTCTCCATCGTGAAGCAGCTCGCGTTCGACTGGGAAGAGCTCCAGGGCGGAGACCGGCCGGCCCTGGTAAAACCCTACGACTATGAATCCGCACCCCTTGCCGTGGTTACCTCTTTCCTGGACAAAATGACCAGGGAGCCCGAACGGTTCGAGCACGAGATCCGGCTGCTGCGGGATAAGTTCGGCAAGGTGCTCATGCCCCGGGAGGAGTTCGTCAAGATCCAGATGCTGAGCCGGGAGCTGAGCGGGCTGCTGGAGAGGGTGGCGTAGATGGAGCTGACGCTGAGCAAGCATTTTCAGCAGAGGTGGCGGGAGCATTTCGGCTGCGAAGCGCCTTCCCCTGCACGGATAGTGAGGATCATCGACCGGTCCGTGTGGCTGCAAAAGGGCCGGCTGCTGATGGAGCCGGACGGCACGCAATACAAGCTGCTGTCGACCTACTGGCATCCGGGCATGGGCGTGGTGATCAAGGTGGACAGGCTGTCCGACCCGCCCCAGGTGGTGACCCTGATAACGGGTAAATCGAAGGGGAGACCTGCCTGCGCCAAGGCTACGGCAGGCAGGGGGAGTTTCTCATAAGAGGGTAAGCGCAGAGCGCATGGCGCAGAGGGCAAAGATATTAACAGGGCTAGCCGTGGTCATGCCCTATATTGGGCGCGGGCGGCCGGAGGTGCTTCCTGGCTGGATGCGAGATCCACGGTGGTCCCCATAACGAAGGAGAAAGTGGCCCGGGTTAGGTGGGTGAACTGTTGCAATTACGGGCAGGCCACGCGCTGGGGGGAGGGCACCCAAACCCCGGCTTTAAAATAAGGAGTGGAAATGAAAGCATTGAGTTTAAAGCAACCAATGGCCTGGGCGGTTTTTCATGGTAAAGATATCGAGAACCGAAAATGGAAAACGAACTACCGGGGTTGTGTCCTGATTCATGCCAGCAATAATTGGGATTGCAATCATTATAAATGGCTTCTTGATAATGAGCACAAACTAGGGATTCTGGTACCGGCACGATCTTTATTCGTAAAGGAGGCAATTTTGGGCATGGTTAATATTATTGATTGTGTCGAACATCATGCGAGCCCGTGGTTCTTTGGGCCTTATGGGTTCGTATTGAAAGATCCTGGTTTGTTCGGGATGCCTATTCCCTATAAAGGCCAACGGGGCATTTTTGAAGTACCGGATAATATTATTATAGACGCATTAAGGATGTTCAGAGCGCATGGATAGGACAAAAGATTGGAAATTTTATTACGATGAATTGATGAGCGATGAATGCGCCTGCGGAAATCCTAAGCAGCCGAGCAGGTCATTTTGTTATCGATGCTATATGGCGCTTCCCGGAGACATGCGGCGAGATCTTTGGAAACGGCTCGGGGAGGGATACGAGGAAGCCTACGAGGCAGCCGTCAAATATTTAGAGCTTTAATCATGGACACAGCTCTGGCAGAAAATCAACAGCTCGTTAGCGAGACCCTCTCGGGGCCGGATTACTTCACGTGCGAGCGCACGCACACGCGGATGAAAAAGGAGATTTGCATAAAACGGCAAACTGTCGGACTTAGGAATTTCGGAGGCAGCTGGAAATACGCCCGGGAGATCCCGCCGGAATGTGTGAATTGCAAACAGGGGCTGGATATAAGAAAGGAAGAAAAAAATCATGAAAAACAAACTGATTGACTTGAATGATCACCTATTTGCGGAGATTGAGCGGTTATCGGATGAGGATCTGAAAGGCGAGGCATTGAAAGAGGAGGTGGGCCGGGCCAAAAGTGTAAGTAATATAGCCGCTCAGATTATTAACAACGCGAGCCTCGCTTTGAAGGCCCAGGTGGCCATAAACGACGGGCTCATCAACCGGGCTCCGCAAATGCTGGGGGTTGTATCGGGTGTTGAAGCGCTTGACGAGGGTGAGGATGGGTAGACGCATCTATACAGATGAACATCTTGCGTTCCTGCAGACCGGATATCTGACCATGAATGCCCGGAGCCTTGCCCAGGCGTTTAACGACCGGTTCGGCATGGGAAAAACCGAATCACAGATCAAAAGCACATTGACAAGTCATGGCATCACGTGCGGCCGGGCGCCCGGGGACAGGTTTATATCACGGACCCGCCTATTTACCGAAGAGCAGACCCGGTTCATCCGCGACAGCTACAAAGGCAAGAGCATACTGGACATGGCTGCTTTATTCAACGACCGGTTCGGGACCAACAGGACGGGAGAACAAATTAAGAACTTTGTGGCCAGGCGGGACTTCACGTCCGGCCTGACGGGTTGCTTTCCCAAGGGGCACAAGCCCTGGAACACGGGCACAAAGGGTCTGACGGGCGCGAACAAAACCAGCTTCAAAAAGGGAAATACGCCCCCGAACCGCAAGCCGCTCGGCTCGGAACGGATATGCCCGAAAGACGGATTCATACTAATAAAGGTCCCCGAGCGTGATCCTAATACCGGATTCCCGACCCACTATAAGCATAAGCATGTGCATGTGTGGGAGCAGGCGCACGGCCCGGTCCCGAAGGGCATGGTTGTAGCTTTTGTCAACGGTGTTAAAACCCACTGCGAGGACGAAAACCTGATGCTTATTTCGAGGGCCGAACTGCTGAATTTGAACCGGCACGGATATAAAGACACACCGGCTGATGTTAAGCCGAGTGTTTTGGCTTTATCAAAGTTGGAGGTTAAGACGTGGAAGATAGAAAAGTCCCATTAGCGGGAGTTGTGAAGTGACCAACAATAATAAACCATTCTGGTGTTATGGGTGGCATCAACAGATCTTTCCGTATCTGTGCATGCACCGGTATAAGAAGGGCATGAAGAAGTGCGAAGGGTGCGGGAAGGGCAAAGAGCTGCTTGAGGAAGAGATGAAGGTGCTAAAGCAAGAAGCCAGGGAGCTGGGAGGCTCTGTAAGCTAGGCGCTCATTTAATATCGCAAAATCAAGGAGGACGAAGTGAAAAGGAATTTTCTGAAAAACTGGCTTGTTCCAATGGGCCTCGGCCTCGGCGTGGCCTTGGTGCTGGTTGGATCGATTCTCAGTTTTGCGGTTTCTGTAAGCAAGCATGAAACAAAAAAGATCCATAATGAGATCCAAGAATTACGCGGCGAACTCAAGGCACGCGGCGAGTTTATCGCTCGGCTGCAGGAAGAAGTTGAGTACGCGAACGCCAAAGCGGACTGGGTACTCAAGAAGGTCGATAAGCGCCGGATCCTGATCCCGGTTTTGAATGGCGATGTGTATAAAATCGTGGAGATTGAATATGAGAGCCCAGAAGAAACTGAGGCCCAACAGGATTAACTCCATCATGGCCCTGATCGTTGCCTGTGCCGGGGGTGAGCAATGCAATTGATCTGTCCGAACTGCGGAAGCCGCTTTGATTTGGAACAGGCTGTGCGTGAATTGGAACAGTCTGAAACGCACGATATTGCAGCAAAATTGGGGGTGCATTGGCGTCTGGTTTATGAGTATTCGGACTGCTTGAGACAGAGTGAGTTCGGCAATGTTTCATTAACGAAGCGCCTCAGAATTTTTAAAAGCATTGCCCGGCTCCTGGACACATCCATGTTCAGCTACAAGGGCAAGCTGTACCGCACCTCGCAGCAAGAGACGATCAAAGCCATGACCGACATCTGCAATATGCAGAAATGGGGCTTGACGAACCACAATTATCTGCTTGCGATTCTTTCTAAGTCCGGGGAGCGTCTCAGCGCCGAGGGGCTGACCGCGAAGGAGGAACAAACGAGAGAACGGCAGAGGGCAGAGGGCAGAGCGACGAAAAGATTTCCGGGCGGACCCACCAGGCTTGGGGATCACATTGGCAATATTTTAACCCAGCTGGAGGAGAAAGAATGAAAATTATTGATCAACAATGGCAATGGGTCAGGGTGCCGGAAATGGCGCTTGAGTTGGCGGATAAAGACCGCTAAAAAAATGCTTGACATGTTACAGCAACCCCTGTAGCGTGTATAGCAGATATAGAAACGTTATCCGCTGCAGACTTGCGTGGCGGATCAGGGGTTGACGGAGCCTGATCCAGAGTCCCGTCCCGCTGGAAGCGGGATCGTGGCATAACGGCTAACCAAAGCCCGGCGATTCGATTTTCAATCGAAGATCGAAGTGTCGGGCTTTTTTTTGAGGCGAATGAGATGCCGGAAAAGAACGAGGACACCAAGGCGACGGAGCGGATTATCGTTAAACCGCGGGGGCAAGCGGGGTGTCTATATATTATCAATCTGCCTCTTATCAAGAACGGGCGGATAATCGCAGATCCGTGGCCGGTGCCCGTATGGCTGAGCTTCAACTAATTTGCAGGGAGATCGAGCAATGAGCGGGGAATGCAATGATGTAAAGGATATTATGCTTAACGGCATTGTGGCGGTCCGCCACATCCTCCGGGATGCGGATCATCGCCTCAAGGGCATAGAAGACGGCCTGTCTCTTTTAAACAGGCAGCTGCTTTCCGACCCCCAGATCCGCCTTATTACCGTCCGCCACGAGCAGACAGATGAGGGCGCCCTGGGCACGCTGCTTTTTGACCGCCGGCTTTTCTGCATTACCCTGGAACCCGACGCCGGGGACCCAGCCCGCCATCAGACCCCGGCCGGCGTGTATCCCGTAAAACCCTTCTCCGGTACGAAATTCAAGAATACCCTCGAGGTGATCGTGCCCGATCATACGGAGGTGCTGTTCCACAATGGCAGCTTTGAGCGGCACACGACAATGTGCGTGCTTGTCGGGTACCAGCCCATCTATCTGTGGGAAGGCGGGCGGTCGCTCCGTGCCATTATCGATTCCCGCAAGGCATACAAGCGATTTCAGGCTAAAATCGTGCCTCTGATCCAACCCGGCGATAAGGCCGCATTTGTGAATTTTTATTTGTGAGGTAATCATGGATTGGCAAGCTGAAAGGAGGAAGATATGGGCGCATTCAGTAAGATAGCGGACGGGATCAAGGCGATCGCCCCTACAGTCGCGAACCTTATTGTACCTGGCTCGGGGACGCTTTTGGGAGGGCTCATGAGGGCGGTGACAGGGGACAGCACGTCGGACATCGAAGCTGTGGCCGCGAAAATAGAGGCGGACCCGAAACTCTATGTGGAGCTGCAAAAAATGGCGATTGAGCGGGAGGTGAGCCTGGCACAGATCGACGCCGCCAAACTCGCAACCGTGAATGCCACCATGCAGGCGGAAGCGAAAAGCGAACGATGGCCGCAGTACTCCTGGAGGCCGGTTAACGGTTTTGCCTATCCCCTGGCAGTAATTCTCATCTATTTCCTCCTTCCTCTGCTCGGCAAGGCGGTACCGGACGTGCCTCAGTGGATCTGGGTGGGCTGGCTTTCCATCCTGGGCGTGGCCGTCTGGGACAGAGGAAAAGAAAAAAGGACAAAGGCGGGAGAGCGTAAGACCGGTTTGATCGAGGGAGCTATCAAGGCAATTCGGGGAGGCAAATCATGACGGCGCAGATCGCCCTGGTAATCGTGGGATGCGTGTTCTCGGCGCTGCTGACTTTCGCGGTGATTTATATGCGCGACATAAAGCACAGCATAATCAGACAGGGCGACCGTCACGAGAAGCTGCGCAAGGAGCTGGCGGACCTCAAGGAGGCGCTGCCGAAAGAGTACGTCCGCCGCGAGGACTGGATCATGAGTTTCGGCAAGATCGAGCAAAAAATAGACGCGATATGGGAGTTTGTGCATCAATCTATAAAACCAACCACGCGGGGAGGTGGGTGATGAACCTGGAGAAAAAACGCATAGAGGTCTTGCGCTGGAGAATACTGCAGACCCTCAACGTGGGCCGGCCCTATCCCGTGTCGGAAGAGGTGATCATGGCCACGGTGGGCGGCGAGGACATGCCTGTCACTCCCAGGGAGTTGAGGCGGGAGATGGATTACCTGGAGGACCGCAAGCTGATAGTGACCAGCGGCAGGGACACTGCCTGCTGGAGCGCGGATCTGACCCATCACGGGGTCGACGTGGCGGAATATACCGTCGAGTGCCTGCCTGGGATCGCCCGCCCGGCGAAGTACTGGTAGGGGGTTAATCATGCAGCGATCGAGCGTGGAACTGTTACCCGATGAGGTGCGCCGGGACCTGGAGAAAAAACTGATCCGGGGCGGGTTTGCCGGGTACGAGGGGCTGGCCGAATGGCTCCGGGAGCAGGGATACGAGATCTCGAAATCCAGCGTGCACCGGTACGGGAAGAATTTTGAGGACCGGCTCCGGGCGCTCAAGGTGGCCACGGATCAGGCCAAGGCCATCGCGGAGGCCTCGGAGGATGACGCCGGCGCCATGAATGACGCCATTATCCGGCTGGTTCAGACCAAGACGTTCGAGCTGCTCGTGGAGCTGCAGGTAGACAACAAAAGCCTGCCCAGGATCGGCCAGATGGTTGCAAAGCTGGCACAGGCCGCGGTGAGGCAGAAAAAGTGGCAGACGGAGATGGAGAGCAAGGTCAGGGATAAGGCATTCGAAGAAGCGGCAGACGCCGTTGAAAAAGGCGCAAGCGCGGAACAGATCAGGGCTTTGAGGGAGCGGTATCTATGACGGCCCAAAACGCGCGGCTCATAGTTCACAGGGGCAACGCAAAAAATATACCCGATGATTCAGATAGGGTGTTCTTGCCCTACCAACGGCGCTGGATTGACGATCATTCCAGGCTCAAGCTAATGGAGAAAAGCCGGCAGATCGGGATCTCCTGGGCCACCGCATACGGGGCCGTTGAAAAGACGGCGCCCAGGGAAAACCGGAACGACCAGTGGGTTTCGAGCCGGGACGAGATTCAGGCCAGATTATTTCTTGAGGACTGTGTCAGGTTTGCGAAGCTGCTCAATGTGGCTGCCAAGGATCTCGGCCTTCTCATCATTGACGAGGATAAACGGATCAGCGCCCATATCCTTCAGTTTTTGAACGGGAAACGGATCCACAGCATGTCGAGCAACCCGGACGCGCAGGCAGGAAAAAAAGGGGGCAGAATACTTGACGAATTCGCCCTCCATCCCGACCCGCGAAAGCTATACACGATAGCGTATCCGGGTATTACCTGGGGCGGGGAGCTGGAGATCATATCGACGCACCGGGGCAGCGCGAATTTTTTCAACGAACTAGTTGAGGACATCAAACACAGGGGGAATCCCAGGGGCTTTTCGCTGCATACGGTCACGCTTCAGAACGCCCTGGACCAGGGATTTTTGTACAAGCTCCAGGAGTACCTCCCGGACGGCGATGAGCGCCTCGCAATGGACGAGGCGGAATATTTTGACTATATCCGTGCCGGCACAGCCTCGGAAGAGCAGTTTCTCCAGGAGTACATGTGCATGCCGGCGAACGATGAGGGGGCATTTCTCAGCTATGACCTGATCGCCGGATGCGAATACAGGGGCGGTGAGAAGTGGGAGATGACCCCGAACGGAACAGGACCGGACGGGGAAAAAGTCAAGTCATTGTATCTGGGAGTGGACGTGGGCCGCAAGCATGACCTGACAGTTATATGGGCCTTAGAGCCGGTCGTGGGCATGATGCTCACCAGGCGCATTGAGACGATGCAGCGCATGCCGTTCGCCGCTCAGGAGGAAATATTATACGAACTGCTGGCCCTTCCGCAGGTGAAACGCTGCTGCATAGATGACACCGGCCTGGGCATGCAGTTTGCGGAGAGGGCAAAGCAGAAATTCGGGGAATATAAGGTCGAGGCGGTGCGCTTCACCGGACCGGTAAAAGAAGAATTGGCGTTCCCGGTTCGAGCGGCATTCGAGGACAAATCCGTTCGGATCCCCCATGACGACAAAATCAGGGCGGATCTCCGGAGTATTCGTAAGACAACGACGGCCGCCGGGAATATCCGGTTCGAGGCGGATACCGGCCCCGGAGGGCACGCGGACAGATTCTGGGCCCTGGCCCTGGCCAAACACGCGGCAATGCAGCCGGGCGGGCCTGTGGAATACAAAACCATATCAAAGCGCCGGTTCGCCGGCGTCAAGGGGACGTGGTGATGATCCTGGATCAGTTCGGACGGGAAATCAAGACGATGAAGGCACCGGAGCAGCGGCCCCTGGCAGCGGCGCCGGTTCTGGATTCGTGGCGTGAGTACGTGAGCGCGGGCCTGACCCCGCAGCGTTTGACGACCCTGCTCAAAGAGGCGGATTCCGGGAACGTGCAGAGACAGGCCGAGCTGTTCGATCAGATGGAGGAAAAAGACGCCCACCTCCTGGGGGAGGCGGAGAAGCGGAGAAACGCCATACTGGACGTGGAGTTCCGGGTTTCGCCGGCCTCGGAGGACAACCGCGACGTGAAGGTCGCGGAGTTTGTTCAGGAGTATTTCGACAATTCCACGGACTGGGCCGATACCCTGGTCTCGCTTCAGGACAGTGTCGGGAAGGGTTTCTCGGCCCTGGAGATCCACTGGGATACATCGTCCGGCCAGGCCATGCCGGGGGATCTGGAATTCATTGAGCAGAAACGGTTTCTGTTCACCGACGCGACCGGTTACCTGCGGAAATATCCCCGCCTGATTTCGGACGACAACATGATGGGCGAGGAGATTCCGGCCTGGAAGATCCTCTTCCACCGCTACGGGGGCAAGGCTGGCCACGCGGCGCGGTCCGGGATCTACCGGGTGTGCGCGTGGATGTTTCTTTTCCGCAATTATTCGTTCAAGGACTGGATGGCATTCCTGGAGGTGTTCGGCATGCCTCTCAGGCTGGGACGTTATGACCCCGGCGCGGGCCCGGAAGACAAGGACGCCCTGATCACGGCCATACAATCCCTGGGGTCGGACGCGGCCGGGATCATTTCCAAGAATACGGAGATCGAATTTGTCGAGGCGGTCAAGCACGGGGCCAGGGGGGATAACCCGTACGAGACGATGGCCAGTTTCTGCGCAAAGGAAATCTCCAAGGCCCTGCTGGGCCAGACCCTGAGCGCGGACGTGGGCGACGTGGGCTCTTACGCGGCTGCCAGGACCCACAACGAGGTGCGGATCGACCTGGCCAAGGCGGACACGCGCACCGTGGCCGCCACCGTCCGGTACCAGCTCATCCGGCCGATGGTTGGATTCAATCACGGATGGGACACGCCGGTACCCGGCTACGCCGCGATCTGGAACGAGCGGGAGGATCTCAAGAGCCTGAGCGAGGTATATAAAAACGTGATCGGATTCGGACAGCCGGTTTCCGCAGAGCACGTGAGCGAGCGGTTCGGGATTCCCCTGCCGGAGGATGACCAGAGGATTTTGCAGCCCATGACGTCCGGCCCGATGGCCATGAAGCGTTTAAATCCGGCCCAGTCTGCGAGAACCGGGGCAAAAACGTCTAATCATACGCGTCTCACGGCAAAAGACGACCCGGGGCCTGTTTTTGACGCGGAGCAGCAGGAACTGGAGGAGCTCGCGGACGATTCCCTGGGGAATGCGGCCGCGGCATGGAAAGGGATAGACGGGCCGGTCCGGAAATTGATCGAATCGAGTTCGAGCCTGGAGGAACTGCGGGACCGGATATTTGATGTCTATGCGGACCTGGACCCGGCGGACCTTGAGGCGCTGGTACGCGACGCCCTGGTCACCGCGGCACTGGCAGGCGCGGCGGACGCGGCAAAACCCAGGAGAAAGAAGTAATCTCTCACAGAGCATACAGAGGCACAGAGAAAAATGGAGCTGACGATACGTATCGCGAATGAGGAGAAGGTGATCAAGGCCGTGGATGAAACGGGCGATAGGGCGCGTGATCTCAGGCGGCCCCTGGCGGATTTCGGCGAGCGCATGGTCAGAAAGATATCGAAACGGCTGTCCGGTCCGGCGCTCAAGGAGAGAACGGGCAGGCTCAAGGGCAGCCTGACCCACGAGGAGACGGCCGATACGGGGGAGATCTCCGCGGGCGGCGGCCCCGGCGAGGTAGATTACGCGGCGATACATCATTTTGGAGGGACGATCAAACCGAAGAAGCGGCAATTTCTGACGATCCCGTTTCCTGGCGGGCCTGCGGACAAGCGCGTGCCGCTGCGGGCCGCGGACTTTGCGGATACCTTTGTGGCAAAAGGAATCATCTTTCAGAAAAGGGGCGAGGACGATATCGTGCCGCTCTTTATTCTCAAAAAATCCGTTGAGATTCCGGCGCGGCCGTACATGTACGCGGAGGACGCGGACGTGGGGTATCTCAATGATTCGATAGCCGATTTTATCGCGCGGGCGTGGGCGTGAAGATCTCTCACAGAGAGCACAGAGGGCACAAAGAAAAATGAAAGGGATGCCGTTTAGCGAGGCAGTGGAATTTTTCCGGGACAAGATCCCGATGACCGCCGCGGAATACGGGGCCGTGGTGGCGGAGGTGGGTGAGTATGCAAACAGCCTGGCGTTTACCGTGTCGCGCATTGCCTCTGCCGACCTGCTGCAGGACCTGCACGGGGAGATCCTGAAGGCCCTGGAGGAGGGCGGGACGTTTTTCGAGTTCCGCGAGGGGATCGACGAAATCATGGCCCGGCGGGGCTGGCAGGGCATGACGCCCTACCGGCTGGACAATATCTTCAGGACCAATAACCAGACCGCCTATAACGTGGGCAGGCACAAACAGATGAAGGCGGTCGCGGACCGCAGGCCGTACTGGGAATACGACGCGGTGAACGACACGCACACCAGGCCGACCCACCTGGCGAACGACGGCAAGATATACCGCCACGATCATCCCTTCTGGAATACGTGGTTTCCGCCTGCAGGTTTTAGGTGCAGATGTGTCGTACATTCTATTTCCGCCCGGGAGATGGAGGAGGAAGGGCTGAAAGAGGAAACGCAGGTCCCGGATCTGCAGCCGGACCCGGGGTTCCGGTATAACCCGGCAGTGCAGGAATGGAAGCCGGATCCTGGAAAATACGATTCACGGCTGCGCGATCGCATGGAGGAAGCGATATGGGATTGAAACTTTTATATGTACTCAAGAGCATCGAGGGCGCCCCGGAAGAATTCCAGCTTTTTCCGTACGGGAAGATCGGGATCGAGGGCGAGGACGATGCATTTGTGGACGACGAATCGATGGACGCCATTATCGCCGATTTCGAGCGCCGGGGAAACGACATGGTCATCGATTACGAGCACCAGACCCTCCAGGGCGTCAAGGCCCCGGCTGCAGGATGGATCAAGAGATTCATCAATCGCGGCAAGGAAGGGTTCTGGGTGGTTGTGGAATGGACCAGGCAGGCAAAGGAATACCTGGAGAACCGAGAATACCGTTATTTTTCGCCGGTATTCTGGGTCTCTGAAAACGGCCGGAAGATTATCAAGATCGAAAACGTGGCCCTGACCAATTTCCCGAAGCTGAATAACCTGCGGCCGATCATGGCCAAGATGAGCCTCGAGGAGGCGCGGGAGGCCAGGGAGGCCCGCTCGAGAAAATACAGGATCGGCATCAAGGAGGGAGGGCATGTAACCAAGCCTTCCGAGTGGGAGCACGTGCCCGACGATGAGTGGCTGGACCCGGTCAATTACCGCTACCCGTGTCCCGACGCGGCCCAGACGCGGGCGGCTGCCGGTTACTGGGGCCAGGAGGATAACCAGGCGCAATACAACCCCGAGGAACGCTCGATCATCAACGGGCGATTAGATAAATTCCGTAAAAAATTCAACATCGGAGAATTCCGAAAGGAGGCAAACATGTTAGACAAACTTAAAAAACTTTTAGGGCTGGCCGACGACGCCGGCGAGGACAAGGTAGTCGAGGCCGCCGAGGCGGTCGTGGCCAAGAACAAAGACATGATAGAGCTTTTCGAGCTGGCTGATGACGCCGGCCAGGATAAGGTGGCTGAG
>Ga0315533_1001330_pt1 | contig 19030 bp, 18 predicted proteins | sample SalMarSW160130MG_FD_203081 | JGI IMG/M metagenome (GOLD analysis project Ga0315533, IMG submission 203081) | Salt marsh sediment microbial communities from the Plum Island Ecosystem LTER, Massachusetts, United States - Salt Marsh Sediment SW1601-30 ... | reverse complement strand
ATAACTTAAATGTCTCATTGTGCTGTTCTTTCTTCAAGTGACCAATCTTTGTTGCAATGTGTTCAAAGAAAGGGTCTGGCGTAGTCAGGATGCATATGCCGTTTTCTTTGAGAACACGATGACATTCTTCAAGCATTTTTCCGGCATCTGGAACGTGTTCTATTACTGCTGTAGCAATAATAACGTCAAATGAGTTATCTTTAAATAGTAGTTGTATAGCATCTCCCTGGACTAAATTCAGTTTTGGATTTGTATTTTTTCTAAGAAGCTCGATAGAAAAATCCAATCCCACAGCCGTTTTTATATTCAGATTTTTATCGAGCACATCTAACATCATGGCATCTGCTGTTCCTATGTCTAAAAGGGAATCAATTTTGTCCCTTTTGTATACTTTGATACTTTCCAAAACTTCCTTAGTGCGCCTAAATAAACGATATTTTAGAGATCTTTTCGTCTTCCTTCCTTTATAGTAGTCAAGAGACAGAACACCTTTTTTGTTTGCCATTACAACCTCATTATTAGGTGGTCTTAATTCCTCGCCTCTTAATCTGGCAGAGTAAATCATTTTTCCCCGTCGTTCTGAGCACTTTCTTATGATTAACTATCCACCCATCTCGTAGTAGCTCCTTGGTTACTCTCCTTTCATATTGCTTTTATCACCTCTGAAGTTCTTTTTTCCTGCCTGTATTTTACTGCTCCGTTCTTTGTGCGTTTTTCATGATACTCCAATCCCAGCACCCCACGTGGCTTGCTAATCATAGTTTTAAGACTCTCAATCCAGCTCCTACTTTTCTTTTAAACTCTCCAATAGATCGAAACTTTAATACTCTTTTGACAATATATATAGGCCTAGTATAAAAACTCTTATAAGCGTAAGTTACCAATTCTTGAAGTTCTTCTCCATTTAAATTCTCCTCCCAATAAGGGGATTCAAAATTCGATCTGGGATTTCTGGCAAACTCCTTCCAACAATCTGTTTTAAGGATTCCTCTTTCTAACCCCATATGGTAGATCTTTGTTGCAGGAAAAGGACAAAGGATGGTAATATGGACGTAATCTGGGTCAAGCTCTTTGGCAAATTCTATAGTCTTGAAAATATCTTCTCTCGTTTCTCCGGGAGATCCAATCATAAAATAAGCCAAAGTAGAAATACCAGCTTCTCTGGTTAGCTTAAATGCCCTTTTTGCCTGATCAATAGTAATACCTTTGTTAAGTATTTTGAGTATATGATTAGTCCCTGCCTCCACCCCATAATGGATACGCTCACAGTGAGCCTTGTGAAGTTTTTTAAGCATTGTTTCATTCACAGTATCCACTCTGGCCCTGATATCCCAACCAATACTCAATTTCCGATTTATAATCTCATCACAGATATCTATCACCCTCCTTCGATCAACAGTGAAGGTGTCATCATAAACCAAAAACTCTTTTATCCCCATCCTTACACATTCTTCCATTTCATCAACCGTATTCTTAGCTGACCTTTCTCTAAAAATCTTTCCTAAATGAGGTCTAGCACAAAAAGTACACTTGTAGGGACATCCTCTACTTGTGAAGAGAGTTGTAATTGGTGCTCTTTTAGCCAGTAAAGAACTATATTTTTTATATGGGATAAGATGTCTAGCAGGAAAAGGTAGCTTGTCCAAATTCTCAATAAGTTGGCTGGGTCCTGTATTGACTATTTTTCCATTTTCCTTAAAAACCAAGCCCTTAATACTTCTCAATTTTTTGTAATCATCCATGTAGTCGAGTAAATCTTTAAATACTTCTTCACCCTCCCCCAAAACAAGATAATCCACGCCTTCTAAATTAATTGTTTCATTTGGAAAAATATAAACATGAGGACCTCCAAGAACAACTTTAATATTCTTATTTACGCTTTTGATAACCCTAACTGTCTTAATAACATCTACCAGAGTGAAGGTCATCGCTGTTATTCCCACAACCTCAGGTTGTTTTTCTCTAATGATATCCTCAATTTCTGGATAGCTCAACTCCTCCACTTGGGTATCTAAAATTTCTACAGAATACTCAGTAAATTCTTCTAAATAACCTGCTATATATAGTAATCCAAGCGGTGGGTTATATCCACGTTCTTCTTCAATGATAGCTGGATTATTGCCCATTATCTCATTTTCTGAGAGAGGATTTATTAAAAGAATTTTCATTATTTAATCCTCTTGTTAATCAGATCAGCGACCATCCCAATAGCCAGTACCTGAACAGCCGATACAAAAAGTATAACTGTTGTTATGTCCATAACCTTTGGAGTAAAGAAGTAACTATACAAGAAAACCCCTACACTCATAAAAAATAATACCAAACTTAAAGGGACAAATACCTTTAATGGATTGAAATACATAACCGTCCTTACTATTAACTGGGTAAAGTTAAGTGTGTCTCTTATTGGCTTAATCTTTGACTGACCTATTCTTGTATGATAATCGATCGGCACGTATTTTACCTGGTAGCCATTGGTTAACATGGCAAGAGTTATCGTAGCCGTATATGAAAATTGATCCGGCAATAATCGAGCGAACTTATTCACTATTGCTTTTTTCATCACCCTCAAACCAGAATTTAAATCAGGGATTTTCACTCCTGTCAAATAATTCGCTAATAAATTGATTACCCATTTGGCCGGTTTTCTAATCAAGGGGGCTTTGATGCTACGTCCAGTTCTTGCTCCTACTACCATATCATAATCCTTCATATAACGCACTAACTCAGGAATTCTTTCAGAGGGATAAGTCCCGTCCGCATCTGTTATTACAACAATCTCATGCTGAGCATTACAAATCCCGGTTTTTATTGATGCTCCATAGCCTCTATTGACTCTGTGATTAAACACTTTGATGTTCGACCCGCTATTCTTCAAAACCTCCATGGTTTTATCCGTAGACCCATCATTGACAACGACAATCTCGTAACTTAATCTGCTACGATTCATTACATCTTCAATCTCTTTTAATACCGAGACAATAGACTTTTCCTCATTGTAGACAGGTATAACTACACTGATCTGCAATGTCCAACTCTTCATAGTTCCCTTCAGTGTGCCAATTGACTAAAGTTTGTTTCCACTGTATGATAGGAGTAACACATCGTTGAGTAGGATCGTCATACGGGTCAAAACGCACTGGTCTAACAATGTTTAATAATCTAAATCTACTACAAAAATTAATAAGATTAGAATTTATTACCTTTTTAATTCAGGGTACCAATTTTGAAAATTTTATCATAGGCCTAATTGTCTTTGTTATTGCTTTTTCGCCATTTGGTTTTTCCATTATCACCTATCTATACCGAAAGGTCTCTTTTCCTTACAGGATTTATTTAAGCCCCGCCATAGGTTGCTCTTTTAGCATTGCATTATGGTCCTTTATAATAACTATCACTCAAAGAATAAATTTTTATTTTTTGATTTCCATAGTCCTTCTTTTAACCATAATATTACTGTACTTGATTCACAAAAGAGATAAATCAATTATATCAAGAAAAGAGATTAAGGCAATTTTCAAGATAAATAACATAATTCCCTTTGTTATTTTTCTTTTTTTTCTATATTTCCTGATGTTAGTCTGCATAAATCGAGTGGCTCCCTGCGATGTTGACTCTCAATTAAACGGTTATTTCAGCTTGTTTTCTAAATACGAAAAGAGCTACCCCTATGTGCACCCCTTTTTAAATGATACAAAACTTCAGATTATTTACCCTCCTGGTGCAAATCTATTAATAACTTTTTTCCCCATGTTTTCCAATATTCCAATTCAAATATGTTTGCTATTAATACAAATAATAACCTTAAGCTTTTCTGGATTAACACTCTATTGTATCTTAGATATTATTACACCAGACTTTAAAAATAAGATCTATTTTTTGATTGCCTCAATTATATTTTTTTACAATAGTTATTTATGGGGACATTTGTTAAACATTGGGCAGGTGACGGAAAATGTAGCCATAATGATAAATATTAATTTACTTTTCTTTTTTATTGTATCTTTAAAAAAAAAGGAATTTCCGTGGTATATTCTAACAGGGATTCTGTTGGGAACCTTAATGTTAGTTCATCCAAGATTTTTTAAATGGATGGCCATGGCAATATTCCTTTTCTCTATTTCTCAACTAATTACCAAGGAGAAAAAAGATTGGAAAAACTTTCTCATTCCTTTTATCGTATTGTTTGTTAGCCTATTATGGATTCTACCATGGTTCAGTACCAAGATCTCCTTGGCTTCGCCACATTTATGGACTTACAATTTGCAATTTCTCGATTATTTATATGGAAATATCTTGCCTATTTTCTTCGCCTTAGGCATAGTAGAAATCTTGTTAAGAAGAAACAATCTTGCGATCTTTCTTTTGGTGTGGATTATTTCCACCTTATTTCTTGGGGGAGTTATGTCTAACCAGTACGGCAGTTCAATAGCTGCCCCCATTATCTCTGCTTATGGCTTTCTCTTAATAATCAATCTGATAGATTTTTTATGCCGTAAAACCAAAATTAAAGTGAACAAATACCGATATTTAAAGATCTCTATGGTGTTCTTATTTTGTGTTTTGTTTTTTGTGGCAACAATTTTAGATCCTCGTTCCAACTTTTCAAATGGTCCAATAATTTCTGACGCTGATGTATCTGCTCTAACATGGCTTAAGCAAAATACCTCATATAAAAATACCTTAATTTTGAATCAGACATCACCTCATCATCAAGGTCGCTGGGTAGCCATTCTTTCTGAAAGAAGAACAATCTTTTCCAGAGGTATCGGTAAACGTGGCCATTTAATATTTTCAGATAAAGAATTTGAAAATGCGTATAATAATGCAAAATGGGCCTTTTACAACATTACTGATCCAAAGGCTTACCAAATAGTAAAAAAATTGGGAATAACCCACATATACTTAGCTGCAGGAATTCCCTTTAGAAATTATCATACACCAAAAGAGGTATATGAATTATATGAAAAATCATCTTTCGTAAAATTAATTTATTCTAACAATGACTTTTCAAAATTGCACCCTGGTTGGAATGCTCCTGCTAAGATCTATGAAGTTTTATATCAAAGAGGATCATCTTAGTCTTAGGTTCTGTGGAAAGAATTTAGGTGCTTACTTTTCATCGACTTTAGACCTGCCGGCCAGCATCGACTCTTTTATCAATGCAAAAGATGAAAAAATTCTATTGCCTCAGTAGCTCCTTGTAAATTCCTAATAACTTCTTCTTTTCATTTTCCCAGTTATATATCTGATTAACCTTTTTGATATTCAGCTTGCATTCCTGATACTTATCCTCATCATTCAACAAAGAGTTAATCGCTCGAGAAATCTCTTGTGGTTTAGCTGGATCAAAAACCTCACCCACCTTATATTTCTTCACAATTCTAGCCATCTCGGGAAAGTCACTAACCACCACCGGTAACTCAGCCATCAGATACTCAAATAATTTGTTAGGCAAACAGTAGTAATGATTCAAACATGTATTTTCTATTGGATGTACGCCAATATCTGCCAAACAAGTATAAGAAAAAAGTTCCTCAGGAGGAACTGCACTCATAAAGAAAACCTTATTCTCAACCTTATGCTTAACAGCTAAGTCTCTAAGCTCCTCGTTGATAATGCCGTCACCCAACATAACCAGGACCGCATCATCAACCCACCGCATAGAAACTATTAAATTTTCCAGTCCTCTACCTCTTCCAAGTCCACCTTGATAAAGAACTATCTTTCTTTTATCATCGATGATGCCGATCTTTTCCTTTATTTTGTTCGATTTCCTATTTTTAATTAAATCGGGCACATTTTTTATTACACAAGGTTTTCTTATTTTATTTTGCTTGGCTATAAAATCCCCTATAGAATCACTTACCGTTATAATTGCGTGAGCCCTTCTCATTATAAAATGTTCTAGTTTTCTTTGTATCGAAAAAATAAACTTTGGGTAAGATGGTCGGGTAAAGAAGATATATTGGGGATCGCCCCACAACTCATGAGAGTCATAAATTAACTTGCACTTGTTAGACTTCGTAATTAGATATCCAACCAGTAATGCTTCAAGATCATGACAATGACAAATTGAAATATCTTTTTTTCTTGTCCTGAAATAGCATCTCAATATAAATTCAAGATATTTTAAGATTTGAAACATATTATATTGAGGAAGCTTTCCAAACCTCAGATGGATCCTATTCACCTTGAATCCATGCATTTCTTCATTTTGCCTTAATCCTTCTTTGTGTAAAGCAAAAACGGTGACCTCATAACCACTTTCTACTAAAGTCTTTGCTTCTCTTATCACTCTAGCATCGTTAACAAAGAAGTTATAAACTACCATACACACATTTGCTCGCAATTTCTTCAACTGTCCTCAAACTCCAGAGTAACTTGGTGTGAATCTAAGCAAACTATTGCACGCTTTAGGGTTTTAATTTGATCAAACCTTTCACCTGTTATATAACTCTATGTATATCTTCTGTTCCTGTAAGGATTTGACGTTCGATAACCTTAACTCAGTTCTTTCTAAACCCTTGCCTAATTACACAATTACGTAGATAATTAGGATCATAAGCATCAAAATAACAAATCTTCATTTTGTTAAGTTTCGAGGATGCTATTTGGCTCTATAAACATGTTCGCCTTTCTCCCACCAATCTATGATTCCTCTAGCGGTATCATTAAAAATATTCTGCCCTCCAAGGTATTCTATAGTTCTTTCATAAACTTGAATCCAGCCGGGAAGTTTTAAATCATCAAGAGAAGAATTATGCCATAACAGTACAAACACCCCATTATATTTTTTCGTAGTATCAATCAAACTTTTGATTCTTTGAAATCCTTCTTCCGGAGTAAGATTCTGATAATCGAATAAACTTCCATCCATTAGAGTTAACGGCAACTCCCAAATGTCCAATATTCTATTTTCAACAACATCAAAAGGTTTATACGGAAAGCAGATTCCACATCTAAACCCCTCACGGTCAGCAAAACTTAAGGTAGTATCGTATTTTAGCCCTACTTTTTCTAAAATTCTCCAGGTATCCGGAGTTTTCCATCGTAAGTAATGCTGTCTTCCACCCAAAACATAGCCTTCCATAACTCTTTCAAGCTCTTCCTTTTCAAAATTTAATAGTCGAAAATTATTATATGAATCAAAACTGGAATGCAGCCCTACCTCAAAGTTTCTTTCTTGAAGAGTTCTGATCAACGAATTGACGTAAAGATCGTCTATTGAATATCCTGTATCATGTTTGGTATTTCCTCCGGCCATAAAATAAAAAGAGGATTTAAACCTATGTTTATCTTCTAAATCCATTATATAGTCAAAATTATCGTAGGGATCCCTGCCTGACTTAGCTCTTAAGTAATCGATGGTAATGGCAAAAGCTTTTCTCAAATCTCTATGCCCTAGTATCGAACCACCAATGGTCCGTAATGGTGGGTAAATTCTATATTTTCTTATGCTATCCACATCATGAGTTAGGCAGACCGCAAAATCCTTATCTCCCCAAAGTTTTCTTCTCTTAAATCCTAAATTAAAACTATCAATCCACTCCCATAGAAGTTCAATATATTCATTTACAATTGGCCTATCTAAAAAACCTTCCTTATAAGCCAAGCTTTCTGTTGCTGAAAACCTATTAAACTTATCTTTCTTATCTAAAACAATTTCTTCATACCGAGATAGCATGAAGAAAAAAGAGGCAATAATATCAATATTAGTCTCAATGAGATTCTCTGACTCACGAATAAACCCATCAAAGTTACCGCGACCACAATATATAACAGGTATCTCACCATACTTCTTTAAAGGTGTCTCGGGCATAGAATCGGGCTTCAAGTAATTCTTACTAAATAACTCTGAGGCATATATATGGATCTGGTTTCTAAATTCTGTATTCAAAAATCTTTTGCCGTAGCTAACGACCAATACCTTACTGAAATCATAGTCAGTTGACTTGAATCGAGTAAAAGGTGCGATGTGATAACTGGCACCGTAGATTGAGAAAATTGTACTGAACATATACTCAATGGATCCTGCAAAATCATACTTATCGTATGTTGCAATTACTTTTGTCCGATTCTGCATTATTTATTTCCAAAATTTCGACATAGCAATATGGATTGATCTTAACACTGAGTTTTTCCCTTTGTCATTCGAATCTTCATTGCATTAGACCTCAAAAAATTAATGAAGAAAGTTATTTCTGTTCTACTTAATCCCCCGATTACTAAAAGTACGCTAAAATACACCAAAATACCTAATAAAATCGATATTAAAACTGAGATTGTGGAAACTGGATTTATTAACCGTATGCAAGCCACCATCATCGTTGATGAAAAGATACTTTTCAATATGAAAGAAATACTAAGATTAAACTTAAGATATCCGCGGGTTACCAGTAACGTAAGCACACCCAAGACGCTATAGGCAATGAGAGTGGCTATTGCTGCTCCTGTGATACCCATGCGGGGGATGAGGACCAAGTTTAACCCTATGTTTGAAACTGCTGATATCGTCAGCAGCCTTACTGTTATATATGTCTTGTTGACCAAATGAATAATATAAATGAGTATCTGATAAAAACAAAAGAGCACAGCGCCAAAGGCTACAAAGGGAACGACAGTGCTACCAAGGATAAATTCAGGGGTAGTTAATATTTGAAGTAGCGGCTTTGCCAATATAGATAAACCAAAGGCAGAGGGTATGGCGACCATCATTAAGTACTTAACTGAATATTTTAGGTAATTCCTTATTTCACTTAAATCCCCCTCATCATACATCTTGATAACATTGGGATATAGTACGGTACCCAATGACATTAAAGCAAAGGAGGCGTAGTTGCCTATCGTATAAGCTGCGCTGTAGATACCAGCGGCGGCGACTCCTAAAAAGTAGCTCACCATATATCTATCGCTGCTATGGATTATCCATAGTATAGCTGAGTTTGGTGTCAAAGGAACCCCCCATTTTAAATATGACTTCATGTGAGAAAATCTAGGGGACTGGAATCCAATCTGCTTGAGGATAATAAGTAGAATTATCACATTAAATAATATTCCATTTATTATAACAGCGGTAATAGCCCCTGTTAATTTATAACCGAGCAATACAAATAGAACAATTAGACCAACTTGGGAAGCATTGTAACTTAGGTTAAGAACAGTATATAAACCTATCTTTCTGCGCATTCTAAAAAAAGCAAGAGGTAAAGCATGCATAGAATTGAGAAGAATTAAAACAGAGGCAAGTTTGATATAGGAAGATGAATTAACATCCTTAAAAATATATGCTGCCATGGAGTCAGAGAGGGAAAATAGCAGAAGTGAAAAAGCACTCCCGGAGATAAATACTATGGAACAGGCAGAAAGGAAATCTTCCCTTATTTTGCCCATGTCTTTCTCAGCAGCGAGGAAGCGAATAATGCTCACGCTAAAGGTGAGCAGGGCGAAGGGGACGATTAGTGAAATGGTGACATTGATTAGTGACCATGTGCCGTAAAGGTTAGCACCAAGCCCTTTAGTTAAGATAGGAAGCTGAATAAAACCTAATAGAAGAATGGCTATGTTAGCGCCGATAACATAGCCAACTTGTTTGCCAAATGTGGCGTATTCTTGGTTTTGATTCATAATCTAATTGCCATTATTCATATATCTATTTCTCATCCAGAATAACCATCATCCAACCGGCTTTGGGAATAATGCGATTAAGAATCCTGTCAGTAATTGAACTGATTGGGGTTGGTAGTTTGAATATAGAACGGAGACCGGAAGAGTAGTTTAATGCTTTATTACAGATTAGCTCTATCTTTACTATTTCTGCATTATCAGGAATAATACCTCTTATATTTTCCCTGCTAAATGTAATAAAAGACAGTAAAAGACCAACTATTATCCCTATCTGAACCCATACATCACATAATCCGGGCGATGAAGTTTTTGTTAAAGTCGGTAAGGTTATGAGTCCAAATAAACTTATTAAACCACTTGAAACACCATAAAATAAAACATCAGTTCCAAACTTCTTTTTGAACTCATGCATTATTCCCCCTTCTCAGAAACAAGAAGTATCCATCCCGCATACTTAGGAAATAATCTACAAAATAATTTGTCAATAAAAAATTTTAATCTAAATGGAATAAAATCTGGTATAAATTTTAAAAAAAAGTTCCCGAAACGTGCTAATTTTATAATTTCAATATTTTCTGTGCAATTGTCTAAATACTGCTTTATTTTCACTTCATTAAATGAGTGCAAATGACCGGATCGCGGAGTATATTTGGCACAATGCACACATAACTCTAAAGTAATTTCTTCATCGCAGGGAACAGATACGATAATTCTCTTCCTCGCCACTCTCAATAATTCATTTAAACCTTCCTGTGGATCAACTATATGTTCTAAAACCTCTAAGCAAACGACAGTATCAACACTCTTATCACCAAAAGTGCTTAATGTTCCATCTTTAAAATCAATTACACAAATTTTTTTTCCGATGTTTTCGTTGCAAATATTTGCTCTTTCAGTGTTTATTTCAGTTCCTTTAATAGTATATTTGTCTTTTAACAGTTTCAAAAAATCGCCATACACTGCCCCCACATCCAAAACACTATTTCCTTTTACAAATAATTTAGCAATATCAAATCTGTAATACTCTATTTTACCATAAGTCGCTCTGGGAGTCCCTGCATTTTTAAAAAATTCCTCACTGAATCCCTTAAATTTTATTTTGCCGATGATCAAACCCATTATCTCACTTCTTCAATCATTTTTTGTATATTTTTTAAAAAGTTCTCCCTTTTTATTTCATTATTTTTATAAATACTATCATTATCATATTTCTCATTCAGTGCCCTGGTACAATATTTCTGCAATATATCCACCGTTAAGTTATCTGCATTTATTATATGATTTTTGGGATCGTAATTATATATTTCTGAGATACCTTTTAGCTTTGAGTTATAATACTCCCCTCCACTGGCTATTCCAATAAATGCTTTTTTTTCACTAATTGCAAAGACTATTGGATGCAAACGGCTGCTTAATACAAGATCTGAACTTCCTATTATTGATTTTATCTTTTTTGCTTCCGTATAAAGTGGGATAAAATAGAATTTATCTTTAAATTTCATATTATTTTGTATGATTAATCCACGGGAATAATCTGAACCACTAACACCCATCGAGACATATAGTATGATGCCTTTCTTATTTTCAATTATATCATCGAAAAATTGAGATAACACCGAATATATATATCCTAAAGGTTTTTTACTGTACTTCAAAAATAGACCGAAATTAGCCACAACTATAAAATTGTTAGTATATTGTGCAAAGGCATCTGTCTTATCAGCGGTTAAAAATATAGCATCATCCGGCCCTTCTACTATCTTATTTTCATCGCATCCAAGTTGTATTAGCCGCTGTTTTGATCGTGTTACATCCCTAACAGATACATAATCCAGTTTGTTAGTGTGTTTTTTTATAAGACATTTTTGTATTGTATCTAATGGACCGAAGGTCTGACCAGATGCAACAGTAACTAAATTCAATTTCTTGGCAATTATTAAGCTTATTATAAATTGATATATTCCTGCTCCCCAGTATTTATTTATGTATCCACCACCAATAAACAGAAGTAAAGAACATTCTTTAATATTTCTCAAATAACTACATAGAAATTGATTAATAGGAACATGTGCTTTGATGTGTAGAAGTAATTTATAACATAGAAATACACAGTAGATGGTTTTAAAGAAGTTCAGTCTTTTTTTAAATAACTTATATAAAAATATGTCTATTACTCTATCTATATACTTAAAGGGATTACGTGGCCTGTCAATGTAATATCCAAGCGATTCAACGATTTTTATATTATCTGATACTCCATTTGGGGGTAATAAATCGTTTACTTTTAATAGATTTGTTGTTTTAGCTATGTTGTTTGTAAAAATTATAATTCTATAGCCAAGTTTAATGAAAGATTCCACGTTACATAAGAATATCGCGTCATCTCCTATATCGTCATATCCAATGGCACCAAAGAGACTTATTATCTTATTCATAATACTTATACCTCCTCACATATGAATATATTAATCCTATTGCTTGAGATGGAATTCTTTTTAGTTCTCTATTCTTAATTGATTTAATTATTTGACTCATGTACTCTAAATAATATGGGCTTTGATTACCAGTTATTTCAATTTTATTAGATAATAAAGATGATTTGATATTTTTAAAAAATGTGGTGTTTATATATACTTTTGCAAAACCGATTTCGGAAGCGAAATGTGCGTCACTTCCAGCAATGATAGGTTTATTATATTTTTCAGCCAATTTTACTGCCTTCTTGTTATTCTCTTTGTTGCTTCTAGCATTAAACACTTCGATAGCATCAACTCTCTTTACTATCTTTTCACTTAGTTTATGTCCTCTATATGGATGAGGTAAAACAACTAATCCACCTTGTTCTTTTATTTCTTCAATCACTTCTATACTATTTCTTGATTTTATTTCTTTACTTAAAAATAAACCGCTAATATCACTAATCTCCGTGCTTATTTCACTTCCAACTATCACTAAAAAGTGTTGATCTTTATTAATTTTCTTCGCTTCCAAACCCCCTTTTATAGTATTGTGATCTGTTATTGCTACGCCGTGCAAACCTCTTTTTTTAGCTACCTTGATTATCTTCTTTGGCTCTAAAATTGAATCAAAAGAATATTTTGAGTGAATATGCAAATCAAAAATCACGGAGCCACCTCTGGTTTTCCATGAGGATATCTAAGATTCATATTCTTTATACGAGAGATTATTGTAAGAGGTAATTCACAAACTTGAAACAAATTAGGTTTTATATCGCTCAACCAGATATTATGTTTTGTGTTGTTATCGAAGAAATCAGCAATAAAAGACTTAGCAGAACCTGGATTTGCCAACAAATGTAAAAAATCATCTGGAAATAACCATCTAAACTTTATACCACTTTCATATTTAAAAACAGGTTCTACGTCTCCATCCACAGCCATTTTAACTGCAAGATTTGGAAAATCAACACCGGAAGCTATCGCCAAATCCAATGATCCCCAAAACTTCGGGTTGATCTCCATCAACTTAAATTCATCATCTCTGAAATCTTTCTTAAATTCTACCATCGCTACACCATGCCAATTCAACGATTCCAACAACTTTAACCCCAACTCTTTTAATTTTGGATCATAAATACTCTTTGCTACTGTACTCGGCCCTCCAGTTATAGGGTATTCCCTGACTCTTTTATGCATGAATATAGCTCTTACTTTCCCTTCATTGAACAAAGCGAAAAAACCATATCCTTCTCCGGGAATATATTCTTGTACTATGGAGTCCTCTGTTTTAAATTTAGATAATTCTTTAAAGGAATTGGCATAACGTATGCATCCAGATTCTTTTAACCCTTTAATCACAACAGGGAAATTTTCTATTTTCTTATTTTCATCAAATGTTTTAGGTATCTTAATTCCCAAATTTTTAGCTAATTCCATTGTTCTATATTTATCGGATGCAATCTTCATCGAATTGTAATTGGCTATAGGTATTCTTATGTATGGAGATAATTTATCCTTATGTTTTGAAAGAACTGTAATAGTAAGATAGCCTATTGGAAGTAACACATTCATTTTATTACTCTTAACGTAGTTCAACATAAAATTTATAAACTCGTTTTCTTTTCTGGGATCTGGATATATTACTCTCTTCTTGCAATAACTTGAATAAAACGATTGGCTATGCTTAAAAGAAGAACCCGCAATTATATAGATATTCTCTCTCCCTAAGCATCGTATTGCACCAAGCGTATGTTTATAACCTGCATCGGTAATAAAAACTTTCATCTTCAATCACTTTTGTTCCATCTTTCCCAAATTTCTTCCCCGCTCGTCATCCATACTCTTCTTTTCACTATTATCTTACCTCTCGCATAGCCCTGCCTCCCTTGGCACGCTGAACCCAAATTGGCCTGTCTCTATCAGGTAAGGAGGGGGTTAGCACTTGACATTGGACATATTTACCATTATATCCCCAATCTTCTTCTTTAACGCTATGTCTCTTTCTAATTTTTCCGAGAATCTTTGATATATCTTAGCTACAGCTGAATAACTGATATTCTCAAACAGCTTTCCTAATTGCTTGTTTGTCAAATCTGTATACTTGTTAATCAGATAAATGGCTATGTTTCTATATTTTCTCCTTTTATTTTCCAATATTTCATCCCAGGATACATCAAAATACACACATATACTATCAATAGCTTCTTTAGGCCCATACGTTGTTTTCAATGCCCTTCTGTAAGTTTTCTTTCTTTAATCAACTCAAAGTTTCCCTAATAAATCTTACCCCTCCCAATATTATTCCACCATAGACATTCTTCAGAGGATTCTCCAACTTCAATCCAATTGTCTTATCCACAAAATCCCTATATCTCTTTTTGGCATCCCTTTTATCCTTAGACACCTTTCCCAATATTAGATCGCGATAAACTATATCTTCTTACGCTCATTTCCCCGCATTGTTACATGGTAAAAGGCTCCTTCGTATTCAATCCGCAATGGTCTGGCCATCAATCTATTTCCCCTCTATTTCTTGGAGAAAACTTTGCAAAATAAAGTGTCCAATGCCAAGGGCTGACCCCTTTTTTACTTACGGAATTCTCTTTTGTGGGATACCAACTAACGATGATTAAAATCTTCAATCTATGGCATTTCAAGACCTTAATTTTCTTTAAGTTGATAATACCTTTATAATAATCTCCGCTGCTTTACCACCTCCAAAAATGTTTCGTAGTGCGTGAGAAGTAAGATGTAAGGGACTATCCAGGGTAACTTCCAAGATTTTTTCCTTATCCGCTCCAACCAATATATTCCATCCGCTTTCCACTGTTTCTACCCATTCCGTCTTATCCCTTAAGGTTACACAGGGTACTTTGAAGAAATAAGCTTCCTTTTGCACACCACCGGAGTCAGTTATTATCAGCTTAGCATTGGATTCCAAGATAAGCATATCAAGATAAGAAACAGGCTTGATAACTTTTAAACCATTATTACGGAGATAATTTGTTAAATTAACTGAGATTTGAGCCAGAGCCTTTTCTGTGCGAGGATGAAGAGGGATAATCAATTTCTCGCCTCTCTTTGAAAGCTCAACAAAAGAATCAAAAATCTCCTTTAATCTCTCGGGATTATCGGTATTTTCAGCCCGATGGACTGTGGCTAAAATATAGCTCTTTGGTTTTAAATTTAGAGTTTGAAGTATCTTTGACTTTCTTTTGGCAATTTCTAAATAATATAAAGCCGATTCATACATTGCGTCGCCTACATTAACCACAAGAGGTGAGACATGAGAAGTAAAACATGAGAGGTGAGAGGTGAGAGGTGAGGTTATATCGATAAGTTTCCCATTATTAACTATGTTGGTGAAACCTTCTTTTTGGAGGTTTTTGACTGCTGTTTTTGTGGGACAAAAAAGAAAAGTGGAGATATGGTCTGTCAAAACTCTATTTATCTCCTCGGGCATACCTCTATCATAAGAGCGAAGGCCTGCCTCTATATGAGCTACTGGAATATGAAGTTTCACTGCGGCTAAAGAGGCAGCCAAAGTGGAGTTTACATCACCTACAACAATGACTAACTCAGGTTTTTCTTTAAGAAGAACCTTTTCGAATTCTATCATTATTTTTCCTGTCTGTTCAGCATGAGTTCCTGAGCCTACTCCCAGATAGATATCGGGCTCGGGCAGCTCCAGATCTTCAAAGAATACCTTTGACATTTCGTAATTGTAGTGCTGGCCAGTGTGGACCAAGACGTGAGATGTAAGACGTGAGAAGTGAGACGAAGAACGTGAAGCGTGAGATGTGAGAGGTAAAGTGTTAACGGATTTATTATGCTTATCAATTGCTCTGATGAGGGGAGCGATTTTTATGAAATTTGGACGAGCACCGACAACACTCACTATCCGTAAGAAGTCAGATGTGAGAAGTGAGTCGTTATTTTTCATTCTTTTTCTTCTTTAAGTAACGAATTAGCCCTAAAAGCTTGCTCTTTATCTTCTCAAGATCCTCAAAAATGTTCTCATTATTGAGAAAGCCAAGTTTCTTTGAAATTATAAGTTGGGTTTCTAACTCTGTTATTGAACCTAAAGCAACATACAAAAATTGGAGAAACTCTTTTTGAGAATTTCGCCCAGCCCCCTCTGCAATATTGCTCGGGATAGAAATTGCCGCTCGTTTTATCTGATCAACTAATCCAAATCTCTCTTCTTTAGGAAAATTACTAACTAATTGATAAATTTTTGCTACCAATTCAATAGAATCTTTCCAAACATCCAAATCTTTATGTGTTTTTATTCCACGTCTCACCTCTTACATCTCATTTCTCACGTATCACTTTATTTTCGCCTATCATTTCATATCTTCTCCCGCATATTCTACATTTAGCATAATTATCTTTAAATTCCAGTTTCTCTCCACATTCGCACATCCAGCCTGTTATCTTTGCCGGGTTACCACGGACAAGAGCATAATCGGGAACGTCTTTAGTTACCACTGTTCCTGCTCCAACAAAGGCGCTTCTGCCTAAGGTAACACCAGAGATTATGGTTGCGTTTGCCCCAATGGTTGCCCCCTTTTTAACCAGAGTTTTCCGATACTCACTTATATCTCTGGGATAGGCAGAGCGCGGATTAAATACATTGGTGAAAACCATCGAGGGACCACAAAAGACATAGTCCTCTAATGTAACCCCTCTATAAACAGAAACATTGTTCTGAATTTTTACATTATTGCCAATTTTCACATCTCTATCAATGAATACATTTTGTCCGATTTTACAATTTTTGCCAATTCTGACTCCAGACATTACGTGACAGAAGTGCCATATCTTTGTTCCTTCCCCTATCTGGACATTATCATCTATAAAAGAGGAAGGATGGACAAAGTAGTCCTTGTTATTCATTTTCTTTCATCTTTATCGGCATTCCGCCCTTGTCTAAGGATTTCTGGGCGGCTTCCAGGATTCTTACCACCCTCAGGCCGTCTTTACCGTCGCTACGGGGAGTCTTGTCCTTCTCTATGCAATCTATAAAATGAAGACACTCTAGCTTTAAGGGCTCAGAGGTATCTACTTTAGGAATGTAGATATCTCCATACCTTACATTAAATTCAATTCTATCCTCGAGATTATTTTTGATCACTCTCTTGTCAAATATCTTTAACTTATCCCGACTTTCCATATCATCAAAAACCATCATCTTCTTACTTCCCACCAGGGTTATCTTTCTCACTTTATTAGGGTCTAACCAGCTAAGATGAAGATTGCCCACAATTCCATTTTTAAAACGGATACTTACAAAGACTACATCCTCTATTTTCTCTTTCTTTTGCAGAAAGACTCCTCCATAGGCTGAGACCTCTACAGGTTCGGTATTTAATAGGTACAGCATAACCGAGATATCATGGGGAGCAAGGCACCATAGGGCATTTTCAGATGTTCTCACCTTGCCTAGATTGAGCCTTTTTGAGTAAAGATAATAGATCTCTCCCATTTCATTTTGAGATAATCTTTTCCTCATTTCCATAATGGCTGGATGATACTCTAAGAGATGTCCCACCATTAATTTTTTCCCTTTTTCTTTAGCCAAATCAACCAGTTCTTGAGCCTGCTTATAGTTCAAGGTAAGAGGTTTTTCCACCAAGATATGTTTATTTGCCTCCAGGGCTTTTTCGGCTAAATCAAAATGGGTTGATGTAGAGGTAGCGATGACCACGGCATCTACTTCTTTATCCTCTATCACTTCACCATAATCAGTAGTTATTCTAACAGAACGATATTTTTCTCTTATTTTTTCTAAGGCATTCATATCTAGATCGCAACAAACCTTCAGGTTCACTTTTTCTATTTCATAAAAGTTTCTTACCAGATTCCTTCCCCAGTCTCCAACACCAATTATGGCAACATTTAACAACTTACGGGCTCCTCACAAAAGATGAATCTTATTTCTTCCTCTGGTCACGTTCTTGGTGGCGTTGCGGGTGTCAAAGATTAACTTTGCCTCTTCAACTACTTCTTCATAGTCGTAAGAGCTATGGTCGGTAGCAATGAGAACTATATCGGCTCTCTTTATAGCACCTTTGCTCAGCTTAACAGACTCATATCTTCGGTTTTGGAAGACGAAGCTTGGAATATAGGGATCATGATAAGATACCTGTGCCTTTTCTTCTTCCAATAATTTTATTATCTTCAAAACCGGGGATTCCCTCAGATCTCCAATATTTCTTTTATAAGCTGCTCCCAGAATGAGTACTCTTGCTCCATTCAAGCACCTTTTGTGCTCATTGAGAACTTTACTAAGTCGGTCGACTACATAATACGGCATCCGGTTGTTTATCTCAGCGGCCAGTTCAATAAATCTAGTATTAAAATCGTACTCTTTTGCCTTCCAGGCTAGATAAAATGGATCAATGGGAATACAGTGTCCGCCCAAGCCTGGCCCCGGATAAAAGACCATAAAACCATAAGGCTTGGTCTTTGCCGCCTCAATTACCTCCCAGATGTTGATTCCCATTCTATTACACAAAAGAGTCATCTCATTGACCAGGGCAATGTTTACATTTCGGAAAACATTCTCTAGAAGTTTTTCCATCTCGGCAACTCTGGGAGAGGAGACAGAATAAATCTTTTCCTTCACTACTTGCTCATATAGCACCCTGGCCAAATAAGTGCATCTTTTTGTTATCCCTCCCACTACTTTGGGGATATTATTCATCCGGTATTTTTTATTTCCCGGGTCTATTCTCTCAGGAGAATAGGCCAGGTAAAAATCTTCTCCTACCTTAAGACCCTTTCTTTGCAACCTAGGCAAAATGACCTGTTCTGTAGTTCCCGGATAGGTAGTACTTTCAAGTATGATCAACTGCTCCTTTCGGAGATAAGGAGTGAGCTTATCAGTAACACCTTGTATGTATTGAACATCTGGCTCCTTATTCTTGGTCAGAGGCGTA
>Ga0315533_1001329_pt1 | contig 19031 bp, 18 predicted proteins | sample SalMarSW160130MG_FD_203081 | JGI IMG/M metagenome (GOLD analysis project Ga0315533, IMG submission 203081) | Salt marsh sediment microbial communities from the Plum Island Ecosystem LTER, Massachusetts, United States - Salt Marsh Sediment SW1601-30 ... | reverse complement strand
TTTTTATCATCATCCGAGGCCAGTGCAGTGGCGAGTTCGCCGACTTCTTCGATAAACCACAAGAAGGTCCGAGCAGTTCCTCTTTGCCGGTCTCTCTTCTCGTATTTTTTTGAGATTATTTTCTGGAATTCGCTGATGTCCATTTTTAGCGCATAACATATAGCTGTGGCTATATAGTCCCCTATAGCTATCAGCCACAGCTATACGTTATTCCATTCTGATAGTTTTTATAAAATATCAGAAATTTTAGCTTTTTCGAAGACCGCTCTTGCCGAAGCAAGGGCTTTTTCATAAATTTGTTCGGCCTTTGTACCGAACTTTTCCTTTGGTGCAAGTTCCTTAAGGTCGAGCTGGCTAATCATTGGCCCTTCAACAGCTTCGATTATCTGGAGCATATTGATTTTCTTTATTGACCTTGCCAGAGAGAATCCGCCTCTTGGCCCTCTTTTGCTTCTGAGGATGTTAGCCCTGACCATCTGCTGCAGAATTTTCAGCAGGTATTCCAAAGGTATGTTGTACTCTTTGGCTATACTTTGTGAAAGAATGATCGGCTTGTCCTGGTGTTTGCCGATATAGCCGACTGCAAGAATGCCGTAACCTGTAGATCTACTTATTCTCATTTTTTTCTCCTTTGAAATAAAATAAACATTTTCTTAACTTTTCGCACATTATAGATTATAAAGCCAAAATGGGTATCAGGATATTCCTTATTTTTAAATGTCAAATGCCTTATTGTTTCCTGTTTCAGAACATAACTGTATATATTTTGCAAATCTGAAAAACTTACGTAAATTCAGACGGTAACCGTAAACTTAAAAGAGTCTTTATGACATATCCCCCTGGGGTGTGGCTATTCAGGATATGTCAATTTTGTAACTATGTAAACATCCTTAACAATTTAGGGCATATTATTCATGCCCTAAGTTGAATTGCAAGAATTTTTTGAGAAAAAAATAAAATTTATTTTTTCGGTTGATAATACCAAAGCAAAACTGTAATTTTATCTGTTAATCGCAACCTTGACATTCTTCTGCCGGTTGTGTATAAGTTGGTATTCTTTATAAACTGGTGATTTTAGGAAGATTGATATGGCCTCGACTAAGCCCGGGATAAGCGTTCAATATGGGGAAAATGCAACAATCGTTACTTTCCTCAACGAGAAAATTCTCGAAGAGAAGGACATTAAGGCTCTGCAGGACTCCGTTATGTCTGTTATTGAACAGTCAGAACAAATCAATATGATTCTTGATTTCGGAAACGTTAAGTTTCTATCTTCAGCGGTTTTAGGAATGTTATTGCGTATCAGCAAAAAGATCTACGAGCGTGATAGTCAGTTAAGATTGTGTAATATAAACCCGAAGATTTATGAAATTTTCAAGATAACGCGGCTGAATAAGATTTTCGAGATATACTCCGATCTTCAAAGTGCTATGGAAGCTTTGCCCGGGCAGAATTAAATAATTGTTCTTAGCGTCGGCATAGGGATTCGTTTTAGATTGTAAAATCAGCCTTAATAAACAAGCAGCGGTTTTGTAGAGTTGAGAGTTTATGTTATCAATATCACCATCTGGCGTACCAATTGTTATCGAAAGCAGCTCGTCTGCGATTGAACAGGTATGTGAGCGTATCCTCTCGGAACTACAGGCCGATAATTTTTCAAAGGAGGACATTTTTGCCGTTCATATCGGATTGGAAGAAGCTTTTCTCAACGCTATAAAACACGGTAACAAGGATGATACCACTCGGAAGGTAACGATTAATTACAGCATAAGGCCGGATGAGGTCGAGATTTTTATGAAAGACCAAGGACAGGGATTTGATCCGGATTCGGTTCCTGACCCGCGATGTGGTGATAATATCTATAAAGTAGGGGGCAGAGGTCTGCTTCTTATTCGTTCTTATATGGATTTAACAGAATTTAATGAGCAGGGAAACTGCATTCGCATGGTTAAATATAACAGTAACAAAAAATCATTAGTTTCAAAGGATAAACAGCCGATAAACTAAAAGTTGTAAGTTCAGTGATTATGCTTATTTAGGCTTATAAGGAGCTATAGCTAAGATATGTTGTGTAAAGTGTTGATTTGCTGCAGTTGTGTTTTCATTTTAGGAGGTTGTGTCTACAAGGAAGAACCTGTTCTTGAGGTTGATTCCGGCTGGAAAAGTAGTGTTACTCAGCCGGTAGTAACCAGGAAGGTGGTAATAAAAGAAACCAGCAGCATACCCGCGGAATGGGTACCGCCTTCATATCTCGAAAAACGCTGGACAGCGATAGTAATTCATCATTCAGCGACGAGCTACGGCAATGCAGCTATATTTGACAAATGGCACAAGGAAAGTAATAACTGGAATGGTATTGGTTATGATTTTGTTATCGGCAATGGCAATGACAGCCCGGATGGAAAAGTTGAGGTAACATACAGATGGCGTGAGCAGCAAACAGGGGCTCACTGCGGCGGCACACTGAATAACTGGGCCAACAAAGAAGCAATAGGAATTTGTCTGGTCGGTAATTTCAATAATAGAGAACCTTCTGAGCGTCAGATGCAGTCTCTTGCAAAACTTGTCAGATTTCTTCAGAAACGTTACAGCATTAATAAAAGCCGTATTTTTGGCCATAAGGACACACCGGGAGCACGTCCTACAGAATGCCCGGGAAGTATGTTTTCAATGGCGAGGCTGAAGTCAATGCTTTGATATTGTTCCCGCTGATTCATCCATTGCTCTTAAGCGTCCCATAAACAAAGGCATATATCAAACTGGTGGTCTTTTGTATGGTTTAGGCAGACAGAATCTGTGCAAATGCATAAGCATAGAAAGTGCAACTGCAATTATGCCGAAATTAGATTATACGTATATTAGGACAGATTAAAACGTGGGGGAATTGGAAGAATGGATATGAATGATTCGACATTTTCGCCGGCAGGAGTATTAAGCGAACAAATAGCTCGCCAGTTATTTGAGATTCTGCCCGATAGAGGCCCTTTTATGGTAATTCTTGATAGGGATGGCAACTGCTGGCCAAGCGATTCCGAAAGGTTTGCAGAATTAAAGCTCAGCGAGTCATTTCTAAAAGAGCTGTGCGACAAGATTGATGACGGAGCAGAACCTGTCATAACGCAGTTCGGTGAGGTGAGTATAATTTGCGCCCAGCTTGCCACAAAGCAGAACAACTGCGGTTATGTTCTGATAGCATTACCGCAATACAGCCCTGAATCGACCTTGATTAATATTGATTTGCTTGAGATCTTGATAAGTCAGGTTAATCTGATAGCGAAACTTGTTGAGAAAAACAGCCTTTTGTATGAGCTCCAAATGAGACAGCATTCCGGCTCAGGTGTGCATAATCAAAACTGACAAAAATCAAGTAATGAGATAATTTCACATTTGGTGTTCAACTCTTCTTGACCATATTTTTATTCGGCGTCAATTTTCAAACCTTTTTAGGTGGTGATGGTCTTTGCATAAAAAGATGGAAAGTTTAGTTGAGTTTGCAGCTATAATCGTTATAATACAGTTCCCAGGTAAAACAGAAGATAAGTAATAAAAACAGGCACAGTTTTTTCTTAAGGATTTTGCGTTAATTGTAATTTAGGGTAACAAGTGAAGTTTCAAGTATTCAAAGACGGCAAATTGGCCAAAGATTTTAATTTAAGCGGCGCTTATGTTTTCGGCAGTGACGGCATAGCAATCCGCCGTGTTAAGATTGAGTTCAAAAACGGTATAATCGAATGCCAAAAGCCCCACCAGTCGACGTCCGGCTTGTCATTACTCTGGCTGGTGGATGGTTTCGGGACGATAATTCTGCCAACGACTTGTCTTCCTGAGCGCGATAGGCCGTATATTTTGAATGTAGAGATAGCCCGGGCGAGACTTATGCAGATTGTCACAAAGTGTGAAGACTGGGCTTATTTTGACGAGGTAAAAGGACTGACCCATATTTTAAGAGACGCGCAGGAGTTATTCATCCAGGCTATTGAGAATATCTCATCGCCGGCTGTTGCGTCGAAGAAAGCAGATGCATCACTTCGAAAGGCTATGATATTTTCAGAAAAGCTCGCTATTCAGCGTGCGGAGTCTTTATTTAACGCCAAAAGCATCAGTCATGGTTTCAGCAGGGGCTGCCTGGGTTGTCGAATAGATGCCGACCAGATACACAGCTCACAATATGTAGAGAAGCTTATGGAGTTGTTCGGCTTTGTGATGCTGCCGATAAGGTGGGCTGAGGTCGAGCAGAAAAAAGAAGTTTATGATTTTTCAAGTATCGATGCCTGCATTCAGGCTTTGAGCAAGAAGAAGCTTGCTATATGTGCAGGGCCGCTTATACATTTTTCCTGTGACTATCTTCCCGGCTGGTTGATGACAGGCAAGCCCGACTTCGAGAAAATACGTGAGAGCGCATATCAGTTCGTAACAAAAATGGTTGCCCGCTATGCAGACCGGATTCGTTCGTGGTCTGTTATCGGCGGCTTGAATCTGCACAATTACTTCGGCTTTAATTTCGAAGAGATTCTCGAAATGACGCGGGCGGTTATGATGGCCGTCAAAGCCGTCAGCAACAGGGTATTGAAGATAATAGAGATTAGCAACTGCTGGGGGGAATACTATGCGACCGTGCCAAATACGATACCGCCGCTTGTGTATATTGATATGATACTGCAGAGCGGTATAAGCTTTGATGCATTCGGTTTGCAGATGCAGTTCGGCAAAAACGAGTCAGGGATGCAGGTGCGTGATATGATGGAGATATCCGCAAATTTAGATAGATTCGCCGCGGCGAGCAGAGCGATGTATATAACAGGAGTTGAGGTTCCCAGCGAGCCGTCGTCATCCAAGGACAGGGCACTTGCAGGACAATGGCATGGCCGATGGAACCAGACACTTCAGGCTCAATGGCTTGAGCAGTTTTATAAGATAGCACTCAGCAAGCCCTTTATTGACAGTATTGTGTATTCAAATCTTACAGACGCAGACAAATGCGATATCGAGCATAGCGGTTTATTGACGAAAGAGCTTGAAAGTAAGGAATCTTTCCTAAGGCTGAGAAAACTTCATAAGATTATCTTTACAAGATGAGATTATTAATATTAAGGTCAGACCTTATCAGGGGGCGGTAAACGATATATGTTGGATGAAGAGTTTGAGCGCACCGATTTAAGCAAGGCGGCAGGATTTGATATTGCATTTTTGATTGCAGTTATTTTTTGCGTGCTCCTGGGTATTGTGTTTGCTATTTTCCTTTTTGATACCGGTGCCGACGGTATGGCAGAGCTTGACGGGCGGATAAATCCAAACATTGCCGAACAGACTGCATTGGAAGCACTGCCCGGTATAGGTCCTTCAAAAGCGGCTGCTATAGTTTCTTTCAGGCAGCAGTTTGCAGCAGAGCCAAACAAGGCTACCTTTAGAAAAGCCGATGATTTGCAGAAGGTTAATGGAATCGGTGAAAAGACAGCTGAAAATATAAAACCATTTCTAAAGTTTGAATAAGTATTCTGTGTCGGATAGAAGCTGGAATTATGAAGAAAAGTCTCTTAATAACTTTACTTTGCGCAGTTATCTTATTAAGCGGCTGCTCATATTCCCGGAATCTAAAGGTTTTAACGCGGCAGCAGGCGACAGAAGACCTCGATTATCTGGTTGAAAGCGTTGAGACCATAAGCTACAAACCTTTCAGCAGGGTGACAAGGGAAGACTTTGATTATTGTGTCGATAGAATAAAATCAGGTTTTAGCGAACAGGTCAGCCGAAAAGGTTTGTCAACTTCAATAATGGAATTGCTTGCTATGCTCAGAGACGACCACACCAATCTCGGCTCTTTCCCTGATTTTATAGAGTATGTCAAATCAGGAGGAAAAGTTTTACCGCTTCAATTGATGTATAAAGACGGCGATTTTATTATTATGAACGTTGAGGATGTCAATGAGCTGGGTGCATTGAAGACGGATGTCAGGCTTGTTGAAATTGATGATAAGCCGCTAAATTCTTTTATCGAGCATTATCGTAAATACGTCTCTGCAAAAACAGATTATTTCAAAGATATAATTATCGCAATGCGCTTTGCAATGTACCTGTGGTATTTCGAGGAACATCGTGACAGTTTCAAAATTAAAATGGAGGACGAGCAAGGCCTGTCTCATACAAAAATGGTGGAAGCCGTTAGCGCGGATATAGAGATTAAAAGAAAAAAGCCCAGAGCCAAAAATATGTTTGCTTATCAATTTTATAAAAGCAACAGCGTATGTTTTTTCAGGGCATTGTCCTTTAATTCGTTAAATGAGGATTTAACGGAAAATATATGGGTTCGCAAAAGATTGATAAAAATACTCAACAATCTTACATCTGATATGAAAAAGAGAAAAAGTTCAATACTAATTGTGGATATTCGCAATAACGGCGGCGGTGATACTTATTACGGCGTAGAATTATTAAAAAGAACATCGAGCAGGTCTTTCAAAAAGCCTCGAAGGCATATACGCAATTCAAGAGCAGCCAGAAAAGCTTACATAATTAACGGATTGGAGAAAAACCGGATACCGGCTTTTCTTCATTTGGAAAATATCATCGATTTTAATTTGTATGGTTTGAAAGCAAAAGATTTTGAAATAGAAGGGCAATACTGGTACAGCAAACAGAAAGTAGTCGAGCCTTTAGCTGACGGATGGACGGGTAAGCTCGTTGTTCTGGTTAACGGCCTGACAGGCTCGGCTGCAGTGGAGTTTGCAAGTATTGTAAAGGATAACCAGCTCGGAATTATTGTCGGCAAAGAGACAGGCGGAAGGGCAAGTTTTTATGGAGGTTCAGCCCCTTTAATTTTGACCAACAGCGGATTGATATGTTATTTATCTACTGAAAGAGTTACACGGCCGGGCGGCTTCGACGACGGAAGAGGTGTATTGCCCGATTTTGAGCTCGATGTAACATTAGAGGATGATGTTTTGGTTGAAAAAATATACAATCATATTATGATAGAACCACCAAATTGATAACTTTGTAAAAGGTCGCTGACGTTTTATGGAAGAATGGCCGGTTAGTAAATCTCTTGGACAATGCTGCGGAACGGGAAGAGCCATACAGGCAGGTGAAGAATATTTCGCAGCTCTGGTCGAGACTGAAGACGGTTTGCAGAGGCGGGATTTTTGTCTCGATTACTGGCAGCAAAACAAGCCTGCAGTTTTCTGCTTCTGGAAAAGCCGATTGCCCCGCCCGGATGAAAAGAGACAAATATTTATTGATGACGATATGCTGTTCGCTTTCTTTGAACGCCTTGCAACAGAGACCGAACAGGAAAGGTTGAACTTTAGATTTGTACTGGCTTTAATTCTGATGAGAAAGAGAAAGCTCAAATATGATTCATCTCACAGCGAGGATGAAAAAGAGATATGGCGATTGCGTGTGGTCGGCAGCGGTGAGTTTGTTGAAGTAGTCAATACTCATCTGGACCAGGAGCAGATTGAGCAGCTGTCGTCACAATTGGGGCAAATTCTGCAGGCCGATTTGTAATTGAATCTCGTGTTTCGGCGGTTAATTTTTTAATGATACGAGTGAACCTTATAATTTTGTTATTGATGATTGTTTCTTTTGCCGGCTGTGCACCGCCGCCGGCCAGGCCGAAGAAGATTTGTCCGGGCAAACAATCGGTGGCCGAGGCTTTACAGACTCTTTCTTCTCAGGCAGAGCAAATTAAATCTTTCAAGGCGAACGGCCAGTGCTTTGCCAGGTTTTATGACGACAACGGCAAAAGGAAAAAGGAAGAGTTTACAATCAAGCTCTGGTTAAATCCGGAAAGTGATATTCGCTTGTTTGGCGACATCGCCTTCAATGCCAGAGGCCTCGATATAGGCTCAAATAAGGACGAATTCTGGGTCAGCGCAAAGCCAAAGGAGATAGGAAACAGTTTTTACTGGGGCAAATGGGACCAGCAGACAGACAAAACACTGCTGATGCTGGGCCCGAAACTCTTACTTGAGGCCCTGGGTATTGTTGATTACAGCGAGCAGCAGGAATGGTCATTTTCCAATGAGAAAGGCTTCGATGTCATTACAAAACAAGTTGGAGAAAAAGCAGTAAAAAAGGTATACATATCAACCTGTGATTACAGAACAGCAAAGATTGAATATTTCGATGATGAAAATAAAACGGCAGCAGTTCTGGAGTTGGCAAAATATAAGGCTTTCTTTGATGACGTTGTAATTCCGAGGGAGCTCAAGATAACAATTGCCGGCACAGAGGGAAAAGACGATAGTTTCAGGATTGTGTTGAAGAAGTTACAGCCGTTCGAGTTCACCGAAGAGAAACGGGCTGTATTTTTCAGCCGGCCGAAGCAGCCAAAGGGCTTTAAGCATATTTACAAAATCGTCAACGGTGAGTTAATCGAGCAGCAGTAAATGGTTTTTAACGGAGAAAGGCTATGGCGAGAAAAAGATTAAAAGAGAGAATATACGAAGGACTATTTCTGCTCGACGGTGCTATGGGTTCGCTTTTACTCGCTCGGGGTATTAAAGCTGGCAGGGCTCTTGTTTATGCAAACATAGACTCCGCAAAAATTTTGTTTGATATCCACAGCGCTTACTTTCAGGCCGGTAGCGATGCCGTTATCACCAATATCTTCGGCGCCAACGAATTTTCGCTCAGCCGTTATAAGCTCGCTGACAAGATCGTTGAAATTAATAAGGCTGGTGCAAAAATCGCTCGTGACGCCGCCGGACAAGACAGGTATGTACTGGGTGACATCGGTCCCAGCGGTGAATTCCTTGAGCCGATAGGAAACATAAAGCCCGAAGAGCTAATCGCTGCTTATAGCAAGCAGGCTGAGGCTCTGCTGATAGGGGGCGTGGACGGTTTCATAATTGAGACTATGAGCGCTGTTGATGAAATTTCAGCGGTAATTCAGGCGGTACGGTCGGTTTGCGGAAAACTGCCGGTTTTTGCGTCAATGGCATTTGACAAGATTAGCGATGGTTTCAGGACCTCGATGGGCGTGGATGTATCGACAGCCGTTTCGGCTATGCTCGAAGCCGGTGCTGATGCGGTCGGCTTTAACTGCGGCACCGTTTCGCTCGGTGATTACGAAATTCTGGCGAGAGAATATGTCGCAGTTGCAAGGGCACTTAAAGAAGATATACCGATTTATGCAGAACCCAATGCCGGTGAGCCGGAGCTCGATTCCGGCAGGGCCGTTTATCGTATCCTGCCGGAAGATTTTGCTCTGACTATTGAAGAGATTTATTCTGCCGGCGTACATATAATCGGCGGCTGCTGCGGTACAGGGCCTGAACATATCAAAGCGATAGCTGAGCTTTTAAGACAACGAAAAAAGCAACTTTAAGAGCCCTTTGCTTTCTGTTGGTAGTGTAAATACCACCACTTTATTTTCTAAAATAGCTGCAAAGTTTTATTTTTTAAAGGGCCTATGGCCGGTTTAGTTTTCTTGACTTTTCTGTCGTTTGGGATTATTCTAATTGATGTTAAAATTGAAGCCAATATTCAGTAGAGGACGGCGATAAACCTATGAAGGAGCCAAAGTTGACTGAGGAGCGGTTCGAGGATATGCGTATCCTCGATGAGCTTAAGAATTCATATCTGAACTACGCGATGAGCGTGATTGTTTCTCGTGCTCTGCCTGACGTTCGCGATGGTTTAAAACCTTCACAGAGGCGTATTCTCGTAGCGATGAATGATTTGAATCTCGCCCCGAGGAGCAAGCACAGAAAGTGCGCCAAGATTGTCGGCGACACAGGTGGTAACTACCATCCTCACGGTGACCAGGCGACCTACGGAACACTGGTACGTCTGGGTCAGTCGTGGAATATGAGATATACGCTTGTGGACCCACAGGGCAATTTCGGCAGTATAGATAACGACCCGCCTGCAGCGATGAGATATACCGAAGCAAGGATGACTTCCGCGGCAATGGATATGCTCGACGACCTGAAATACGATACCGTCGATTTCGTACCTAACTATGATGAGACAAGGACTGAGCCCGTCGTTTTGCCGTCGAAGTTTCCAAGTCTTCTTGTGAACGGCTCGACAGGAATTGCGGTTGGTATGGCGACGAACATACCGCCTCATAACATAGGTGAAATTTGTGATGCGCTGCTTTTGGTTATTAATGACACTGCCTGTGGCTTCAAGGATATTATGAAGGTTCTCCCCGGCCCTGATTTTCCCACCGGTGCGAATATTTGCGGCAAAAAGGGCATTATTGATGCCTACACGACCGGCAGGGGACATCTTACGATTCGCTCTGAGACTAAGATTGAGAGCAGCAAGCGCGGTAAAGAAAGGATTGTAATCACAGAAATCCCTTATATGGTAGTCAAGACGACGATTGTTTCCAAGATTGCCGACTGCGTTCGTAACAATCAAATATCCGAGATTGCCGACGTGCGTGATGAGTCCGACCGTCACGGCCTGCGTATAGTTGTTGAGCTGAAAAAAGACGCTGATGCACAGGTAGCTTTGAATAAGCTGTATCGTTATACACCCCTGCAGTCAACATTTGCGATAGCAAGTATAGCGCTGGTGAATAACCGTCCTGAGATATTAAATATCAAACAGATGCTCAGCCTTTTTATTGAGCATCGCAAAATTGTCGTTCGTCGTCGCAGCAGCTTCTTGCTCAAAAGATGCCGTAACAGGGCACACATTCTTGAAGGCCTGATACTTGCCGTAAGTGACATTGATGAGATTATAGAGATAATCAAGAAATCACCCGACGCTCCGACGGCAAAGCTGAACTTGATGAAAAAACCGCTGCTGTTGGAACAGACGGCGACACTCAGGAAGATTTTACCAAAGGCTTTTATTAAGGAAAAAAGTAAATCAAAACATTATTTAACCGGACCGCAGGCCGATGCCATATTAACGATGCAGCTTCAGAGACTCACAGGCCTTGAGATGGAAAAGCTCGCCAAAGAGTACGTCGGCCTTGTCGAGCAAATAGAAGGTTTTGAGGCGATGCTGGCCAATGAGCGGATTTTGATGGATGTGATTCGCGAAGATATATACGAGATAAAGGAGAGATACAACGACAAGCGGCGAACGAGAATTGTGGGCTCAGCTGAGCAGCTTGACGTCGAAGATTTAATCGCAGAAGAAGAGGTGATAGTAACGCTGAGTCACGAAGGCTATATCAAGCGAATGCCGATAGACACGTATCACAAGCAGGGCAGAGGCGGTATGGGAATTATCGGCTCGGATACCAAGGAAGGTGATTTTATAGAGCATCTTTTTGTCGCCTCGACGCACGATTATCTCTTGATTTTTACCAACAGGGGCAAGTGCTACTGGCTGAAAGTCTATGACGTGCCGAGTATGTCCAGACAAAGCAAGGGAAGGAGCATTGCAAACCTTCTTAAGCTTGGTGACCAGCAGATAGCGCAGGTTATTAATGTTCGCAAATTTGATGATGAGGACCGTCAGCTTGTAATGGCGACGAAGAACGGTATTATAAAAAAGACCAAACTTAATGCTTACAGCCATCCCAGAGCGACGGGTGTTATCGCTATTAATCTTGACCCTGTTGATTCGGTTATCGGGGTTGTTATGACCGGCGGGCAGGACCATATCGTACTTGGGACGCGCGAAGGAATGGCGATAAGATTCGATGAGAACCACGTTCGTTCGATGGGTAGGAGCGCTCGCGGCGTCAGGGGGATAAGGCTCAGGTCGAAGGATTACGTTGTCGGTATGGTTATTGCAGAGAAAAATGCTGCGCTGCTTACGGTATGTGAGAGAGGTTACGGCAAGAGAACCAGCTTTGATAGTTACAGGTCTCAGTCCAGAGGAGGTGTCGGCCTGAAAAATATCAAAACATCCGAACGAAACGGTAAGGTCGTGGCCCTGGAGTCGGTTCAGTATTCGGATGAGATTATGCTGATAACGGCGAATGGTATAATTATCAGGACAGGCCTCGACCAGATTCGTTCAATAGGCAGAAATACACAGGGCGTTCGTCTAATCAAGCTAAAGGCCGGTGACAAACTCGTGGCTGCGGAAAAAATAGTCATCGAAGGTGAGAGAAACTCGCAGAAGAAACCAGAAAACAAAAATAACTCGCAAAGTAAGGCCAAATCGAAAGTCAAGGGCGGTACTCAGAAAAAGTCAAAGTCGAAGAAAAAATCAAGAACCGGCTCTGAGAAGAAAAAGAAGTCTAACAAGAAAAAACCTCAACCTAAAAAGAAAAAACAAGGCAAAAAGAAACGTAAATCAAGATAATTTTTCCGGCTATCTAAAAGAATTGGAGGCAGATGGTTGAAGACAGGGCTAAATCAGCAAGGCAAACTTTTCCTGTTTATGTAATTGTCGGCAAAGATAAAACACTGCTCAGCGCAGAGTGTAACAGGCTTATAGAAAAATTCTTAGCAACCGCTGAACGAATGACCGGGCTTTTCAATGCTGACCCAAAGCAAATCTTAGTTACCGAAGTATTGGATGAATTGCGGACACTTCCGTTTTTAGCTGACAAGAGGGTCGTTGTAATCAAAGATGCGGATAAATTCATATCGGACAACCGGCAGCCACTTGAGAATTATTTTGATAAGCCCTGCCCGACAGCGGTGTTGATTTTGACGGTCGGGAAATGGCCCTCAAATACTATACTTGCCAAAAAGCTCCACAAATGTGGCAAATTGATTGCGGTTACCGAGCCTAAGGGCAGACAACTTCAAAAACGGCTTATTCAGTACGCATCAGACGCCCACAACAAACAGCTCAGCCGGGACGCAGCGGAGCTTATAATCGAACTGGCCGGCGACCAGTTGGGCAGACTTTATACGGAAATAGACAAGCTGGCAATATTTTCAGAAGGGCAAAAAGAAATAACGATTGAACATATAGAGTCTCTTATAGGCCGCAATCGGCTTTTCAATGCCTTTGAAGTCATCGATAGCTGTCTTGCCGGAAACTCACAGCAGGCGGTAAGCAGGTTAAGAGAAATGTTTACAGCGGACAGCTCCGCTGAGTACAGAGTGGTAGGTGCTTTTGCCTATCATGTACGCAGGATGTTCAGCGCTAAGGTTTTGTTGCAGAGAGGCCTGAGGACGGATGAGGTTGCAAGGCAGATGTGGATAAGGTCGAATAGTCAGGCTTTTTTTGAACAGATTCACAAGCTGACTTTGAAGCAGATAGGTTCTCTTTTAGAGCTCCTCGCCCAGATTGATTACAAAATAAAAATCGGCAGGACTAAAGCGAATATAGCTATAGAACAGTTGGTTTTAAGCCTTGCCGGCACTTAATTTCTCCATTGATTTACTGCCAAAGTTACCAACGGAACATAAAATCAGCAAAAAGCAACTTTCTCACCTTTTGAAATTAAAGCTCTCTTTCTCAGGCAACCTCTTGGTATACCTTTGCTCTAAGTTATACAACTCCTGGCAAAGTAACAACAGTATCACGTTGACTCGAAACAAATCCCAGCCTTTCAGTAACCTGTTACCTGCTTTAAGCCCTGCCGATTTTCTTCAGGTATCTCTTCGACTTCTTTAATCCCATTCTCGATGCTTTTTTCTTGACTGTATCAACGCTGCGCCTCAGTTTCTTGGCTATCATAGCGGTCGGGTTTTCAGCGAAAAGCTTTTTTAGCGTGTTCACATCGGCCGTTGGCCACATGCCCTTTCTGCCTTTGCCTTTCTTTGCCCTGGACTTCTTCGCTGCTCTTTTCCTTTTAGCTTTCCTTTTTTTTGCCATTTTGCATCCTTTCGCTAAATGATACAAAACCAATTTTGACTATCTGAATCCATTAAACCTGTTGATTATAATGTATGATTGCCTCCAGCCTTCTGTCAAGCCTTTTTGGACTATTTTAAACAAAAAAACCGTCACCTTTTTATGCCTGTCTCCGGCGACAAATCCCCAAGCTGTTTTGTTCCCGCTGCTCTTTACAACCATCAATTTGGTGTTATACTTTGTCTAACTATGGCAAAGATTGATAAAAATTCGGTCGGTATTGTCGAAACCCAATCAGTTCGTCTCGTCGATGAGGATAGCCCCCTGCGGCTTCAGAGCGGTAAAAATCTGGCTCCCATCGATGTTGCGTACGAGACTTACGGCCAACTAAACGAATCGAGCGATAATGTGGTTCTTATCTGCCACGCACTCAGTGGAGGTGCTAATGTCGCCGGATACCACAGTCCCGATGACCCGAAACCCGGCTGGTGGGATGAGCAGATAGGCCCGGGAAAAAACATCGACACAAATAAATATTTCGTAATCTGCTCCAATTTTCTCGGAAGCTGCTATGGCACTACCGGCCCATCCTCAACCAATCCGAAGACAGGTAAGCCTTACGGCCTGGACTTCCCTATAATCACAATAGCAGATATGGTAAAGGTCCAGAAGCTGCTTCTTGACAAGCTCGAAATAAAAAGGCTCCTTGCTGTCATTGGCGGCTCTATGGGAGGTATGCAGGTCCTGCAATGGGCTATTGAGTATCCCGATTTTGTCAAAGCCGCTATCCCCGTTGCTACGTCCACGCACCTTGGAGCCCAGGCGATTGCCTTCGACGCAGTAGGAAGAAATGCCATCCTTGCGGACACGGACTTTGCTCAGGGACAATATGCAAACGACAATCTGCCGGCCAGAGGACTGGGCATCGCAAGGATGATAGGGCACATCACATACCTGTCTGAGCAGGGTATGAGAGAAAAGTTTGGAAGAGAGTTGAAAAATGCTGACCGGTACAGTTACGACTTCAATTCCGAATTTGCCGTTGAAACATATCTCGACCATCAGGGCCGCTCGTTCGTCGAACGCTTCGATGCCAACAGCTATCTTTACATCTCGAAGGCAATGGATTATTTCGACCTGAACAAAGACTACGGCTCAGTAAAAAAGGCATTTGAAAATGTCAAATCCAGATTCCTCGTAATCAGCTTTGCAAGTGACTGGCTGTTCACTTCCGCTCAGTCTGAAGAAATTGTTGATGCTCTTGCTGCAAATAGAAAGCTTGTCAGCTATTGCAATATTGAATCTCCATACGGCCATGACGCTTTCCTGCTTGAGCCCGTTGCGCTTGGCCGGCTTATAGCAGCCTTCCTTGAAGCGACCCATAAACCGGATATAAAAAGACCTTCCAAACACCTTCCCCAGGAAACAAGCTTTTTTGAATCCGGCCGAAGAGCTCGTGTTGATTACAAAATCATCGAATCCATTGTCGAGCCAAACACTACTGTCCTTGATGTCGGCTGTGGTGACGGACAGTTGCTCGCAAACCTTATTGAGGATAAAGCCATTAAAGCCGAGGGCATCGAGCTTGATTACGATTACATACTTGCCTGTATTAATCGGGGAATCCCCATTATCCAGCGTAACATTGAAAGGGGGCTTTCCTACTATGCGGATAAATCTTTCGATGTCGTTATCCTGTCGCAAACTCTGCAGACTCTGAAAAATCCTCAAAAGGTCTTCAAAGAGCTATTGAGAGTCGGCAAAAAAGTTATTATCAGCTTTCCGAACTTCGCTTTTTGGAAGTGTCGTGCTCAGCTTTTCTTCAAAGGAAAGGCGCCTGTTACAAAACAGTTGCCTTACAGCTGGCACGATTCACCGAATATACATTTCCTTTCTCTGAAAGATTTCGAAGAATTTTGCAAAGGGCTCGGTGCAAAGGTTGAAAAGAAAATCCCCCTTACAAAAACGAGCGAAAGTCCCGTAAAATTCGCACCGAATCTCTTTGCCGAGCAGGTCGTCTATGTAACAAGAAAAGATTGATTTTACACCTTGAACTTTTAACGTGTTAATGGTTTCCGTCATCCTCGTCTTTTAGGAGTTTCAAGGCCGTGCTTTGTCATTAACTGCTCATCGAGCATTATCTTTTCAACGTCACCGTCGGCGATAATTCGACCGCCATCTGTAAGAACCGCACGTTCGGCCACCGCAAAGGCAAAGTTCATATCGCAGGTTGCTATAACGAGAGTTTGCGGCAGTTTTTTTAATAATCCTATCAGATTATTGCGGTTTCTTGGGTCCAGACTGCCGTCCGGCTCATCCAATGTAATTATCTTCGGTCTCATCGAAAGTATGGTAGCTATCGCAGCCGCTCTTTTCTGGCCGGCCGATAAATGATGCGGTGCCTTCTCACCCATCTCGCCCAGTCCTGCTGTCTCAAGTGCCTCGGCAACCCTCTGCTCGACCTGCTCCGACTCAAGGCCCATATTAAGAGGACCGAAAGCGACATCATCCTGCAATGTCGGCATAAACAACTGGTCGTCAGGATTATCCAGACAGCTGCCGATTGATGCTCTTATCTGTCTCATATTCTTTTTATTAACTTCCAGCCCGTCGACAAAAACCTTGCCGCTGCCTCTTAAAAAACCTGTCATCGCCAGAAGCAGCGTCGATTTGCCCGCACCGTTCGGCCCGATTAGTGCTACCTTTTCACCAGCCTGGATGCTCAGATTGATATCTTCAAGTGCCGTAGTACCGTCCGGATACTTATAACTTAAGTTTTTTATTTCAACTGCCTTTGACATCGAATGTGATTAGCCTAAAATGGGTTTAACAAAAATAAACAGTCCCGCCGTAAAAGCCGCTGCTAAAAATATAAAAATAATGTCAGATGCTCGCACCCTTAGCCTCGATAAGCTGTGCCAGTTTCCATTAAAGCCCCGTCCCTCCATCGCAATATTGACACGCTGCGCCGTATCGATGCTGCGGCCTAAAAGCGAGCCTACCATCGACGCAGCGACCTTTACTTCTCTTCGTACACCGAGATTCTTAAGTTTTCTGCCGCTCCTCGCACGAATTATATGATGCGCTCTGTCGATTAGGATAAAAATGTAACGATACAAAAAGCCGAGCTGAATAACCAGTATATTTGGAAATCCGAGCTTCTGCAGCCCGCAAAGCAAATTACCAAAACGTGTTGTCGAGACCAGCGCAATCAAAGCCATCATTGTAATAATAAACTTGCCTAAAATCGAAAAACATCGAAGCCAGCCGGCCGCAACCTCCCACAAGAAAGGGCCGAATGCTATCCTGACGATACTTCTGTCGTAAAATACGCTGCTGAACGCAAGCACTAAAACAAACGGGCTTACTATTAATATATGTTTGAAAACAAATCTTAAAGGGATGCCGGCCAAAACCAGTACGGCGAAAGGACCGACCGCATAACAAAACAATATGCTAACCGAGGTCCGCGGTAGAGAAATTACAACCGCGGTGAACAAAACCGTAACAATAAACTTCACCCTGCTGTCAAGCCGGTGGATAACAGAATCCTGATAAGCAAATTTATCTATATGCGCATGGTGCATATATAAGATTAAAAGTTATTGTGCTTCAAAGGCAAAGAAAATTTTAGACCCTTACCCTGCCTCCGGCTTTCTTTTCCTCAATAGATAAGCTGAAAGCCAGATAACAACCATCGTAACCGCTGCTCCTGTAACTCCTGCGAAACTTGTCCAGCCGCTCGATGACTCAATTTCTGCATTCAGCATCCCGAGTTCGCTGCCGCGTACCGTATAATCAGGCAGGGGGCTGTATTTCGACTGAAAATCATCCACAGCGGCGATTTTCGAATCCTTGTTTTCGACCGCCGGCTCGAATTCCGGCTCTTCCGGCCTTTCGGCATAGCTCCACTCCAGGCCGTCAGGAAATTCGGACGCCAAAAGAGAAAGACCTGCTCCAATTAGAACGGTAAATATTATAAATGTCACCATAACCATCTTTTTACTTAATCTCACCTTTCCCTGCAGCGCATCCTTAACTATATCAGGACGAACCTGCTGAAGATATGCAAGCACGGCAACCGTAAGCAGCCCCTCAACAACGCCGACCAAAAAGTGTACTCCCAGCATAGCTGTCAAAAAAGTCCCGAACGGCGCCACAAGTACACCGGATAGACCCACCTCTATACAAACAAGAGCTGCACCGGCTTCAACCGAAAGCACACATGCAATCATTGCACCAATGAATGCACTCACCGGGCTGAATCTGCCTGCCGTTGCCGCTTTATAAAGAAAATAACCGATATAAACCGGCACAAGGCCCATATTGATGATATTGCATCCCAATGCCAAAAGCCCGCCGTCCTGGAAAATAAGACACTGAACTATAACCACCGACGATATTACAATTGCACCAGGATGGGGACCAAGTATGATTGCCAGCAGTACCGCTCCAACCATATGTCCGCTTGTACCCGGCATCACCGGTAGCTGAATGTTTACCATCTGTGCAGCGAAAACAAATGCACCCAGAATGCCCATCAACGCCGTCTTTTCGGAGCTGACGGCCTCTCTAACCTTCCTGCAAACAAGGCCGAGCCCGCCGGCAGCTATAGCCAGTGCTCCCGCCGCAACCGGAACCGACAATAATTCATTAGCCATATGCATAATCTTTTTCCTTTTCTCTTTTTTGAAAAAAGTTTTTATCTTCCACAACTCATAATCAAAAAACTATAAGCACTCTGCCGCCTATAACTACAGCGTCACTTACGCTGTCACTTCCGCCGGGATTGGTAATATATTGAATGCTCGGACTAACCACAAGCCACGGTGCCACCTCTGCGCTGTAATATAGCTCCATCGCACTCTCGTAATCAGCCGTATAACTCGTTTTGGCTGCATCGCTGAAAAATCCCTGGCCGAATCCGAAGCCTAAAACATCCTCGTCTCTTCCTTTGAAAAGACCCTGGTATTGAAAACCGAGGCTCCAGAAGTTTGTGATGTCATTTGTCCTGCTCGGCCCGTAGCCGTACCTGAAAAATGCACCAAGCCCCTGTTCATCGTCAGGTTCTTTATTTTCTTTTTTCAGCATCTGGTCGAAACTGAGATAGAAACCAACATCATCGCGGTAGCTCTTACCTGCATCAGCCGCATCCGTATTTGCTTTCGGCTGTGCGTCATTCCATAAACCTACCCTGTATGTCCCCTCCAAAGGCCCATTTGCTGAATTAAACCTGGCGGTCAAACCACTTTCCAGAATATAAAAGAAGTAATCTTCACCGTGAAATGCCGTTCTGAACCCCGTCTCTCTGCTGTCAGCCTGTGCATCAGCTATACCGCCCATCAAATACAAGTCGTCGT
>Ga0315533_1001326_pt1 | contig 19044 bp, 20 predicted proteins | sample SalMarSW160130MG_FD_203081 | JGI IMG/M metagenome (GOLD analysis project Ga0315533, IMG submission 203081) | Salt marsh sediment microbial communities from the Plum Island Ecosystem LTER, Massachusetts, United States - Salt Marsh Sediment SW1601-30 ... | reverse complement strand
AAATAGCCCCTTTTCTTTTTATTTGCTATTTCTTGTAAAACTAGATTGCTTGGCTAAGCCAAGCAATTATTGTTTAACCAGGTTAAGCAATAAATCAATAATCGGAAGTCGAACTTCCGATTATTTCCAACTATTGAAGTTCAACTTCCATAGAAGAATGCTATTGCTTAACCTGGTTAAGCAATAATCGGAAGTCGAACTTCCGATTATTGATTCTGGTAATTACAACCCGTGTCGGAAGAACCTGTGTCGGAAGTCTAGCTTCCGATAGTTAAAATAACGACTGGACAGAGAATCGGAAGTCTAGCTTCCGATTACACTCAAATGAACAATCGGAAATCAATAATCGGAAGTTCGACTTCCGATTATTGATTATTTGCTTAACCTGGGTAAATTGCTTGGCTAATTTTTCTTTTGTTTCAACAATCGGAAGTTAGACTTCCGATTGTTATAGAAGTTGAACCTCAACTACCATTTTTAACTCTATTTGACTTTTACTTGGAAAAACGCTTAAATTAAGAATATGGAATATTTAACGGTTATTCATAAAACTAAATATGGCTACGATATTCGTGTTCCGGCTCTTCCCGGGTGTCATAGTCAAGGATCTACGGAAAAAGAGGCTTTAAGTAATATCCAGGATGCTATTTTAACTTATCTTGAAATGGAAAAGGAAGAATTAAAGGGAGCAGAGTTAAGAGAAGTTAAGGTTGCTCTTGCCTAACTTAAGTTTATGCTTTTCACGGACGTTTCTTCCAAGCGGGCAATAAACGCTTTGGAGAAAAATGGTTTTTGGGTTTCCAAAACTAGCGGCAAGCATATTGGAATGACAAACGGCGCAAGAAAAATTACTATTCCTAGACACGGTAGAATAAATCCTTATGCCCCTAAAGGTGTTATTCGAGACGCCGGGCTTACAGACGAAGAATTCAAAAAACTACTTTAGATTCTTTAACCCCGTCTGGTGCTAGTGGTTGTTGTTTTAGCTCTTGTCAGGAAAACCGAGGCCCGTCGGCCTTTTTTGTTTGGTTGAGTTGGTTGAGGTTAAACCTCAACTGGCCTTGGTTGGGTTGGTTTCTTCTTTTACTTTTTTCCTTTCCTGCTATAATAGCTCCGCTAGTTAAGTAATTTGATCAGCAAGGACCAAAGGAAATAGACAAAGAGATTGAAGAAAACAATAGTCTATTGTTGATCTTTAAAATTGAATTATGGAACAAGCAATATTGATTTTGCTGATTAGTCTTTCCTTTTCCTTTCTTGGTTTCTTTTTCGGTTACCTTCTGCGGAAGGCTATTGGCCGCCGGAGGCAGGGAACAATTGAAGAAGATTTGAGCCGAAAACTGGAGCAGGGGAAAAAAGAGAAAGAAAGAATGCTAACCAGAGCCAAGCAGCAGGCGCAAAAAATTGTTCAGGAAGCGGAAAAGATTAAGCAGCAGGAAGAAATCAAAGCTACCCAAGAAAGAGAATATTTTCTCCGCCACACCCAAGATTTGAATGAGAAAGACACTCTCCTCAGCAAGAAAGAGCAGCAATTAGCCGGTCAAGAAGAAGAGTATCGCCGATGGGAGGAAAAATTAAAGAGCGGGAAGGAGAAAATTCTCCAGAAGTTGGAAGAAGTTTCTGGCTTAACGGAAAAAGAGGCGAAAGAAGAATTGCTAAGAAGGATTGAACAGGAATCAAAGCAAGAACTTCTGACGCGCTTCCGGAAACTGGAAGCGGAAGGGAAAGAGCGCTACCGGGAAAAAGCGGTGGAGATTGCTTCTTTGGCTATTCAGAAGTATGCTCCCAGCCAGGTGGAAGATCTGACGACGACGACTATTAGTTTGCCCAACGAAGAAATAAAAGGAAGAATTATCGGGAAGAGCGGAAGGAATATTCGCGCTTTTGAGAAAGTTTCTGGGGTGGAATTGATTATAGACGAAGCGCCCCAGACAGTAGTTATCTCCGCCTTTAATCCTCTCCGCCGGAGAGTTGCCCAGGTAGCCCTAGAAAAATTGATTGATGACGGACGGATTCAACCAGCGAGAATTGAAAGGGTCTTGGAGAAAGCGAAAGAGGAAGTCAAGGAACAAGTGCGGCAGGCGGGAGAAGCGGCCATTTACAAAGTGGGCTTAGTTGATTTGCCTCCGAAGCTAGTGGAACTTCTCGGCCGCCTCCGTTTTCGAACCAGTTACGGCCAAAATGTTCTTCTTCATTCTATTGAAGTGGCTATGCTGGCGAAGACGATGGCCGAAGAAATTGGGGCGAATAGCGCCATTGCCAAGAAAGCCGGTTTGCTTCATGATATCGGCAAGGCGGTAGATGAACAGATTGAGGGTTCTCACGTAGAAATTGGGATAAAGATTCTGGAGAAATTCAATATTGAGCCAGAGGTGATTACGGCCATGAAGTCCCACCATGAAGATTATCCCTATGAATCGGTGGAAGCGATTCTTATCCAGACAGCGGATGCTCTTTCTAGCTCCCGTCCTGGAGCCCGGAGAGAAAGTTCCGAAGAATTCCTGAAGAGATTAAAAGACCTGGAGAACATTGCTAAATCTATCAAAGGAGTGAAAGACTGCTACGCTATTGAAGCCGGCCGGGAGATTAGAGTTCTAGTAAAGCCGGAAGCGGTAGACGATTTCCAAGCCCGAAAGATTGCCAAAGAAATCGTTGACCGGGTGCAGTCCGACCTTACTTATCCGGGAGAAATTAAAGTTAATGTCATTCGGGAGTCCCGGATAGTGGAATATGCCCGCTAAATGTGCTAAATTATTAACAAAGGTCGAATTAAATCAAAATCCATACTATGAACAAAGGAGAATTCGTTGAGGCTTTGGCCAGAGAAGCAGAAATCAGCAAAAGCCAAGCTGGTGATCTGTTAAATACTACCTTGGAGATTATCACCAAATCTCTTAAGAGAGGAGAAGAAGTTAATTTGACCGGTTTTGGCAAATTTGATATTAGCAAGAGAAAAGCGCGGGAAGGCCGCAACCCTCAAACGGGAGCGACCTTGAAAATTCCTGCTCGCAAAGTTCCTCGCTTTAAGGCCAGTAAGACCTTAAAGGAAGTGGTTCAGTAAAAGAGGAAAGAAAACGAAGACCCCGTTGATTTTCTTCAACGGGGTTTTTGTTTTCTGGAGCGAGAGACGGGATTCGAACCCGCGACGACCACATTGGAAGTGTGGCATTCTGCCGCTGAATTACTCTCGCCTCTTTTTTAGAGGGGTAAAGTTTCTAATCGGGGTACTGGGATTCGAACCCAGGATCTCAGCGTCCCAAACGCTGCGCCTTAAACCAGCTAGGCCATACCCCGCTTCTTTTCATTCTAGAAGATATCAGGGAGCGAATCAAGAGAATTTTCCCGAGATTGACTAATTTTCTCTTTTGCTTAATAATAAGGTGCTTAAAATAAGGTGCTTAAGATAAGGTGCTCAAATGATAAAGGTAGGTCCCCGTAGCTCAATTGGAGAGAGCGAAGGACTTCTAATCCTTAGGTTGTGCGTTCGACTCGCACCGGGGACACTTTGATGGAGGCTATGGTGTAATAGCAGCATAAGAGTCTGTGGAACTCTTGGTGAGGATGCAAGTTCCTCTAGCCTCCCTGAGAAAGAAGGAAAAGCCCCCATAGTTCAAAAGGACAGAACAGGAGACTCCTAAGCTCTAGATCCAGGTTCGAATCCTGGTGGGGGCACCGTTCGGGAAAATCGATATTTAAGGGGCCCATAGTCTAATGGTAAAATACTACAATGGCATTGTAGTGTTGAGGGTTCGACTCCCTCTGGGTCCACCAAAGACAATCAGTCATCTTGCTTGGAGCTTCGTACCTTGCTTCGGCGAGTAGAGAATATTTGGGCGAATTAGAATATATCTTCTTTTTTTAATCCGTTTAGTTTATGGTCTTTAAATTTTTGAAGATTTTCTAAAATTGTGCCTTTGACTGCTTTATACATTTTAATATTATGGTTTTTAAATTTTCTAAAAGCTTTTGGCCCCAAACCAAAAGTAATGACTGCCTTTACTTCCTGGCGATGTAAAAAATCTGGGGGAAGTTCTATTCCTCCAGTGGCTTCGGGATTAGGATAAATTTCAAAACTTTCTGTTTCAGTATCGTAAATCAAAAAACTCTTTGCCTGACCGAAGTGGAAGGCAACTTTGTCTTCTAAAAAACCCCTTTCATTTGTAGCGATTGCTATTTTCATTCTTTGATATTTTTCTCCGTCATCAGCTGGGCAGTTGAAATTCCAGCTCTGCTCATCTGATTCCGGCCTTCATTTCCTACTGCTTCAGATTTTTTATTTTTCTATTTTCAATTTTAGCAACAGCAAAACGAGGGCATCTGGCAAATACCTCGCCAATATTGTCCATAAGTTTTTCCTCGGTTGAGCTAATTGCTATTTTATATTCTTCTATTTGATTTTATTTTTGACCCTCAAGTTCATTCAGACGTGTTTTTATGGCATTGAGTTCTTCTTCTAAAACTTCAGTCTCTTCTTTTAATATCTCTGCTTCTTTTTTCCTGGTTATTGGGGTTTGGTAGGAAGAATCTAAAGGATAATTCCCGAATCTTTTCCAGCCAAAACCTCCTCCCAATCCACGACTAAATCCTCTTCGCCAACCCATTCCGGCGCCGCAAGGACCTAATCCCCATCCTGTGCCGGGGCCAAAACCCAAAGGGCCCGTTCCGTTGTATCTTGGCATATTTTTCTACTCTCTAATTTTTAAATAGATGGCTCGACCTTTATATTTTGTCTGTTTTGAATATATACCCATAATTGTTTCTTGTCAACACTTTAAGTTTTTTGCTTTAGCTTCCAGCTCTTCGGCGTTGTCTTGATGGTAGGAAACTTCTTTTTGAGTAAAGGAAATTTTGTTTTCAATTGTATTTTCTTCAATATATTTTTCTATCATCGCGCAATGCGAACAGCCATCGCCATAGAAAAGAACAATCTGGCTTGTTGGTTGATTTTTGTTTTGTTGCGAAGGCGCAAAATGGGAAAATTAAGACAGCGACAAATAAAATTGTTAGAATAGCGACTTTATTTTCCGCGGCAGTTAAAACTTTAACAAATTTGGGTAAATCTATAAGCGTAAGCCAATGGTGTTCACTTTTTAGTTGTCTTTATCGCTTTGTTGTTTATCTACGGTACCGTTATGAATATATCCCCAACTGTCAATATTTTGAAAATCTGATAAGATAGAACTGAAATCAAAGCAGCGCGCTGACTTCGCTGGCATGAAAAATTATAGCGATTATAGCAACAAAAAAAGAATTGGCGAAAGTAAGAGCGGATTTAAATTCCTTCAAATCGAGAAAGATTCTGCTTAGCTGATAAAAGATGAAAAAGCGACTAGTAATTTGCTTGGAAGGCGGGGGAATGAGCGGGGTTTTTGGAGGCGGTGTTTTAGCCACTTTCCAAGAGCTCAACCTCTATTCCCATATTGAAGCTATTTATGCCAGTTCTGCTGGGGCGGTCAACGCCTCTTATTTTTTAACTCAACAGGTATCTCTTGGCTCCAGTATCTATTTTGAAGCTTTGACCAAAGGATTCCTTTCCCGGAAGAACTTTCTCCTGGGGCTCGGCCGCTACTTTAGCCGCCACTTTATCTCTCCCCGGAAGGGTTCCCCGGTAATTAATACCATGGATGTTGACTATTTAATTGAAGTTATCCAAAAGAGGAAAGTTCTGGACATTGATAAACTAAAACAACAAGCTATCCCTTTTTACGTTAATGTTCTTAATCTCTCCTCCGGGGAGACGGAATATTTGTTAATGCAAGAAAATAATCCTTGGAAATTATTGAGAGCGGCCATTTGTATGGCGCCCTATACTTTTGAAAAAACAAAGATCCGGGGCCAGAATTATCTTGATGGAACGATTAAGGAGCCCATCGGGTTGGATTATCTTCGGAAGAAATACCCCGGCCATAAAATCGTTATTGTCAGTAATAGACGGGCGGCAATAAACTGGTGCCACTACCTGAAAGGATTTTTAGAGGGGAGAGTCGCCGACTGGATGTATGGGCCAAGTTTAGCTCATCTTTATATGGCTCGGGTAAGCAAAATGAAAAGAGATCTGGCCCAAGCGGAGAAAGACCCGAAAATATTGTTGATTAAAATTCCTTCTAAAGATTCAACTCGGCCGAGGACGACAAACAGAAAGACTCTTGAAAGAACTTATCAATTGGGGAAGGAAGAAGGAAGAGGGATTTTGGATTTCTTAGCTTCTTAGATAGTTGGCGGGGTTTTTCCTTTTTCCTGGTCAGGACAACGGAAATTGTTTCCCGAGATAAATCTTGCTACAATAAAATAGATTAGCCCCCATAGTTCAAAGGGACAGAACAGGAGACTCCTAAGCTCTAGATCCAGGTTCGAATCCCTCTGGGTCCACTGTTGACAATTCTTGCCCAACTTGAAAATATTTTTTTGTTTTTCATTAAGGGCAAGTAATAAAGACAATAATATATGGTTCGATATCCTAAAAGAGTTATATTCCCCAAGGGTAACCAAAGGAAATTTTTAGAAAAAGTAAAGAACAATTTGGGGTTAACTATTAAAGAAGTGGCTGGCGTCGCTGGTGTCCATGAAAGAACATTAACTGATTGGAAAAGAGAGAAACTCTCAATGTCTTTGCCTGCTCTCAAGAAATTATGCCAAAAAGCAAACATATCTCTGCCTAAGAAAATAGAGATAAGAAATCCTTTTTGGGCTGCTAAATTTTCAGCATCAGCAGGGGGAATGGCTGTTTATAAAAAATACGGTAATGTTGGAGGTGATCCTGCGTATCGGAAGAGAAAATGGTTCGAGTGGTGGGAAAAGGAGGGAAGATACAGAGAAGACCTAATTACTGCTAGAATTCAACCTTTGCAGGAACCTGGCGTTTCAACAGAACTAGCTGAATTTATAGGTATCCTTTTAGGAGATGGTGGAATTACTTCTTCTCAGGTAACCGTGTCTCTTAATAGAGTTGATGATAGAGATTATCTTTCTTACCTCCGAATTCTAATCCAGGATCTTTTTAAATTAAATCCTTCAGTGAAAGAGCGAGAAAAAGAAGGTGTTATTAATCTCATTGTTTCTAGAACAGAATTAGTTCGATTTTTGGTCAAGATGGGATTACAAGTAGGGAACAAGGTGAAACATCAGGTAGATGTTCCTTGTTGGATTAAAGAGTCCGAAGCTTTTACCAAATCCTGTTTGAGGGGATTGTTTGATACAGATGGTTGTTTTTATGTTGATAGACATCATTGGAGAGACAAACTATACTGTAATGCAGGAATGGATTTTACGAACAGATCTCTTCCGCTTGTAAAATTTTTTAAAGTTAATTTAACAAAGCTCGGTTTTCATTTAACCCAAACGGGGAAATTTAGGGTACGCTTAAGGAGGGAGGGTGAAATAGTTAGTTATTTCAGAAAGGTAGGTTCCTCAAATCCAAAACATGTAAAAAAATTCAGAAGGTATCTCCAAAGATGTTACGGAGAAGATATTCATAAAATTGTTTCCGGATTGCCAGAAAAACAAATAACTAATCAGGAATTTCTATAAAATCTAAATTTGGTTCGTAGTTTTCTAAGTAAATGATTGTTACTTGATCGAGGAGGAGTATGGATAATTGGTAATCCTCCGCTTTCGAAAAGCGGCGTCTGAGAAGACATGTGGGTTCGAGTCCCACCTCCTCCGCTCTCAACCCCTTCAGGGGATTTTCATCTTTTATGATTAAAGCAGAATACAAATCAAAACCACCAGTTGTTGTTTTACTGGGCCATATTGACGCCGGGAAGTCTTCTCTTCTTTCTCAGGTTCAGCAAACTGATTTAACGAAGAAAGAATCGGGGGGAATCACCCAGCATTTAGGGGCTTATGAAACAACTCATAACGATAAGAAGATTGTCTTTATTGATACCCCGGGCCACGCTGCTTTTTCCTCGATTCGCTCTCGAGGAGCGAAATTAGCCGATATAGCAGTTTTAGTGGTGGGGAGAGACCAAGGAGTGCTTCCTCAAACCAAAGAAGCTATTGCTTATCTTCAAGAAACTAGTCTGCCAGTGATTGTTGCTCTTAATAAGACTGATCAGCCCGGTCTCCCCTTGGAAAAAATTGAGGGCCAGCTTTCCCAAGCGGGAATTAATTTAGAATCCCAGGGAGGAAAAGTTCCGGCGGTAGAAACTTCTGCTAAAACTGGCCAGGGGATTAATGATTTACTGGACCTTATCCTCCTCTTGGCGGAAATGGAGGAATTGAAGGCAGTGGATGAAGGACCAGCGGCGGGAATTGTCCTTGAATCTCATTTAGATCATCTCCGTGGTCCCTTAGTCGACCTCCTGATTAAGGCTGGATCCTTGAAATCCGGAGAGGTAGTGGGAACGAGTTCTGCTTTTGGCCGAGTGAAGGAAATTTTGGATTGGCAGGGCGAAGGATTAACCCAGGCTTCCCTTTCCCAACCGGTGAAAGTTCTAGGATTGAAAAACTTGCCCGATGCGGGGGAAGAATTTAAAGTTTATCCTTCTTTAGAAGCGGCCGAGGAGGCGCTTCAGAAGAAAAAGGGAAAGAAGATTACTTCTTCTCTAGACGAAGAAGGAGAGGGGAAAGAAAAACTCAAAATCATTCTCAAGGCGGATGTTTTCAGCTCTCTGGAGGCGCTCCAAAAGACCATCGGGGAGTTAAAAGAAGTAAATCGCCTTCAGCTTCTAGAAACGGAAGTGGGAGATATCCATCAGAATGATGTTCAGCTAGCCCAAGGGAACCGAGCCCAAATTATTGGTTTTCGGGTCAAGCCCAATCCAGACGCTCTGGCTCTCTTAAAAAGAAAAGCGGTTAAGTTTAAAACTTTTTCTGTAATCTATGAGCTTTTGGATTACTTGCAAGAGGAGTTAAAAAAGATTGCTCGCCAAAAGGTTCGTTATTCTATCGGGAGATTGGAAGTCCTGGCTATCTTCTGGACAAAGAAAAATCGCCAGATTGTCGGGGGAAAAGTCATTGAAGGAGAATTGACTTCCGGTCTTTCTTTAGATGTTTTTCGGGGAGCGGAGAAGATAGGAGAGGGGAAAATTATCAGCTTAGAAAGGGATCAAAAGAAAATAGAAAAGGTGAAGAAAAATCAAACGGCTGGCATTCTCTATGAAGGAAGCGGAAAGATTGAAAAAGGAGATATGATAGAGGCCTATCTTTATCGTTACGAATAATAGAAAGATGGGACGAAGAGTGATTCAATTAAGTAAGGAGATAGAGAGGAATTTGGGAAAAATTCTGGAGAAAATAGATTTTTCTCCGGCTCAATTGGTGACGGTAACGGAGGTTTCTTTATCGTCTCTTTTGGACCAGGCCCGGGTTTTCCTGGGAGTTCTCCCTTCCCAGTATCGGGAGGAAACTTTAGCGAAGGTGAAGAAAGAGAAAGGGAGAATCAAGAGAGAACTGGCCTACTCTTTGAGGATAAAAAAAATGCCTGAAGTTAATTTTTATCTTGACACTGGGCTGGAAAAGGCAGAAAATGTAGAAAGAATCCTCCGTCAGCTGGAGGAAGGAAATTAGAGGCGCGGTAGCCAAGGAGTAAGGCAGCAGTCTGCAAAACTGCTACACATGGGTGCAATTCCCGTCCGCGCCTTAGGCTTTACAAAATTAAAAAAGAGCCGCGGTGGCGAAATTGGTAGCACGCGAGAGACTTAAAATCTCTTGGGAGAAGTCCCGTGTGGGTTCGAGTCCCACCCGCGGCACAATATTTTGGAGCTTATGGGGATGATATTTAAAAAACATATTAATCAAGATTTCTTTAAAAACTGGACTTCTGAAATGGCTTATGTTTTAGGTTATATTACGGCAGATGGTTGTATTAGCGTGAGTAAAGATAGAGAAAAGAATCGTTTTACGCTGAACATAACTTCCGCCGAAAAGAGGAATCTGTTTCGTATCAAAAAGGCATTAGAATCTCAACATAAAATTAGTAAAAAATCGGGAGGAGGAAAGCGAAAATATCTTGCTTACCAATTACAAATTCGTCATCCGGTGATAACTAAAGATTTAATGGATTTAGGAATATTCCCTCGAAAAACATATAATTTAAATCCCATAAAAGTTCCTGATAAATATTTCCCCGATTTTGTCCGGGGATTTTTTGATGGTGATGGAACGGTTTACATCTATAAAGTGAATGGGGTTTGGCAGATAAAGGCTGGATTTGTAAGTTCTTCTCTGTTGTTTCTCCAAGACTTGAATCATCGACTTTGTGCTCATTTAGGGATCCCAGAAAAAACAATTCATAAAGCAAAAGACAAGAGAGGTAAAATTCCTTTATACTCTATTATTTTTTATGTTGAGGATTGTAGGAAACTTGCCAAATTTATGTATGGGAATAATCCCATCTTGTATCTTCCTCGAAAGCGCAAAGTTTTCGAAAAATGGGAAACTATAAAAAGACACCCTTATATAAAACAACATTATCCGTCAAAGATTGGTTGGCGCTTAAAGGAAGGAATTTCTAATTAAAAATGGTTAGAGAGTCTTATTCCGTAAAAAGCCTTAGAATTTGTTTCTAAAAACCAATTTAAATTTTTCTTTTTATTTTGTATAAAAGCGAAAAAATTATGGGAAAATCTCTTGCTCAATTAATTCCTAAAAATTGGTTGCCGACAAAAAATTGGGAAGAAATTTCACGTGCACTTAGCGAAAGTAATATTGCTATTCGGCTTCGTCATCTTAATCCGGAAATCCATATCATCCCCGAATTAACCAAGGGCGCCGGGCAAGGGAAAAGCGTTTCAGAAACTGAATCAATAGTTTATCATGGGATTGCCACTCGGAAAGGATTAGGAATGAAAGATTTCTTTACGGTGATGACTAGCTTGGCCGAAAGCGGTTTGGCGTCTAGCGTCACGCCAGCGTCCATTCAAAACTTAAAAAATCAATACCAGAAAGCAGATGTTGATGTTAGCGGAAAATATGATTTAGACGTTGTTGTGGTCATAACAAAGTTCCCTAACGAAAAATTGGCTGAAGCTCAATTACTTTCTTTTCAGGTTCTTCCGACTCAGGGTTTGACGGCCATGCCTATTCCCGGCTTAGAAAATGCGGGCATTAAAAATTTCGGTGAACTTTTTAAAAGTGATTATTATAAATCGGCGATGAAATCTTCACTTTCCGAAGAACAATTCAAACGGTTTGAAAAAGGTCTTCCCAAAATGAAAGAGGAAATGGAAAAAGTTTCAAAACAAGTAAAAGAACAATATCAAAAATCAAAGGCAGAAAGTGGAGTTCAATACCATCAGGGAAAATATCTTGGCTTTCCAGCGGTCTTTATCCAAGCAAATAATCCAGAATTTAAACGATATTCAGCTCCGAAGCCAGTAAAAAGTAGTGTCCAAGCGACGGGAATGGGTAAAGGAGGCGGTTTTAAGTCCTATGTTAAACTTTCCCCTCGGCCAAAAGTTATCCCGTCAAAATATGTGAAAATGTGTTTAGGGCTTAGAGTCGGCAATTTTGTGGTTTCTGGAAATATGTTATATACAATATCGTCTTTTCCTCCGGGCAATACTTTTTGTCACTCGCTGACAAAGTTCCAAACTAAAATTGAAACGGAAAGAATTGAAGAAAGAACTTACCGCACGACTCATATTCTTCCGGTCAACAGCACTTTAGCCCGGGAAGGATATTCTAATCGGGAAGAGGCAGAAAAAATATTAAACAAGCTTTTGACTTTGCTCAAGAGATAAATTATGATTATAGAATAATATTTATGCCAATTATAGACAAGAAGGATAAAGACGAAAAAGTTTTAGAGTTAACCGGTAGTATTGTTTTACAAAACGAGAGAGAAATCCAAATTTCTGAAACGTCAGCCAAGATAATTTTGGGCAAAGAGAATTTTTCTATTTCTCCAGGAAACTCGGAAACTTACCTATTTTCTTATCGGGAAATTCTTGATTTAATTCCGGCGGACCACCGATTAAAGCTTTCTTTCGGCGGGGGGAAGGAACTGCAGATTTTCCAGCTCGGCTATCAATACGAGGATTTTGCGAGAGTTTTTGTGAAACTAAGGAACGAGGTGCTTTTGAAAGACTTTTTGTTTCAAGAAACCTTAAAAAAATCTGGGCTAGAAGCCGATTTTACGTATTTGGATAAATCAGGCGCGGAAACACAAAAAGGAAAAGCCGAGTTTAGATTTTACCAAACTTCTCTGGTGATTTTACCAGAACGGGGAGAACTGGTGAGAATTCCCTTTAGCGATATTGTAGAAACAAAAACAGGCAATTTTCAAATTGAAATTCTTTTGGAAGAAGGTGGAAAAATTACCGTTTCAAAATTAGGTGAAAAATTTGATTTATTTAAAGAAACTTTAAAGGTGTGCCTTAATGAAATTTCTTTAAACATTCAGAATTTTATCAAGGGAATTTGGCCAGAAATTGATTTTTCCACTTTGAAGAAAGTTTCTGGGTTAATTAAGGAAGGAAAAGCGGTCAGCAAACAAAATGTTGAGGCCGTTTCTCCAGAATTCTGGCAAAAATTAGAGGCAAGGTTAATGAAGACGGCTGTAAAAGAAGAATATGAATTTTTGAAATCAATAGGCAAGCCAGGCAAAATTTATATTGGCTTTAAAAAGGGGTTGATGGGAGAATTGACCGGCGATTATTTTTGGTTCTTTATCCCTATTTATAGTGAAGATAGATTAAAAGCCGGTAACGCTATTGCTTTTGAAACGGCTGGTGAAAAAGAAACTGGCCGGGCTACTTATTTTTTCAGAATTATTAGCCGAGAGGAGTATAAAGAAACCGACCAGGCAAAAATTAATAGCCAGATTGATGGTTTAATCTCAAAAATTAATCGGGGACTGGCGGCCATTAATTTTAGAAGAGAGCCAATTTATTTGCCAGCAGGGAAATTAGAGGAACCGGAATATGCCAAATATAAGTTTTCTATGGCTAAAATTCCGGAAATTAAACTAATGCGAGAACTTTTTATCGGTCGGGTCATCCATCGAGATAATGAGCAGTGGCAAGAAGATGTAAAGAATTTACTTCAATTTAATGTCTCTGGCAAAGATGATGCGGTTTAATTCATTAATTTAAAAAATCATGTCCCCAAAAGTTAAAGTTTGTTTAAGTTTGGCTCTTTGTTTTGTTGGCATTTTATTTTTTAGCTCGGCTTTTGCCCAACAATCTCTGCCAGCTAGCGGAAGCAGTTTTGAAACAGCTGTTAAATTAGAACCGGGAACTTATCAAGGAGGAGCTACAGCAAAATGGCAGGAATTATATTACTATGTCCAGGTAAAAGCCGGACAACAGCTTCAACCAAAACTTAAATTCGAGAGCGGCAATTGGGATGTGGCTATTTTTGATGAAGGCGAAGAAGAGATAACTTCTGGTTTTGGAAGTGATTTTTCAATTGACTGGCTGACTAATGCTGACAAGAGCTTGTACAAGTATTACCTTAAAATTTCTTCCAATGAATGGAAAGTGGATTCTTTTTCTTTGGAAATTTCTTTAGTCAATTATTACGACGCCGGCAGTCAAACTGATGCCGGTGATGATTTTAATAAGGCATTAAGCATTGTTCCCGGTGATTATGAAAGTTATTTGGGAGGCGATTACGGCTTAGCAAGCTGGGCCGGAGACGACTATAAGGATTACTATAAAATTCCAGTTGAGAAAGGAGTAACTTATGAGTTTAAATTGATTCCGCCAGTGGAAGATGCGATGGATTTGAAAATTTTTAATTTGAATCGCACCTTAATAAAAGAAGAAAGTTCCCAAAATGCCGGAGCTGTTGTGGCTCTTTCTCTCACTCCGGCCGCCAATACTAATATTTTTTTGAGAGCCGGGCGTGCTCAATATACTCGGGTTTCTAATAAAATTCAGAATTATCAACTCAATATTAAAGTCTCAGTTCCTTTGGTAAAATTTTATACTTGCGAAGGCGCGACTTGTAAATTAGCCGGCGAATTTACTTCCTTGGGGAATTGTCAAGAAACAACGACCAAAACCTGTTATCAAACAACAGGTTGTGATGGAGAATGCGAGGAGGGAAATGGCGGTGGAAATGGAATCGTGCCACCTTCGTCTTGTCAAGATGAGTGCAGTCTCGGCCAAACAAAATGTTTTGATAATTTTAATTACCATAAATGCGGAAATTATGACGATGACGAATGTTTAGAATGGTCAACTCCGGTTTATTGCGGGGAAGGCAATAAATGCGAAAGCGGAAAATGTGTTCAGGCAGATGATTGCCAATGTTCAGCCTGGATTGATAAGGAATGCGCTGGAAATGGTTGCCAAGAAAACGAAATGTATCAAATAAGAATTTGTGCTCCAGAAGATTGTGATCAAGTAGAACAGTGCCTGGCTGACGCAACTTGCAAAGTCATTCCTCCTCCCATCGAATGCCTTAGGGATTCTGATTGTCAAAAAGGATTTATGTGCCAAGAAGGGGGGTGTATTTTTAAAGGAGGAATAAGAGGATGGTGGGGATGGCTCTTCCCGGCAATTTTGGGAGGGAAGACTATTACTGAAGATTTTCTGGTTCTTTATCTGTTATTTTGGCTGGCTTTGTATATTTATTTAGCTCTTTCTTTGCAGGTTTTAGCTAAGAAAACTAATACTCCTAACGGCTGGCTGGCCTGGATCCCTATTGCTAATATCTTTCTGATGCTTCAGATTGCCCAAAAACCTTTATGGTGGTTTGTCTTAATTTTAATTCCGATTGTCAATATCGTTATTGGCATCCTTATCTGGATGAAAATTGCCGAAAGAAGAGGAAAACCAAGTTGGGTGGGAATTTTAATGATTGTCCCGGTGATAGACATTGCTGTTCCCGGTTATTTGGCGTTTTCCAATCATGAAAAAATTGAGCCGACACCAGTTTATGCTTCAACTGGGACTCAAGAAGCGAATAAATCAACAGTTGGCTATAAACATCCCTGCAAGTATTGCGGCAAATTAATTCCACCCAATTCTACTGTTTGCCCTCTTTGCGGGAAAGTGAATCCTTTAGGCCCTTATCGCTGTCCTAAATGCCACGAGCCAGTTGAAAAAGATTGGCAGGTTTGCAGCCATTGCGGTCAAAATCTTCGTATTGTTTGCCCGAAATGCGGTAAAATAACATTTTTCGGCGACTATTGTGAAGATTGCGGCACTCGTCTTCTGGTCACTTGTCCTCATTGCGGCCAAAAGCAGCCGCCTCTAAGTGATAAATGTATTAAGTGTGGGAAACCACTGCAGAAATGAAGGTTAAAATCTTAAAAAATTAATAATTAAAAATTTATGACTTTGCAACCTTTTACTGATAATTTTGCTGATAACAGCACGGAGGCTGGATTCCAATTTACTTTTAACTGCCATATTTGCGGGGAGGGTTACCAGACAAAGTTTATTTCATCAAAATCTTATAAGAGAGGGAAAGTGACCAAGACATTTGGCGGTCTTTTTGGAGCAGCGGCCCAAGTGTTGGGAAAACATAATATAGGTTATGGAGTAGAAAAAGCCACCGATGTTCTTGGGGGAAAATTTGGCCAGATGTCGCCAAAATGGCGCAAAGAACATGATGTGGCTTTTGAAACGGCTCAGACCGAAGCCAAAGCTCATTTCTACCGCTGTCCCAAATGTACAGAATGGGTTTGTGAAAACTGTTGGAATGAGCAAGAGGGGCTTTGCACAAACTGCGCGCCGAGAGAATCTGTTGAAGTGGCGGCTACTCGAGCTCAGAAAAAAGCCAAAGACATCGCTGCTAAAGTAGAAGCAACTCAGGTTTTTACTGGCCCTATTGAAGCTAAGCAAACCTTATGTCCGGTCTGTGGAAAGCCCGCCGGCACTGGCAAATTCTGTGTTAATTGCGGGGCCCCTTTGAGTTTAGTGATTTGCCCAAAATGCGGAGCAAAAAATCCAGCTGGGACTCGTTTTTGCGGCGAATGTGGATATAAACTTCTAAAATAAATCTTAAATTTTTCTTTCCACTACCGCAATAGTATTTTTTGTCCCAAAACGGATGGCATCTTCAGTGGAAGCAAACCAAACATCGACATGGTAATTACTTTGGCGAGGATGCATTCGGTCTTCAACGACAAAAGGCTCGTCACCAAAAAGTTGAGGAAGACGAATGATAGTGCCGAAAGGGAGAAGATTGTTGGCGACAATCCCTTGACGAACCATTTGCCCGCTGGCAGTAATGAAAGGATCATCATCCGTCTCTTCCGGTCGGGAGGAATAAGCAGTAACAACCACCTGGAGAGAATGAAGCGTTCCTTCTCCAGCAGCGAGAGGACTGCTGGCAGCAAGAAAACTATTCTTCCGGATGGAGGGAAGAGAATTTTTACCCGCTGCTTGATTGCCAAAGTCAATTCTTTCTGGACTTATTTGGAGGAGTGGTGCTGAAACCCCAGTGATGATAATAAGGAGAAGAGCGGCGAGGAATCGCCAACTTCCCTTTTCTGTTAACATGGTCTGGAGCGGGAGACGGGATTCGAACCCGCGATCTTCGGCATGGCAAGCCGATGTAATAAACCAACTATACTACTCCCGCGAAAAAGTGCCGAGGCTCGGAGTCGAACCGAGATCCCATCTTTTTCAGAGATGTGCCGTGACCACCTTGGCTACCTCGGCCTCTGGCAGGGTGGGCGCTAAGGGATTCGGACCCCTGACCTCCGGAATGTAAATCCGATGCTCTAGCCGCTGAGCTAAGCGCCCCGCTCCGGTTCTATTCCATCCTACTTCCTTATGCTTTTTTAAGCAAGAGGAACTGGTGCCCAGAGCGGGACTCGAACCCGCAAGGGATTTGCTCCCATATGCACCTCAAGCATACGCGTGTACCAATTTCGCCACCTGGGCTTTTAAATAAAATGAGCTTTCAAGCCTCTTTTTCTTCTTCCGGAGCGGAAGAAGGTTTTTTCTTTTTAATCTGAGTTTTGACTTTCTTTTTCTTTCCCTTAGCTTCTCGCAAGTAATAGAGTTTAGCTCTCCGAACTTTTTCTCTCTTGATGACTTCAATTTTTTCTACCAAAGGAGAGTGGAGAGGAAAGATTCTCTCAACTCCGATTCCCTTGATTTCCCTGCGAACAGTAATGGTCGCCGTTAATCCTTGGCCGTGCTTTTTGGCTAAGATCAGTCCTTCAAACACTTGAGGTTTTCCTCCTTTTTTCTCCAGGTTTTTTTGATAAACCTTGACCAAGTCTCCTGCTTTAAGGCGGGGGTTATCTTTTTTCAAATAGTTTTTTTCGAAGGTGTCGATATCAGACATGTTAAAACTTTCTTAAGATTACTGGGAAGGGGCAAGGAAAATTCTTTTTCCTCTCCGTCCATCAATTGGATTTTAAGGTAAAAAGCATGCAGGAATTGATGCTCTAGATATTTTACCCTAGATTGTTGTTTAAAGCCATACCTTTTGTCGCCAACGAGGGGGTGATGCTTCCAGGCGAGATGAACTCTCAATTGATGCCGCCGGCCGGTCTTCGGAGAGAGTTCTAAAAGACTGAAGCGGGAAAATTCCTGGAGGACTTTGTAATAAGTAATGGCTTCTCGGGCAGAAGAAGATTGAGGGTCAGCCGGGAGAAAAATTTTCTGTTTTCGGAAATCTTTTTTAGAGCGGCCGATGGGGGCCTGAATTACTCCTTCCTGAGGCCGGAGATGGCCGACTACCAAAGCTAGGTATTTCTTTTCTGCTTTTCTTTCCTGGAATTGCTTTTGGAAAAAAGAAAGAGCTTGCTTATTCTTAGCTACTAAAACCAGTCCGGAAGTTTCTTTGTCCAGACGATGGACAAGGCCGTAGCGTGGGGGAGAGCCAACTTTTGCCAGATCCGGATAATCTTTGATTAGTTGCTGGATAAGACTTCTCTCTTCCGGCTGGTAAACAGGCAAGCCCGCCGGCTTTTTAACGACGAGGAGATTTTTGTTCTCATAGACAGAAGTAATTTCTTCCATCTTTACTCAAAACGGTTTTTTAAATTGGTCTCATTACCTTCTAGTGGGCGACACAGGACTCGAACCTGTAACCTTTTCTACGTCAAAGAAATGCTCTGCCTTTGAGCTAGCCGCCCTCAGTGTACGCACGGCTGGGCTCGAACCAGCGACCTCGTCTTTATAAGAGACGTGCTCTCACCAACTGAGCTACGTGCGTTTTTTTCCTCTCTTTCCATTTTCTTCCTTTTTCAAGATTTTTTCAAATTCTTTTTGACTGAGAGTTTCTTTCTTAATTAATTCTTGAGCCAGTTTAGCCATTAATTTCTTCTGGTGGCGGAGAAGCTTTTCGTCATAACTTAGGGCTTGATGGAGGAATCTGTTTATTTCGCTGTCAATCTTTCGGGCTACTTCTTCAGAATAGTTCTGGCGCTGGAAGAAATCTTCCTGCCACCAGTTAGGCAGGGTAGAGGAAGAGAAGTTGATGGGTCCCAGCTTGGACATTCCGTATTCCACCACCATTCTTCTGGCTAAGCTGGTGGCTCTCTGCAGGTCATTGGAGGCGCCGGTGGTAACTTCCCGGAAGAAAAGCTTCTCGGTGGCGTAGCCTCCGAGGAGAGTGGCCAGTTGAGCGGTTAGCTGAGATTGACTCAGCATTCCTCTTTCCGTCGTCGGGATGGTGAGCGTATGGCCGGCGCTTAGCCCCCGGGCAATGATAGAAATCTTCCTTACCCGATCGGCTTTGGGCGTCAAGGCGGAGACTAGGGCGTGGCCGGCTTCGTGATAAGCGGCCACCTCCTTCTCTTTTTTGGAAAGAAGATGGCTCTTTCTCTCCGGCCCTAAGAGAACTTTTTCGATTGATTCTAAGAAATCAGTTTGTTCAATTTGGTTTCTTTGCCGCCGGGTAGCTAAGACCGCCGCTTCGTTGGCTAAGTCTTCCAGGTCTGCTCCGGAAAATCCCGGTGTCTGTTCAGCCACTTCGGCGAGGTTGACCTTAGAGGCCAGGGGCTTATTCCGGCAATGGATTTTAATGATTTCTTCCCGGCTTTTCACGTCGGGGAGATCAATAACAATCCGCCGGTCAAAACGTCCCGGCCGGAGCAAAGCCGGATCCAAAACGTCCGGACGATTAGAGGCGGCTAAAATAATACATCTTGCTTCTCTCTGGAAACCGTCCATTTCTGTAAGGATC
>Ga0315533_1001325_pt1 | contig 19068 bp, 15 predicted proteins | sample SalMarSW160130MG_FD_203081 | JGI IMG/M metagenome (GOLD analysis project Ga0315533, IMG submission 203081) | Salt marsh sediment microbial communities from the Plum Island Ecosystem LTER, Massachusetts, United States - Salt Marsh Sediment SW1601-30 ... | reverse complement strand
CTGCGTGATTGGCCAATCAGCCGACAACTCTGGTGGGGACACAGAATACCAATATGGTATTGTCAAAAATGCGAAAAAACAACTTCCCTTCGGCTTGGTTCGACTTCGCTCACCACAGGTCGCTCAGGACAAGCCGGACTGGAAGATCCGACAAGCTGTGAAAAGTGCGGCAGCGATAGTTTAGTCCAAGATCCAGATGTTCTCGATACCTGGTTCAGCTCGGCATTGTGGCCGTTTAGCACAATGGGCTGGCCGGAAGGGACGCCGGAACTTAAGAAATTCTATCCAGGCGACGTACTCTGCACGGCACGCGAAATCATCACTCTCTGGGTTTCGCGTATGGTAATGATGGGGCAATACTGTGTCGGAGATATTCCCTTTAGTGATGTGTATATCCATGCGATGATTCAGGACGGCGAAGGACGTAAAATGTCCAAAAGCCTCGGTAATGGAATTGACCCGCTGGTAGCGATTAACAGTCATGGAGCCGATGCGATGCGGTTCACGCTGACCAATATGACCACAGAAACGCAGGATATTCGTATGCCTGTGGTCCAAATGAGACTACCAGATGGCCGGGTAGAAAATACCTCACCAAAGTTTGATATCGGTCGAAATTTTTGCAATAAACTCTGGAACGCCTCACGATTTACCTTGATGAACCTTGAGGGCATTGACCCGGCTGAATTCGATCCTGAAAAAATGGATATTACCGATAGATGGATTCTTTCACGACTTGCTAAAACAGTCGCTGAGACCAGCAAATTTTTAGATGAATACAAATTCAGTGAGCCATTGGCACAGCTTTACAAATTCTTCTGGAACGATTTTTGTGACTGGTATCTGGAATGGATAAAGCTGAGAATGCAGGACCAGCAGCAAAAGCCAATCGCCCAGAATGTCCTTGCTTTTGTATTAGATCAAATTTTGCGTTTATTGCATCCATTCGTGCCGTTTATCACTGAAGGAATATTCCAAAAGCTAAACGAAATTGCGCCAGCTCGACAACTACAGGGGCTCGTTGAAATAGAAAAATCCGATGCTTTAGTAGTTGCACAATGGCCTGAAGGGCTTGATGTCCTCATTAATAAAGACATTGAAAAGCAAATTTCTGATGTCCAAACGCCGGTTAGAACATACAGGGACATAAAAAACAAATACAACATCCCCAACTCTGTAAAAGTATCAGCTTCAGCAAGCGTGTCGGCTAATGTTCTTAAAATCTTAGCTGCCAATTCAGACCTTATCTGTTATCTGGCAGGTCTAAAGGACTTTAATACTGGAGTAGATGTCCCAAAACCTGCCAAGGCTGCTGTTTCGGTAGTAGATGGAATGTCATTTTATATGCATGATGTAATAGATGTCGAAGCCGAACGAACTCGGCTGGAAAAAGAAAAACAGGAAGCAGAAAAAGCCAAAAAAACCGTTAAGGCCAAATTAGCAAATAAAAACTTTGTAACCAAAGCCAAACCGGAAGTGGTAGCCCGAGCCAGAGAAATACTGTCTGAGCTGACAGAGCAATTGGTGACTATTGAAAAGCATCTTTCGGACTTGGACTGAATACAAGGAAGGTGGTACAGAGATGTACATAGAAGTTGAGTTATCACGAATAATCATTAATGAGACATCCGACCAGCAGATAATCGTTTTAAAAGAGCGTCACGGCCAGCGTGGATTTCCCATTATCATTGGGATCGTTGAAATTTTTGCAATCGATCGCCGATTAAAGGGTATTAAGGCGCCCCGTCCGATGACGCATGATTTGCTGGACAGCGTAATTGAAAACCTCGGCGCCAGGGTAGAAAAAATAGTTATAAATGACCTGCGCAACCATACCTTTTATGCACGAATACACCTGAGCTTAAACGGAAGAACGGTTGAAATTGACTCTCGCCCATCTGATGCAATTGCATTAGGAGCAGCGTCAAATATTCCTATTTACGTAGCCGATCACGTATTTGAGAAAACAACCGAGTGAAATTGCATTCCAATTTATCAAGTGCCTTTGGAAGATCGTCGGTCAAGAGCCCGAGGGGCAAAGAAGGTCGAGATCATCAACAGACCAACGCCAATACAAAGCAGGCTGTCTGCAACATTGAATGCAGGCCAATGTTTGCCCGGCCAATAAACAACATCGATGAAATCACGCACTAAGCCATCATTAAATATTCTATCGTAAAGATTCCCACAAATTCCTGCAGCGAGAAAGGCCAGTGCAACGTTAACCAACTTTTGCCGGATTCCGCTGAGAAAAAAAACCACTAAAATTACTACCAATGCAGCGATCGATACCACCACTAACAAGTAAGAGCGTCCTGCGGCGATTCCAAATGCAGCGCCGGGATTTACTGTTCTGACTAACTGTAAAAAACCATCTATAATGGAAACACTATTACCCGGTTTCTGTCCCAGCCAGTTAAATACAGCGCTTTTGCTCCACAAATCCAGCGCTAAACCAATCACTGCTATCGGCCAGAATATAAGATGTTCCTTCAAGCCCGGCAGTATGGAAAGTCGGCGGTTTGTTATGTTATTCTTTGAACTCTGCCCGGCACATTTTTCTTCTCTACCTAATACTGTCACGCTAAAAATCCAGTCAAACTGTTGGGTTTAATTACTTCGTATGTTTTCTGATTAGTTCAAGCAGCATCTCACGACCAGTTTGATTTTACTACTTCGTTTAACCTCTCGATGGCCATTTCGTTTTTGCCAAGCTCACTTAACATCACAGCGCCGACATATAGGTCGATGACCTGCTGCTCTTTATGGCATCCAACAGAAAAGAGCAGGCTTTTAATCGCCCTGTTTAGCAAAACAAAAAACAGCTCTATTTTTCCAATCGGCCATGAGTATGCTTCTTCGATAAAAAATAGTGTCACGATTGTCTTCTTAGACAATTACAGGCATTTTAATCGTTAAAAATTATACCATTGTAACTATAGGTGTCAAAAACTTTTAGCGGCCCGGCATCCTTGTATTCGTGCCAAATGTTTGACATGTTTATGGCTACTTTATATCATAACTCTTAATTTGATTGAAACGTTGGGCATAGACGAGGCGATGTCTCGTCTATGTTGCTTTTGCTTGAAAGGTTTCCTTGTTTTATGACTAAACGAAAAACAGTTTTGGAAAACAAGCCGTTTGTGCTAATTATCCGTGACGGATGGGGCTATAATCCAAACCCGGCTGAGGACGCATACAATGCCATCAAATGTGCTAACACTGCCGTAGATGATATGCTGATGGCAGAATTCCCAAACTGCCTTATTCATACCAGCGGCCAAGATGTAGGCCTTCCCAATGGGACGATGGGCAATAGCGAGGTCGGACATCAAAATATCGGAGCCGGCAGAATTGTTCCGCAGGAGTCTGTAAGAATAAGCAGAGCCATTCGAGACGGGTCATTTTTCGAAAATAAGGAATTCCTGAATTTAATTAAATCCATAAAGAGCCATAATGGAAAGATGCACGTCATGGGCCTATGCAGTGATATTGGCGTGCATTCGCTGTTAAATCATTTGTATGGATTGCTTGAGCTGGCCAAAAGAAATAATGTAAAAGAGGTTTTCATCCATGCCTTTACTGATGGTCGAGACTCACCACCGGATAGCGGAGCGGGATACATAGAGCAAATAGAAGCTAAGACAAAGGAAATAGGTTTGGGAAAAATCGCAAGTGTTTCCGGCAGATTCTATGCGATGGACCGTGACAGCCGATGGAACCGCGTTCAAAAAGCATTCGAATGCATTCGAATCGGTAAAGGAGTAAAAGCAGCCAGCGCGGCTGAGGCCGTGGCTAAAAGCTACGAAAAAGGCGTGACTGACGAATTTATAGAACCAACCTGCATTGTAAATAGTGATAACGAGCCGATAGCTACAGTCAGTGACGGTGACGGAGTAGTATTTTTTAATTTCCGCGGCGACAGACCTCGTGAAATTACCAGAGCACTCGTTGAGCCAAACTTTAAGGAGTTTCCACGAACAACCAAGCCTGATTTGTATTACGTTTGCCTGACAGAATATGATGCGACGATACCGACTCCGGTGGCGTTCCCAAAACCGCCGAAGATGAAGAATATTCTGGGTGCTTATTGGAGCTCTTTAGGACTGAAACAATTTCGTTGCGCCGAGACGGAAAAATATGCTCACGTTACCTTCTTCTTTAACGACTACACCGAAAAGCCGTTCCGTGGCGAAGACAGACAAATTGTACCCTCACCGAGAGTTAAAACATACGATTTGAAGCCTGAGATGAGCGCATATGAGGTTTGTGATGTTGTTCTAAACAGACTCGACTCAAATAAATACGATGTGGTAACGGTTAATTTTGCCAATCCGGATATGGTCGGCCATACCGGCATACTTTCTGCCGCGATCAAAGCGGCTGAGGTAGTCGATGAATGTGTCGGCAGAATTCTGGAAAAAGTAAAAAGTATGGGCGGAGCGGCAATAGTTACTGCCGACCATGGCAATTTCGAAAAGATGATAGATGAAGGCCCCGATGATCCACATACCGCCCATACCATCGGCGATGTGCCTTTGATTGTATTTGACGACCGATTCAAAGATAGAAAGCTGCGAGAAGGCGGTAGATTAGCCGACATAGGACCTACATTATTGGAAATGATGGGCCTGCCCAAACCGGAAGAAATGACCGGGCAGAGCCTGCTTCTGCACTGACAATATAAAAAGAATTTCAATTTATGTCTTGGTTAACCCTGCGATCACATCGCAGGATTCTCTATCTATTTTACGCTCCAGCCTGGCGAGGCCTTCTTTACTACTTCGTAGTGAGTCTGTCGAATCCACTGGAATTCCACAAAGAAATGGGTACAATAAGACATCTATGGGACAGATAAAAGTACTCGACCAGAATATGATAAATATGATTGCAGCCGGTGAGGTAATCGAACGGCCTGCCAGCGTGGTCAAGGAACTTATGGAAAATAGCATAGACGCCGGTGCAACAAAAATAATCGTCACCATCGAAGACGGCGGCAGAAAACTAATATCGGTAGCTGATAACGGCTGTGGAATGGATGCCGAAGACTTAGACAAAGCATTTGAACCGCATACCACCAGCAAGATCAAAACCAGCAAAGACCTTTACAGAATATCAACTCTCGGCTTTAGAGGCGAGGCCTTAGCCAGCATCGCCTCGGTAGCGCAAGTCAGGGCTGTGAGCAGACCAAGTGTAGAAGACAGAGGACAGCCTGTCCGGCGTAGCCTTGGCGAAGACGGAAGGACAGAGGACAGAGCCCCGAACGTAAGTGAGGGGACAAACGAGGAACAACGGACGCAATACGAAATACGCAATACAAAATACGAAACCGGAGCAAACTGCATTGAAATTGATTGTGGAAGCAAAGGCAGTGTCAGCCCAGCCAGCGCAGACGTAGGCACTACAATCCAGGTCAGAGACCTTTTCTATAAACTGCCTGCGAGACGCAAGTTCCTTAGAACCGCTAACACCGAAATGGGTCATATCGCCGAGCAATTTACACGCATGACATTGGCAAACAGCAACTTAGATATGACGCTTAGACATAACGGCAGAGAGGTCTATCGCTTAGCGAGTGAACAAGGCCATCGCCAGCGGATAGCAGAATTATTCTCATCTGAGATTTCCGAAAACCTGATTGAAACCGAAAGCAACGAAAAGGGAATACATATTTCTGCCTTGTTAGGCTCACCGAATATTTCAAGAACAAATAATAAATTTCAGTATGTATTTTTAAACGGGCGGTTCATCCGCGATAAGTTCGTCTCGCACGCAATCAAAGAGGCTTATCGAGGCCACCTTGAGCCGGATAGGTTTCCCGTCGCCTTTGTATTTATTCAGATGCCTTACGAAGACTATGATGTTAACGTTCACCCCACAAAAATTGAGGTGCGTTTCTATAATGCAAACCTCGTTCATTCTCAGATACTTGGATGTCTGAGGGAAAAACTCTTGGGAACAGACCTTAACACACCAGCGAAGCTGCCAACGACTGCCCATACAGAAACAGAATATGGCTTTAGAGCAGGTCATAGAAGCCAAAAGATTACGGACGCTATGGCTGAATTTTTCAGAAAGCACAAGCCTGTCCAAACGCAACAGCAAGCTGGATTTCGACAACAATTTTCAGGCACAGTAGATGATATCTCCAGCGAAAAATCCACGCAATACGCAATACCCGATACGCACTACGACATAAAATTCCTGCAGATACATGACAGCTACATCATCGAGCAAACCGATGACGGATTTCTTATTATCGATCAGCATGCACTTCATGAACGGATACTATATGAGAGATTGCACGACCGAATACGAAACAGCAAACTTGAATCGCAGAGACTGCTGATACCTGAAAGTCTCGAAGTGACAGATGCTCAGGCCGATGTGATTAAAACAAATGCTGAGCTGATTGAGAAATTAGGGATCGAGCTTGTACCATTTGGACCGCGAGTTTATGCTATACAGGCGTTTCCCACCCTATTGGCAAGAGCGGAAATAGTGGATTTTGTTCGTGATTTAATAGATTTGCTATCTGACAAAGGTGTGAGCTCTGAACCGGAAAGGCTGCTTGACGAGGTTTTAAATATGGCTGCGTGCAAAGCGGCCATCAAGGCCGGCCAAAAACTGAATGACTCTGAAATAAAACAACTGCTTGCAGACAGACAACGCGTCGAATATTCCGGTCGATGTCCTCATGGCAGACCTACTACAATAAAATTTTCATTAAGCGACTTGGAAAAACAGTTTAAGAGAACCTGATGAACAAGTGGTTATGGCTGTTATTGACAATCTTGTGCCTTGTGGGCGGTGGACTTCTTATAATCACCATGCTTTCAGATCAAGGCTCAAACGCAGCTACTCAACCAACGCAGGTTAACAGGATTGTCTCTCTTGCTCCAAACCTTACAGAAATCCTCTTTGAATTAGGGCTGGGCGAAAAAGTTGTAGCTGTTTCAAATGATAGTGACTATCCTGCGAAGGCAGCTAAAAAAAATAAGTTGGGAACATTCTGGCAGCCCAATACCGAAGCCATTATAGCAGCCAAGCCGGACCTGGTTGTTACGCTGTGGTTTGAGCAGCAAAAATCGGTGGCAGAAGCCATGAAACGTTTAGGCTACCGGGTTCTAACGCTCAAAATCGAGAGTATTGAAGAACTTTTAGCTGCAATTGAAGGTATTGGTGCCTCCACGGATACCCAAAACCGTGCTGAACAATTGGTTGAAGACATCACCGCTCGGCTAAAAGATCTGCAGTTGAAAGTTACTCCAACAAAGAAAGTCAAAGTGCTATGGGTGGTACAGGCTGAACCATTACGTGTGGCCGGCAGAGACACCTTCTTAAATGAATTAATTGAGTTGGCTGGTGGAGAAAATGCTATCGGCCCTACTATCCAACAATACCCGCCTGTAGGTGGTGAGCAGCTTCTGTCTTGCGGTGCAGAGACAATAATCCAGTCGGCGATGAGTACAACCAATATCCATGCCCAGCAGCAATCGGCAGAGAGGTTTTGGAGCAGATGGGAGGCGCTACCCGCTGTCAAAAATGGAAGAATTCACGTTATCAATCCGAATACTACTTTGAGGCTGGGCCCAAGATTATGTGAGGGATTAGAGCTGATCACCTATTGTTTGCACCCCAAAATTTATAAACGGGAACAAGAAACTTTGCAAAGTATCAGGTAAACCGGTGGGCCAAGTTCTAACTGCAAAAAGTCTGGTAATCAAAGTCTTGCTCTGCCTGGCGGCACTGACAGTGATAATGGGGTTGTGCACTTTGGTTGGCACGCAAAAAGTTTCTTTGAAAAGAGTGCTTGCTGGTCCCGGCAGTTCGCCGGGTGAGAACATCGATTACGAAATCCTTATTTGTATCAGACTGCCGCGAGTGCTCCTGGCTGCATTGGTGGGGGCGGCTCTTGCTTGTTCAGGTGTCGTACTACAGGCTATATTGCGGAATCCACTGGCTGATCCATACATCCTCGGAATCTCCAGCGGCGCCGGTCTGGGCGTAATGACAGCGGCTATTTCAGGAATAAGCTGGAGCTTCTTAGGTGGCTCGCCAATAGGGTTTTTTGCGTTTGCCGGGGCGATGGTGACCGTCTGGCTGGTCTGGTACATCGGACATTTGACAGGTAAATCACAGGTAACAAGCCTGCTGCTTGCAGGCGTAGTAGTCAACGCTTTTTTCTCTGCAATAATAATGTTCTTAACATCTATAGCGAAAAGCGAACAAGTAGTTTCAACAATATTCTGGCTAATGGGCAATATAACGGGAAAAAATTTATCAGTTTTGTTTGTAAGCGCAGGCTGTATTCTAACAGGGATAATTGTCTTATTTACGATTAGCCACCGGTTAAACGTCCTTGCTCTGGGGCAGGCGGAGGCAAAGGGACTAGGTGTAGATGTGGCAAGAACGAGGATAATCGCATTTGCTTTTGCTGCTTTAATAACTGCTATCTCCGTTAGCCTAAGCGGGCTAATCGGATTTGTGGGTCTTATCATACCGCATGGAGTCCGTCTTGCATTTGGGCCTGACCACCGTCAATTGTTGCCTCTTAGTGCAATAATCGGAGCCGCATTTTTAATCATAGCTGACACAATCGCCCGTATAATCGTTGCGCCCGCACAATTGCCTGTAGGTGTCATAACCGCCATCGCCGGCGGGCCGTTCTTTCTGATTTTGTTAGCCAGATACAGTAGAAAAGTTAGCTGGTTAAAATGAAAGCCATTATAGAAGTTAAAAATTTGAGTTTTAGCTATACGTCGCAATCCGCAGTCCTAGGGACTCCTTACGGAGGACGCCTTCCGGCGCAACCTATCTTAAAACATATAACTTTTAAAGTAATTCAAAGCCGATTTCTGGCCATAGCCGGCCCGAACGGAGTAGGCAAAACAACGCTGATAAACTTGCTATGTGGACAGCTCAGAGCACAAGCCGGTTCCATAATAATTGACACCGCACATATAGAGTCATATTCAGTTGGAAGACTCGCCCAAAAAGTCGCTGTTGTACGTCAGGAATTTGTGCCGATTTTCGATTTTACGGTCGCGGAGGTTGTTTCGATGGGAAGAACACCCTATCTGGGCACATTTGGATTTGAGGGTAAAACAGATAGAGCAGTAGTTAACGAAGCGCTTGAGGCGACCGACACAGCCCAATTTGCTTTGCGACCGCTTGGAAGCCTAAGCGGCGGCGAACGACAACGGGTTTTTATCGCAAGGGCGATCGCTCAAAACACCGCAATTTTGCTCTTAGATGAACCGACAAGCTTTCTGGATTTAAAACATCAGGTTGGCATATATGACCTGCTCAAGGAAATGCAACTTGAAAAAGGTAAAACAATCGTGGCTATAACGCACGACGTTAATATGGCAGCCCAGTACGCAGATGAAATTCTCCTTTTGGGAGCTGATAATAGCTATTATATCGGCAAAACCAAAGATACCTTCAAACCGGAGCAAATTGAAAAAGTGTTTGGTGTTAGAGTCTTCACCTGCAACATCAAGCAGGAATCTTTCTTCCTACCTTTGGGTAAATTTGCAAAAGCCTCCACGCATATCAAAAGCAAGTTAAATAGTAAACAAGAGAAATGACCTTAGCGGGAGCGTCGATTATAAGTCCTTATTTTTCAAGTTCTTAGAGTAGAAGACGCAAGTTTGCCTGTATAATTTGGTATTGCCGGCTGCGCTATCCAGCTTTTACAATTCCATTTAAGAGAAAATAAGTATTGTATATAACACATTCATATATGTTACAATAATAGCCTTATTGAATGTATTAGAATAGATGATTCTTAGATGGATAAACAAGTGGCACAAAGACGTAAAAAAAAGATATCCAAAGATAAAGCAAGCTCGGTCGGCGCAAGGAAAAATCGCTTAAGTGCCACCAATATTAAGCACTTCAAACAACTGCTTTTAGAAAAGCGCAGAGAGATACTGAACAACGTAAATGAGATTGAGGATGAAGCATTAAAGAAATCCCGGCTGGATGCTAGCGGAGACCTATCGAGTATGCCGATACACATGGCTGATCTGGGCACTGATAACTATGAGCAGGAGTTTGTCTTGGGATTGATGGATAGCGAAAGAAAGCTGATACGCGAGATAGATGATGCTCTGCAGCGTATGGAGGAGGGAACTTACGGCGTATGCGAAGGTACCGGCAAGCCCATACTAAAAGCTCGACTTGAAGCTCAACCCTGGGCCAGATATTGCGTTCAATATGCTCGGATGTTAGAGCAAGGTATTGAAAGAGAGGAAGAATAATTGGGGGGAATCGTCGGTCTAAGAGCCCGAGGGGCTAAGTATATACAAAGCAAGATAGGCTAAGAGCGCTTTGCAAGAGATAAATAAAGCTAACAGCGGCTTGCATCCCTGCCATCACTAAACAGGAATGCTAAACTAAGAGAGAGGTCATGCTGAGCAGCTTCTAAGCTTATCAAGGTTGCATTACTGTTTATTCAAATTTATACGCTTCATACAAAATAAATGTGCTTTGTCTGTATATTTGGTTTTATTACAAGACCGGAACTAATAATTGCAGATATATTCCACCAATTCCCCTCTTCGATTCTTCGACCTATTGGTGGATTATTTGGCAACAGCGCACATATTTTTTGAGATCGTTAATGGCCAGCAGATATGCGTCTCATTTTACCCGCCTTCGCAGAAAGCCACCCCTGCAGCTTCTTGCGAAGCAAGAGCGGGGGTGGATGCCTGTCCTCTGTAGTCCCTAAGGGACGGAGGATGGAAATGCGAGCGGGTATCCACCATAGCTTTAGCGTAGGCGGATGTGCTTCGGCGGATTACGCCGAAGATGGAGGTGCCACGGGCTACGCCCGTGGGGCTCCACACTCAAAGCAATAGGGTAATATTTCAACATGAAACGTAGATGTCCGGTTTGTAACAAAGTTGTAGCACAATCCAAAACAGCAAAATTCTTTCCTTTTTGCTCCCGACAATGCAAGCTTGTGGATTTGGGTACCTGGCTGGATGGAGAGTACAAGATGTTTTCTAAACTTCAGTCACATGAGGCCAAAGAATCGCCTGATAGCTTTTTTGAGAAGTCCTCAGGGTAAGAATTAAGCACAATATTTGAGAATAAAATATTATAAAAATTGTTGAAACCGACCGATAATAAGCTATATATATTTGTGTTTGTTCTCCACAAAAAATCAATATCAATTGCAGTTTTATGAAAGGAAATAAAATGGCTGATGAGAAGGAATCCTCGGGTTTGTTCAATAGTATTCTCTTTTCGAAAGTATTCCAGACTTTCCGAATGGCCATTCAGCCAAGCAAAATGATGATAGCTTTTCTAGCGGTAGCTGCTATATGTGTGGCCGGCTGGCTCATGGACTTTAATAAAACAGTAATTACGACACCAAATACACAAGGCCACGAAACAGAATTACATATTTATTTGACTACTCCAGACCTGCTACAATCATACATTGAAAATGCTAAAGAAAACGGTGACCATAGAGGCGTATTTTCCACGCTTTGGCATTTCGGAGCAATGAAGTTTCACGGTGCACTATATTCGCTCTTCAGGTTAAATATCCAAGGAGTGGCTGAAAATGTCATTGACTGTTTTAAAGCGTTAATCTGGGCCTTTAAATACCATTATATTTATAGCATCATTGTTGCTGTGATAACGCTCGTCGTGATGTCAGTAGCCGGTGGGGCTATCTGCCGAATTGCAGCGCTGCAGTTTGCACGGGATGAAAAACCTGGTTTGACCGAGGCATTGCGCTTTAGCACAAAAAAATTCACGAGTTTCTTCACCGTGCCTTTAGCACTGGTGGGGATAATTATCTTCATCGGCTTTTTCATATTTCTTTTAGGACTGGTAGGCAACATTCCTTGGGCCGGCAAGCCTATAATGGTCATATTTTTGCTGTTGGCACTGATTGCCGGCGGATTAATTACGATTGTCTTAATCGGAACAGTTGCAGGATTTAACCTGATGTTTCCAGCCGTGGCATACGATAATTCAGATTGTTTCGACGCGATAAGTCGTTCTTTCAGTTATGTATTTGCAAAACCGTGGAGAATGGGCTTTTATACGGTTATAGCCGCGATCTACGGCGCAATTTGTTATATTTTTGTGCGGTTTTTCGCCTTTGTGCTGCTCTGGGTTACCAACTCGTCTTTGCGATTAGGCATCTTGGGCGATAATAGCAAGCTCACAGAAATCTGGCAAGACGATCCAACGTTTACTCAACTGGTCGTTCAACCGAATTGGCCAACACTTACCGGATTGGAATCTTTCGCAGCTTTCCTCGTATATCTGTTACTATTAGCCATCGTTGTATTAGTAATTGCCTTTATAGTAAGCTTTTATTTTTCCGCCAATACAATAATCTATTCTCTTATGCGTAAGGCAGTTGACAATACCGCTTTAGAGGATGTTTATGTAACTTCTGAGCAAGGCGGTCCTAGGGACTCCTTACGGAGAACTGAGCCAACTACGACCGAGCCGGAATCGGTCGAGAGCCCGAGGGGCAAAGATCAGTCAGAGTCGGGGACAGAACCAGAAGCCCAATCGCAATCGGAGCCGAAAGAACAGCCGGATTCATCGTCTTCGACGGATTAATCAAATAAGCTTTCCATTGCTCATACTCCAAAATACAGGAGTTTACCTGCCTGACTTCGGCGAGCTCAGTCGAGCCGTGGCGGGATAGCTAACAGTAGAGACATGATTGCGGACTCGTTAGGCAGCTCTCAGCCCTTCGACTATGCCCAGGGCGGTGAGCCTGTCGAACCGCAACCATACCAGCCAAAGGTTGAAGTTTGCCAAAAATGGCTAAACAAAGATTACAGAAGGTCTTAGCTGCGGCTGGTCTGAGCTCTCGTAGAAAATGCGAAGAGTTAATACTCAGTGGGGTCGTGCAGGTAAATCGTAAGGTGGTAGATAAACTGCCGGCTTTTGTTGACCCACAAAAGGATATCATAACTGTAAATAACAAAAAGATTCAGTCGGAAAAAAAAGTTTATTTTCTTTTAAACAAGCCCAAAGGTGTTATTTGCACTAATTCAGACCCTTCAGGCAGGAAAAGAGCAATAGATTTTATCCCCGCTCGCCAACGTTTATTTTGTATTGGCAGACTCGATGCCGATACAACAGGGATAATTATTCTTACGAACGACAGTGAGCTGGCAAATATATTAACACACCCAAGATATCAAGTACCTAAAACCTATGTGGCTATGGTTAAAGGCCAAATTAGCAGCGAGATGGTGGAGAAGCTCAAAAATGGCATCTGGCTGGCGGTTCGACAGGCTCACCGCCCTGAGCATAGTCGAAGGGCTAAAGGCAAAACTGCCAGAGCATCAGTAAAGGTATTGAAACGCAGCTATAAAGAATCGTTAGTCGAAATTACTATCCGGCAAGGCCTGAACCGACAGATCCGCAGAATGTTGGCTAAAGTGTCTCTGCCTGTAAGAACACTTAAGAGAACGCGTATCGGCAATATCACCGCACGCGGCCTGGGCATAGGTAAATTTAGAGCACTAACCAAAGCTGAAATCGCTTACCTGAAAAGAAAGCAAATCGGTCGAGAGCCCGAGGGGCAAGGTAATGAAACGTAAGACTCCCTCCAGGAAAAAAGTATCTAAAAAACGGAGAACAAGGCAGCATAAACCGGCAGAGAAAACAGCCATCTCCGGAATCTCTGAGAAGGGGAAAAAACAAAAGTTTGCTAAAGAAGTGTCACGCAAGCCGATAACAGGTTGGCGGCTGTGGCTGTTTCGGATCGTTGCTTTTACCATTATTCCGGTTCTTTTGCTGTTGTTGCTTGAGATTGCCTTACGCGTAATCGGCTACGGTTTTCCCACGACCACAACCATCAAATCCGCCAAAGGCGGACGAACCTATTACTGTAATAATGCCAAATTTGCCTGGCGATTCTTTCCTCCTAACATCGCCCGGGAAGCCGACCCGTTTGCTTTTCCTGCAATCAAATCAAACAATACATACCGAATCTTTGTGGTTGGAGCTTCCGCTGCGGCTGGTACACCTGATGGCTCATTTTGCTTCGGACGAATTCTACAGGTGATGCTACGTCAACAGTACCAACAGGCAAATTTCGAGATTATTACCATCGCGATGCCGGCTATCAATTCCCATGTTGTGTTGCAGATCGCAAAGGATTGTGCCCATCACCAGCCTGACTTATTTATCGTTTACTTAGGCAACAATGAGGTAGTCGGCCCATACGGGGCAGGAACCGTCTTTGCTCCGCTTTCGGCCAGCCTACCTTTCATTCGTTTTGACATGGCACTTAAAGCCACGAAGATCGGACAGATGCTAACGAATCTGTTTGGATTGGTAAGTGCCAAAAAGGACATTCCGAAGATATGGCGAGGGCTGGAAATGTTCTTCGAAAAGCAAATACGGGCTGATGATCCCCATCTACAGACTGTTTATCAGCATTTCCAACGAAACCTCGAAGATCTTAATCGCGTTGCCCATAAAAGTAACACTAAGATAATCTTTTGTACCGTGGGCAGCAATTTGAAGGACTCTCCTCCCTTTGCTTCACTGCATAGGCTGGACTTAACCGAGACAGAGCTGAAAAACTGGAACGATATTTATAGGCAAGGGATGGAATATGAATCGGCAGGTGATTTTGCCAGGGCGGTAGAACAGTATTTAGCAGCCACCGAGATTGATGACCACTACGCTGAACTGCAGTTTCGTCTGGGGCGTTGTTTCTGGGCATTGGGTCAATATGAAAAGGCTCGTGAAAAATTCATCCAAGCACGTGATTTAGACACGCTCAGGTTTCGCGCCGATACACAGATAAATCAGATTATTAGAGACGTTGCAAATAACAAAGAAGCTATAGATACCTACTTCGTAGATACCGCAAAAGTTTTTGAAAAGAACAGCCCACACGAAACACCGGGAGAAGAACTATTCTATGAGCACGTTCACATGAATTTCACCGGCAATTATCTTCTGGCCAAGACAGTTTTCGAGCGGGTCCAGGAGATACTACCGGCTCAGATAAAACGTTATAAGGCGAAACAATCCGCCATAGGCGGACCCGCCGAACAAGAGTGTGCGCGATATTTAGCATACACAGATTGGGACCGAAAAAGAATTGCCGATCAGGTTCTTAACCTCTATATAAAGCGAGCACCGTTTACTAACCAGCTCTACCATGACCAGCGGGTCAGTCAAATGGAGCAAAAACTCAATGCTCTTAAAACAAATCTATCTGCGAAGGTCCTTAATGAAGTTCAAGCTCAGCATCGCTGGGCGATTCAGCAAAGTCCCTCGGACTGGTGGCTGCATTGGAAATACGGCGAATTATTGGAAGAGCTGGGCAGCTCCAGCGCCGCTGCCGAGCAGTACCGTTCGGTTCTGAATTTTGTGCCGCATCGCTACGAGGCGTATGCCAAATTGGGGCTTTTATCCGGCAAGCAGGGAAACTTAGATGCAGCTATCAGAAATAATTTAGAGGCCGTACGAATCAATCCCATCTATGCCGATGCGTATTTCAATTTAGGATTTGCACATCAACTCCAGGGCAATCTCGAAAAGTCTATTGAATATTATTCTAAAGCGATTCGGTGCAGGCCGGATTATGCGCAGGCTTACAACAATCTGGCGGTAGTGCTGTTCCAGCAGGGTAAAATCGGCAAAGCAGAGCAAACCTATCGCAATGGCTTGAAATTCGTGCCGGATGATTTGGATCTGCACCACAATTTGGGCATTATGTTAAAACAGCAAGGACGCAGAAACGAGGCTATAAAAGAGCTTCGCGCCGCATTACAGATAGACCCTAATTCCGTTAAGACACATAAAGTGCTAAGGGCTATCCTGAAAAAACATGATTGAAAGGAGCCCAAATGTGTGCCAGATGGAGAAAAATATCTAAAAGGTATTCTAAGATAAACATCAAAGGGCACAAAAGCAAAAAGCGCCGCTCAGCAAACAAAACGATTGTTTCAGCAGCTTCTATGGGTCGAGACAAACGCAAAGATACCGGAGAATTACAACGCAAGCGAATAACCGGCTGGCGTCTCTGGCTGTTTCGCGTTATTGCACTTACCGTTATTCCAGCTTTGCTATTTTTGCTGCTGGAGCTAGGCTTGCGCATAATCGGTTACGGTTATCCTGCTAATGCGATAATCAGGTGTGAGGAAAACGGCAAGGTGTTTTATTGCGACAATGTCAAGTTCTGCTGGCGGTTTTTTCCGAAAGAAATTGCCCGAGAATTTGGTCCATTTAGGTTTTCCGCGAGCAAATCAGAAAAGACTTATCGAATTTTTGTCTTAGGCGCATCTGCAGCTCAAGGTGAGCCGGACGGGGCCTACGGTTTTGGACGTGTCCTGCAGGTAATGTTGCAGGATAGGTGTCCGGGGATAAATTTTGAAGTTATCATAGCTGCAACGGCAGCAATTAATTCACATGTGGTTGTAGAAATAGCAAAAGACTGTGCGCGGCACGAACCAGATTTATTCATTGTGTATCTCGGTAACAATGAAGTCACCGGCCCGTACGGAGCAGGTACAGTCTTTGCACCACTTTCGCCAAGCTTGTCTATTATCCGCATGGGCATTGCTGTTAGGGCTACGAGGTTGGGACAACTGCTAATGAGTCTTGCCGAATGGGTTGGCACCCAAAAAGGTAGGCCAACGGCCTGGCGTGGATTAGAGATGTTCCTCGAGAAACAAATACGTGCTGATGACCAGCATTTGGAGACAGTCTATCAGCATTTCCAAAGGAATCTGGAAGATGTTGTGCAGGTTGGCCGCAGGTCCGGAGCGAAGATAATTGTCTGTACTGTGGGCAGTAATCTTAAAGACAATCCGCCGTTTGCGTCTCTGCATAGGCCGGATTTAACCAAGCAAGACAAGGCGAAGTGGGATAATTTTTACGCCCAAGCAGTGGAGTATGAATCCGCAGCCAGCTTTGCCGAAGCGGTGAAACGCTATCTGACGGCTGCTGAAATAGATGACTCCTACGCAAACCTTCAGTTTCGCCTTGGCCGCTGCTTTTGGGCCCTGCAAGACTATGATGTCGCTAAGCGAAGGTACATAAAAGCACGTGAGCTGGATACACTGCGGTTCAGAGCCGACGGACGAATCAATGAAATCATCCGCAGTGTAGCAGATTCCTGGGCCGGCAAAGGTGTTTACCTGGCGGACGCTGTCAAGACATTCGAGATTAACAGCCCCCATGAAACTGCCGGTAATGAGCTGTTCTATGAGCATGTGCATTTGAATTTCAAGGGAAACTATCTGCTGGCTAAGACCACGCTTAAGAAGGTAGAAGAGCTGCTTGCACAGCGGGTAATAGTTCATCGAGCCGATAATACTTTACCGCTAACTCAGGCTGAGTGTGCCCAACGTTTAGCCTATACGGAGTGGGACAAGTATGTGATTGCCGATGAGGTTCTTAAAAGATTCATTAGGAATCCGCCGTTCACTAATCAACTATATCACGAAGAGCGAATAAGAATAATGGAGCAAGAGCAAAAAAACCTCAAGGCTAACTGCACTGCGGATGCACTTGAAAAAGTGGCTGCTCAATATCGTCAGGCAATTCAAAACAGCCCGCAGGATTTCTACCTAAGATGGAAATACGGCAGGCTTCTGGCCGAGGATTTGAAAGACTATAAGGCCGCAGCCGAACAGTTTAAGCTGGTACAAAGCTCCATACCGCATTCCTATGTAATGTACAACGCATTGGGCTCGGTATTGCAAGCAGCAGGTGATCTTGATGCAGCTATCGCTCATTATCTAACTGCGATACGAATAAAGCCCACCTGCGGCGATGCACATCATTATCTCGGATGGGCCTACCAAAAGCTGGGCAAAACCAAAAAGGCCAAGAAACACTATTCTAAAGCAACAAGATTCTGGCCTGATTGCATTGCTGCATACAATAATTTAGCCGATATACTCTATAGGCAGGGTAAAATCGACGAAGCAGTCGAAACATGTCATAAGGGTCTGGTGTTTACACCAGATAGCCCCCTTCTGCATTGTAGTCTTGGTTTTCTTTTATACAGGCAGGGGCATAGAGACACGGCAATCAAAGAGCTTTATAATTGTCTTGAGTTAGATCCTAATTTCGTCCAGGCACACGAAGTCCTTGAAACGATACTGAAAAAATCCTCAACGAAACAGAGCCCCCAGTGAAACTGGGGGCTAAATATCTTTTTATTTAGCCCCTCAATCCTTCGACCCTGCTCCCCTCGGCCTTGCTCGGGACAGGCAGGACAGGTTTATTGGGGGGTTTTTCCTGTAAGGATTTTTCACCTTAAAAAAGCGGGTAAATAAACGGTGCTATTGCCGTGCCGCCCAACAGTATCAGTAAACTCAAAAGCAGCAGTATAATTAGGATGGGTAGCAGCCACCACTTTTTATTGTGTTTAAGAAAAAACCAAAACTCCAAGAGCAGGGAAGGACGTTTCCCTTGGGCAGCCTTTTTGAACTCTCCGGATTTTCTCTCTTGTGCCTTTTTAGCCATTTACAATCTCCGGCTCTGTTAGAATTGATGGAAATAACGGTCAAGGTTATCCGGCGGGCGCCTTAGCAGCCAATAGCTGTCGGCGGAGGAATCAAACCGCCGTCTTAGCGGGTCGCGACCCAGCAAACGAAAAATAAGTCCAAGGGGCGTAAGCAGCAAAAAGTAAAAGCTCGCCAGCAATATGAAGCTCACCAACCAGCCAATCGGTAAGGCAGCCAGAATTAAACCAACATAAATTATCCTGGTTAATTTTTCCGAAATTACACTGCTCAGAAAGATAATAAAACCAATACCAATAATAATTATAATCCACTGGATGGTAAGACCCTTGAGTAAGTAAAGCAAAACAGATAAAACAGCCGATGCAATCAGGGCAATAATACCAAAATTGCGAAGCTCTTTGTAATTAGGACGCCAGTTTATTTCGACTAATGACATCTTAGCTCTTTGTGATCTGACCCCGAATTATGTACCAACCTTGATTAGAGAGTTATCCACGTTCTTTATCCTGCAATCCGGCAGGCGGAGCGTAGCGGAGCCTGGCGGATTGCACCTCGCCGCGAAGGCCGCAGGGGT
>Ga0315533_1001323_pt1 | contig 19102 bp, 17 predicted proteins | sample SalMarSW160130MG_FD_203081 | JGI IMG/M metagenome (GOLD analysis project Ga0315533, IMG submission 203081) | Salt marsh sediment microbial communities from the Plum Island Ecosystem LTER, Massachusetts, United States - Salt Marsh Sediment SW1601-30 ... | reverse complement strand
CTTCGCCCTGGTCGGTGAGAGAGATTTCAACTTTATCCGAACCAATACAATATTCAACTTTGACTTTTTTACTTGGGTCCATCTTATTGCCATGTGTGACAGCATTAAGAAAAGCTTCTTCTAAAGCCAAATGGACTGCAAAAATATCATCTTCGCTAAAGCCGTTGCCTTCAAGGTTCGATATAATCCTGCCGTAGATATCATTAATAGCGGATAGTCTACTCTCGATAATTTCCGAACCACTGATCGGCTTTTCCGGCAGCATAGGCTCATACTCCTCCGTGATAAACCAACAGGCCCAAAACTAAAGCTGTTTGCACATTAATCATATCTGCTATCGATTACCTACTATCCTGATTCTTATTATGCAGGTTAAAATACCTTGGTTAACGTGTCTCAGACAGATTTTCGGTTGCACTTTCAATATCCTTGTAAATATCGAAAACCTTCGTAAGCCGCGTAATCTTAAAGATTTCGTAGATCTTTGGATTTATATTACAAAGCATGAGTTTGCCACTATTCTCGTAAACCCGCTTGCTAATCCTTATTAAAAGTCCCAAGACAGCAGAAGACAAAAACCGAACATTGCAAAAATCCAAAATCAAATTGATTCCATCCGAGGCGGACTCAATAACTGACATGATCGATTCCTGAAGCGACTTAATGTCATTCTCTTCGAGGATTTTTTCGTCGGTAAAAGTTACTATCGCTGCACTCTTGACATACTCGACACTTATTCTTGGCTTAATCTCAGCCATGTTAACCTCCCTAAAAAAACCATAAAATTGAACTGAAATCCTATGTTAGAGCTCTTCAGATGTCAAGTCTTTTGCTCACTTGGGAATTTTTTTACTTCTTAACTCTCCCCGCGTCTTCTTGCCGAAGAAAAGAGCGGGGATGAAATTTGCAGATTTTGTTTATTTTAGAGATAAAATCCTTGCAATTTACAGCGTCTTACACATAATAAGCACGAGGGGCTTTTATGCGATTTTAGTCTTTATATTTTTTAAGGCTTAAACGCATAAGTGCAACCTTAATCATCTTTGTATAGTGAAGAGGGTTAAAAATGCCAGACTATAAAATCTAATATAGAACGAGAAGTCTCAAATGTCGAAATAAAACCGAAGCGTTACCGGGAAACTTTCGACCAACAAACATTAGATAAGAAAAAATATATAATTACAGCCTATTTTTAAAGGAGATTAGAATGAGAATCAGCAGATCCACAGGATATGCACTGCTGGCGGTTGGTTACATCGCCAAAAATCAAGGCAAAAAAACCGTTTTATCTCAAAACATATCTAAGCAATATGACATACCATTAGAATACCTGCTCAAGATACTGCAACAATTAGTTAGAGCGAACGTACTAAACAGCAAAAGAGGGCCTCGTGGCGGCTTTTCATTGGCCAAACCAACCAAACAGATTACGATGCTCGAAATGATCGAAGCTGTCGACGGCCCCATGACCAGCCAGTTAAATATAGCTGAGCAGGCAGGTGGTGAAAAATTCAGTCTTAAAGCAGAGAAGGTTTATGGAAAATCAGTAGCTCAGGCCAGAAGCGTGCTTGAAAAGGCAAAACTATCAAACCTGCTCCAAGCCTAATTTGGTAATTGGTAATTGGTGATTGTTAATTGGTGATTGGTAATTGGTAATTGGTAATTAATAGGTTCCAGTTCCCAGTCCCTTAGGGACAGGTACCCTGGAAATGCACATTAGTGAATTTCAGCGGCTAATTGCCCAAAAGTATAAAAAGCGAGACCAAGAAAGAGGTGTCCCTGCTACCTTTATGTGGTTTATCGAAGAGGTCGGCGAGCTTGCCACCGCACTGGCAACAGGAGACCAGGCGAATAAAGAGGAAGAATTTGCCGATGTATTCGCCTGGCTTTGCACATTAGCCAACATAAGTGACGTGGATTTAGAAAAAGCCTGTGCCAAATACACCAGTAATAAGGTTGAGGGTTACAAGCCAAAATAGTGCTTGGCTGCATGCTTCCTTGCGACCGGCATTACTCCTATCCTGCTGACCTTTGTTCATCACCTACTTCATCGGGAGACTGCATTTCGCCGGGCCCTCCCACAGTGGCTATAGCACGATAAAAGCACCACCCCAGCCCACCTACTATTATTAGAGACACCACAGCAAGAATTACATAAGAAACACCGCCTAATTCGTGACGGACATGCAGTTCTGTTTCACCACTCTTTACTGTGCGGGTTAGTCCAAGCAGAATTAACGCAATAAAAGCACTGACATCCATAGTTGCCACTACCCCCGCCCATTTTGCAAACCAGGATGCCTCAGTGTTGACGGTATTATATTTATCCAGAATATAGTTGCTCACTAATATCAAAACAAAACCGCATATAAGCAGCAGCCAAAAAATGGGATTCTTCACCGCAGCGTCAGCAGCTTCGGGTATCGATGTACTACAAACGATGATAAGCAGAGCTGCCACAGAAACCAGACCCAGGATAAAAACTATAAGTCCCATCGATCCGGCTCTGATTTTCAAACTTGCCTGACGACCGTCAAGATTTTGCTTTTGATCTTGTGTTGGCTGGGACTGCCTGCGACCTTTGGCTATACTAAAGATAAAAGCTACAACGGGCAAGAGAGCTATAATTCCAAGTCCGACACAGTTCTCCAGTATCCATTTGCCTTCCGGCGTTTTCAAAAAGCCACCTTCAGCGGTGAGGTCGTCAAAGAGCTGCCAGAAGAAAAGCGTGCCTAACAATACGGGAATGACAATGCGAATCAAATAATCCCACCACAAGCCAAGATTCCAGTCGCTTCGGTTGTTAGCGTGTCGCCTTAATATTCCAATCCTCCAAAGCCACCCGAGGACAAGACATTCCAAAAGCCCCAAAAAAGCTATACCCCATGTCCCATTAATAAAGCCGTCAACTGTCCAGAGCCAGTTCAGCCCTCCTTTGGTTACAAAAATCAATCCAAAAGCCAATCCCGCCACGCTAATGCCCGGCAGAGCAATATCCCTTCGCCAACCTGTTTTGTCCACGATACTTGCCAGAACCGCCTCTGTAATTGAAAAGGCCGAGTCGATACCCAGCGTAACCAGCGCAAAGAAGAACACAAAGCTAAACCAGGCCGAATGAGGCAATTGCGCCAACGCATAAGGAAACGCAACAAAGGCCAATGAAGGACCTCTCTCCGCCACTTTTTCAACCGGTATGGGATTGCCTGCCTGCTGCGTGACGAAAGCCATGCCGCCTAACGTAGCGAATACTGCCAGGCCCGCGATAAAACTGGTGGCAAAATCGGCAAGACTTACGATCGCAGCGTTATTATTTATATCGCTTTTTCTATGCAGAAAACTGGCGTACGTAATCATCACCCCCCATGCAAGACTCAATGAGAAAAACACCTGTCCGAAGGCGTAACGCCAAGTGACGGGCTTGGCAAGCTCCGACCATACCGGGTCGAGATAATAAGCCAGTCCCTGCATACTACCCTCAAGCGTCAAACCTCGCACCGTGAGTATCAGCAGCATTAGCCACGGTAACGGAACCGTCAACCAGACAATCTTGCCAACCAACTTGACGCCCCTGAAGATGCAAAGGTACATGACCACCCAGGTTATTATCAATGAATAGACAATCTTCAATCGAATTCCGCCGAGTGCCGGCCCCTCTTGATGGCCCAGGTAATCCTTAAAAAAGAAATCGTTGGCTTTCTCAACGCCTTCGATTCCTACGCCGGCCCAGGGCAAATGTCCACCATTGAACATCCCGACAATGCTGTACCATAAAAAGCTAAAGCAATACGCCAACAGCACAGCATAGTAGACGATTACGATAAATCCCATTAAGATTCCCCACCAGCCGACGACCTCAAACCGTCTGTGCGCCTCCTTAAAGGCATTCGGTGCCGCACGCTGAGTATAATGACCCAGGCTAAACTCAAGAATCATCAGGGGAATACCAACTAAAAACAGTGCGACAATGTATGGAATTAAAAAAGCCCCGCCTCCGTAGCTGTAAAGTTTATAAGGAAATCCCCAAAGATTACCCAAGCCGACTGCTGAGCCGACAGCCGCGAGGATAAATCCTCCTCGCGTACCCCAGCTTTCTCTCCGTTCTTCGAGAAGCTCCGCCATAGTTCCTTATTTCAGTGATTTTCCCTGAGCGCACAGATTTGCTTTATTCTCTTGTGGCTTTATGTTTGTGTGTTCTATTCCGAGCAATTCGAGCGTGTTACGCTCGATGATATTCCGAATGTGAACCCTCGGAACCGTCGGCAGATTTGTGTCGGCTAAAAGCATGTTAAAGCCGAGCAGCGTCTCTATACACTGGCTGGCGCTACCGTATGGAAAGCCGCTGCCGAACAGCAGCTTGTCCATTACGCCGCGTTCGTGGGCCGCTACAACGATATTATAAGTCTGCCATACACTGCTTGGCCTAATCGTCAAATCCGCATATACATTTTCGTGCTTCGCCACCATAGCCAACGTCTGCTCGACAAACGGCACGCCCATCGTGCCGATGATGATTTTCAGAGCGGGAAATGTCCTGGCTACCTCATCGAGCAGATACGGCTGGGCATATTCCAGAACAGCTTTAGGCTCCAGAGTGACATCAACATTGTGAAAGAAGACCGGCAGTCCCAGCTCCTGTGCCGACTCATAGAACCGTAAAGCCCTGCTGTGGGTCGGATGAAAACCGCAGGCGCTGCAATAAAGGACAGTCCCTTTAAGGGCGAGTTTTTCCTTCACATTTTTTAGATTATTAACGACGACTTTATCTTTGGTCGGCTCTACCACCGCAAAGCCGATCATTTTTTCTTTATGCTTGTCCACGTACTCAGACAGTTTCTCATTGACCTCTTCGCTCGGCCCATCTGCAGCAGCGAGCACTATACTTGTATCGACCGTCTGCGCCGCCTCTAAGTGCTCGGATGTCTCCACATCATCAGCGGCAAAATTTATATGTGTATGGCAATCAACTATCATCATCCAGCCCTTAAAGTATTTATTGATTCCTGTTTAGCCGTCGCCGGCACGGCGACGGTGGGTTGGCGGCTCTAAAAATCGCGATTTATATTAGCTACGTTAATTACCCACGTCAAGAACAAATATTCTACTCTATTTTATGTTATCGGCTTATATCGACGAAAATCTTGTATTTAATCTTTTACGGCTGTGTCAGGATTTCTTACGGATTACTGTGCAATCGTCATTCCGAGCGCAGCGAAGCGAAGTCGAGGAATCTGCTCTAAGAGAACTTTCTACTTAGGTCGGGTTTATATTTCCACCGATTGTCATAATCCATCGATCAGCATATAACATACTACCGGTCCCTATTTCAAACTTTCCAGATTCCCTCGCACTATTTGCGTATTTGGATGGTCCGGCCCTAAGCTCTTCTCGAAAATCGTAAGCGCCCTTTTCATTAAAGGCTTCGCCTCTTTTAGGCGGCCTGTTTCTTGTAGCAACTGCGCCAGATTGCTGAGGTCTATGGCAACTCTTGGGTGGTCTTTGCCGAAGGATTTCTCATCTATATCTAATGCACGCCTCATAAAAGGCTCCGCCTCTTTTAGGCGATTTGTAGCTTTTAGCAACTGCGCCAGATTATTGAGGGCTGTTGCAACATTTGTATGATCGGGACCCAAAAATTTTTCAAAGATTTTGATAACCCGCCTCATCAAAGGCTCCGCCTCTCTTAGGCGATTTGTATCTTGTAGCAACTGCGCCAGATTGTTGAGGTCTCTGGCAACATTTGGGTGGTCTTTGCCGAAGGATTTCTCATCTATATCTAATGCACGCCTCATAAAAGGCTCCGCCTCAGTAAAACGATTCGTAGACAGAAGCAATCCCGCAAGGTTGTTAAGGCGGATAGCAACATTAGGATGGTCTTTGCCAAGGGATTTCTCATCAATCAGCAGCGCCCTACGCATCAAAGGCTCAGCCTCATTAAGACGATTCGTGGACAGAAGCAATCCCGCAAGGTTGTTAAGGGGGGTCGAAACGTTGGGGTGATCCGGCCCAAAGTTCTTCTCGCAAATCGCAAGAGCGCGATGATACATTGGCTCTGCCTCAGAAAAACGATTCGTGGCTTGAAGCAATAGCGCCAAGTTGCTAAGCCGAATAGCAACTTTTGGGTGCTCAGAGCCAAAGGATTTCTCATCTATCGCAAGAGCGCGACGATACATTGGCTCTGCCTCCGCTAAACAATTCATGGCCAGAAGCAATCCCGCAAGGTTGTTAAGGGGGGTCGAGACTTCGAGATGGTCTGGCCCAAAGTTCTTCTCGCAAATCGCAAGAGCGCGACGCATCAAAGGCTCTGCCTCAGAAAAACGACTTAAGGCCTGAAGCAATAGCGCCAAGTTGTCAAGATAAATAGCAACTTTTGGGTGCTCAAAGCCAAAGGATTTCTCTGCCATCGCAATAGCACGCCTCATCAAAGGCTCTGCTTCTGTATACTTTGCGCAATAGAGAAAAACAGCACCCGTATCGTTCAAGATTCTCGGATCATCTGGAGACAACTCGAGGGCCTTTTCATACCAACTTGCTGCATCTGTATAATTTCCTGCATAAAATTCCGTTGCTCCGCGCGCTCTATAGATTTCAGCCAATTCAGTTTCTTTCCGACTCTGTGCTTCATCTAATAATTGGCGCGCATCGTCAAATCGTCGTTCGGCAATAGCTTTTAGAGCTAAAGCGTAAGGACCTGCATTCTCCGGAATCTGCTGCGCTAACTCGCGCGCACGCTCCGACAGCGTTATACTTCGAAGCCTGCCAACCTCACCCTGAAGAAAATCAATTTGCTCATTCTTAATGCTGAGTTCGTCACTAAGCATCTCCACGATATGTGCTACATCTCCCTTTGTCTCAGAAATATCTTCACCAATCTTGTCTAATCTGCGCAATGCTTCCTTCTGATTTGCTTTCGTAGCATCTAAGTACTGTGATACAAAGAAAAAGATAACTGCTATAATTAATCCCGCAAAAGTAGCAATAGCACTCCAAAATCCAATCTGGTTCCATATCGAAAGCATTCTGTACCTCTTAATAATATTCATAAGAAACAGCCCATATGAATCCGCAAATCGCATAAGTCCTATAATCAATCATAAACAATTATTGATAGATTGGCAAAAGGCTTTCTTGACCTTTTGGCTCGGTTAATGTAGTATTTTGTCACAAGGCCCGCCTGCCCAGAGTGTACGGCGGGCAGGCCTGCGGCGAAAATTCTTGATTTTTTTTGAATTTTTACTATAACTGCGTAGTCTGTAAGTTAGAGGATTCTGCTAAACGAAACCTGTGGTTATTTGTAAATGTTTAGCCTAATGGAAAACCATCCTCAAAATCCGTGGCATTGAGGCTGCCGCTCAACCGTTAAACGGTTGCGGTTACGAAGCTCGTCACGGTTGCGTTGAACGTAAAACGTTTTTTAATGTGCTAAGCCATGCCTTACGGCAGACGCAACCGTTAGCTCTGCCACAGGTAAACGTATTACGAAACGAGCAGCGCAACCGATAAACGAAATACGTAATCTGTGATAATGTGGCAGGGACAAGCGAAGCACTGCCCCCTTAGGGGTGTCCGAGCTTAGGAATGGCCATCGACAATATGTGGCTAAACACAAATGGTTTTTTGGAGCGGATAGTTTATGGATTGTCCCGTTTGCAGAAATGCGATGATAACTCTTGAGCTGGCCGACGTCGAAATCGACCACTGCACCGACTGCGGCGGCATCTGGCTCGACGCCGGAGAGCTCGAACAACTGCTCGGCGAACAGGAACAAGCCAAACAACTGCTTGATTCCTTCAAAGTAGATTCAACCTCGTCTGAAAAGCCGAGGAGATGTCCTATCTGCGACAAAAAAATGCAAAAAATCATTGTCGGCTCCAGCCGACCGGCTGTGCTGATAGATAAATGCCGCCGAGGTGACGGCCTATGGTTCGACAAGGGCGAATTAAACAATATCGTTAATAAAGCACAGTTGGATAAAGACAATAAAATCTCAAAATTATTAGCTGATATGTTCGGCCAAACCCAGCCGGCTCAAGATTAAACACGGCATTGTGACTGGCGGGAAAAAACAAAACAGGTATAATGCAAAAAACTTGGGTTATTTTTTGAAAGGAGTGAACAATGAATAAGCTAACCATAATATTAATTATTGTGGCTGTAATCGCCATTGTCGTAGCATTAATAATGAAGAAACGCGCTTAGTAAAAACGTTAAATCGCTTTCGACAGAGGTAAAAAACTATGAATATGGCATCGATTATTATTGTTTTTGTTCTTGGACTTGCCGTTGTTCTTGGGCTGCTGGTTATCTTTGTGATTGCCATCTACAACTCCCTGGTTCGGCTTCGCAATCAGGTCAAAAATGCCTGGTCGCAGATCGACGTCCAGTTGAAACGTCGCCACGACTTGATTCCCAATCTTATCGAGACCGCAAAGGGCTATATGAAGCACGAGCGTGGGACCTTCGAGGCCATAACAGAGGCCCGAAGCAAGGCGATGGGCGCAAGAAATGTATCCGAGGCGTCTAAAGCCGAAGGCGCCCTCGGCGAGGCGCTCAGCAAATTCATGCTGGTCGTGGAAAATTACCCGGACCTAAAGGCCAACCAAAATTTCCTTTCTCTGCAGGAAGAGCTCAGCAGCACTGAGAACAGAATCGCTTTTTCCAGGCAGAACTATAACGACCAGGTCTTGTCCTTCAACAACAAGATTCAGATGTTCCCTTCCAACATCATCGCCGGCATGTTCAGCTTTGGCAAACGTGATTTCTTCGAGATAGAAGCCGCCGCCGAACGCGAAGCACCAAAGGTAAGCTTTTAAAACGGGGCAGTTGTTGGCAGATACCAATAGAACTATAAGCCGCGGCCTATAAACCGCGAGGTATGAACTATGTGGGAATTGATACGAGCCAACAAACGAAACTCTATCCTGCTGATGGTGCTGATGGCCGTGGTGCTGCTGCTGTTGGGCTTTATCATCGGCTTGGGTTTCTTCGGCCCTAAAGGTGGTTTTTTCGGCCTGATGATCGCAACGGCTGTTTGGCTCGTCCTCGCATTGGTAAGCTTTTCAAGCGGCGACCAAATCCTTTTAGCAGCCAGCAAAGCGCAGCCTGTCACTCACGATGTCCTTCCTCAGCTTTTCAATGTCGTTGAAGAGATGAAAATCGCAGCCGGTCTGCCCGCAATGCCCAAAGTTTATATTATCAACGACCCTGCTCCGAATGCCTTTGCGACCGGCCGAAGTCCAAAGACGGCATCCGTCGCTGTAACTGCAGGTCTTTTAGGCAGGCTCAACCGCGATGAGCTGCAAGGTGTCGTTGCTCACGAAATCAGCCACATCCTTCACCGCGACATCCTTTATGTCACGCTTGCCGGCATAATGCTCGGCGCAATTGTTTTACTTTCACAGGTCTTTCTGAGAGGCATGTTCTACAGCTCGATGATGGGCTCCCGCCGAAGGTACTCAGGCGGCGGAAAAGGTGGTGGCCAAGCTCAATTAGTTATGCTCATAATCGCAATAGTCGCTGCAATCCTGGCGCCCATCTTGGCGTATCTATTGTATTTTGCACTTTCAAGAAGACGCGAATATCTCGCCGATGCCGGTGCCGTAAGACTGACTCGCTATCCTGAGGGTTTGGCCAGCGCCCTGGAAAAAATCGCAAACGATCCCTCTCCGCAAATAGCCGCCGCCAACAAAGTCACCGCCCCTATGTACATCACAAATCCCTTCAAGAAAAAGGGACAAAGGAAACTATCCGATCTGACCAGCACGCATCCTCCGATTTCCGAGCGCATAAGAATCCTGCGCAATATAGCTCAAGGCGCATCTTTCAAGGATTACTCAGATGCATATATCGGAGTAACGCATCATAAAACGATTGTCCCTGCGGCTGCCCTGGCCAAAGAAGATTTACCTTTACGCGGTCCCCGTGCTGAAGTCAAGAAAGAAGAACGCCTCGACAAACAACTTCGCCAGGTCGGCGACATTATGCGAAGGGTCAACGGTTTTCTGTTTTTAACCTGTGTTTGCGGACTGAACCTCAAAATCCCGCCGAACTATAAAGCTAAGAAAATTACCTGCCCACGGTGTAAAAGAGAACTAAATGTTCCTCAAAAATGACCGATGATTACAAAACTCGTTAAAACAAAAAAATCATCAAAACTGAGATTCACTTTGCTGTAAATTATCATGGATTTTCTGAAAAATAAGCGAAGACCTTACCTCGTTTCCAAAGATACCCACCCTAATTAACAGTTTTGTAGCTTCCACAGATATTGCTTTTAGTTTTATCGTGGTCTTTCTATCCTCATCGTCACGAGTGACAATTTCAGCCGTACGAGTATCTTTTGAATCCTTCGTGATTATTAACCCAAGCTGTCCAACCGCTTTTTTTGTTGCAGCGTAAACTGCATCGATATTTTGAGCTTCAACAGCTTCAAGGTCGCCTTTGATGTAAACCACACCACCAGCGGCTCCGGCTCCAACCGCTGCCGCAAGACAACCGGGAAGAATTATTGCCAAGCTAATAAGCAGCCCAATTAAAGCGATATGGCTCTTATTCATATTGTGTCTCCCTTTAATTACTGATTTTTTTTATACAGGTCCAGTTAAAATATACTTCGTACCATCAGCAAAAGACCGAGGACGGCGATTGGAATACCTATCGCAGCACCGGTACTCATCATAATAAGTGCGACTCCGACAATCATCAACCCTAATGATAAAATAATGCCCAAAATCCGCCCCGTAATTGTTAGCACCAGCTCCACCAGCCTCCATAAAACCGCAAAAGGCCATAAAAACCAAGGAATTGTTCTTACATGCGCCATATTTTTCTCCTATTCTAAAAGTATATCATCGACAATAAAGATATAAAGCAAACGGCCGCTGGTCAAGTAAATATCAGTTAAGAATAATGTGTCCGATCAGGAAGTCCTTGCGAAGTTCGGTGTAAGTCTTTACTATTAATCGTATAGAGCTGTTTTACTGCTCTTCGGGCCTGAGCCTCAGAGCCGAAGGCATAACTATTGGTTTACCCCGTGAGATAAATAACTTCGGAATTAGAATAAAATTGCAAGTGTCTATCTCACGGGGTAAAGGAGTAACCAAATGTCTATATTTCGTTCGCCATATAATCCTATAATTGGCCCAAAAGATGTCAAACCATCCAGAGATGATTTCGAAGTCATCGGCGTATTTAATGCCGGCGTTGCCCGCTTCGAAAACGAAGTAATTTTATTGCTTCGTGTGGCGGAAAGGCCGATCAGCAGACATCCAAACATTATTTCAACCGCTGTTTACGGTCTCGCCGAAGCCGACTACATTTCAAAAGAGTTCTCGAAAGACAGCAAGGAAATTGATTTATCAGATCCAAGGCTGATAAAAACACCCGGCGTAACATACCTGACATCCATCTCTCATTTAAGGCTTGCACGCAGCAAGGACGGCGTCAAATTTGAGATTGGAGACTCCCCCACCCTCTTCCCGGCTAATGACTATGAAACCTTTGGCATTGAAGACCCACGGATCAGCCTTATTGAAGGCACATATTATATCGACTACGTTGCGGTTTCGCCGCTCGGCGTCACTACCTGCCTGGCATCTACAAAGGATTTCAGCACATTTGAACGTCACGGAGTTATTTTCTGTCCCGAAAATAAAGATGTAGCCATATTTCCTGAACAAATTGACGGCAAGTTTTATGCACTGCACAGGCCTGATTCGCCGCTATTTAAAAGAAGTGAGATGTGGCTCGCGGAATCGCCGAACCTGTTCTGCTGGGGGAACCATCGTTATTTAATGGGGACACGCGCAGGCTATTGGGACGAAACAAAAATTGGCGCGAGCACCGCTCCTTTTAGAATTGATGCCGGCTGGCTGGAAATTTATCACGGAGCTGACCGCAATAATCGCTACTATCTTGGGGCTGTTCTGCTGGACGGCCGAGAACCGTGGAAGGTTATCGCAAGGTCAGACAAGCCTATATTAGAGCCGCAGGCTGACTACGAATGTGAAGGTTTCTTCGGAAATGTTGTCTTTAGCTGCGGCTTACTTTTTGAAGATGAGAAACTGAAAATTTATTATGGTGCCGCTGATACTGCTATCTGCTATGCAGAGCTGCCCATCGAAGACATCATCGAGAACCTGAATCTGTAGTTTGACTTTTTTAAGAAGAACAGCTTCCAATCTCAATCCGGTGGTTCGAATTTATAGCCGACCTCGCGTATAGTATGAATGAAGACCGGATTATGTGGGTTACGCTCTATCTTGTTCCTCAATGTTGCGACAAACCGGTCGATGCTTCGAGGTGTAACAATACAATCATAACCCCAAACGGCATTTAATATCTCATCACGCGTAAGCGCTCGGCCTATTCTTTTGACAAAAAGCTCCATCAGCTTGAACTCTTTCGGCGACAGCTCAACATCTTTTCCCTTTCGGGTAAACTTTCTGGAGGGAATATCGAGTCGGAAATCTGCGAATTCATAAATATCCTGTTCTGTTTGTTTGCTTCGCCTCAGAAATGCCGCTGTCCGGGCGAGAAGCTCCTTTATACTAAAGGGCTTGGTGACATAATCGTCGGCTCCAAGATTGAGCCCCAGCACTATATCTGATTCCTCACCTTTGGCGGTCAGCATTATTATGGGCATATCAAGCTTTTGTTCGCGGATAAGACGGCATATTTCGTAGCCGTTAATCTTTGGCAGCATAATATCAAGGATAATCAGGTCAGGCTTTTTGTTAAGAGCAAGGTTCAATCCTCCCTCTCCTTCAGCTGCGGTAAGTACGCAGTAGCCCTTAAACTCGAAGTTATCCTTCAAGCCCCGCAGCATTGTAGCATCATCTTCAACTATCAGTATCGTTTCCATTTGGTTCAGGCAGCTCAAATTTGTAACCAATTACTTCTATAGCACGAATGAACGTTGGATTATTCGGGTCGGGTTCGATCTTATTCCTCAAAGTATTAACAGTACGGTCAATGTCTTGTAAAGTAATAAAGTGTGAATAACCCCATACGGTGTTGCGTATTTCATCACATGTTAGTGAGCATCCAGCCCTTCTAAGGAACATATGCAGCATCTTAAATTCCCCAGGTGTAAGTTTAACTTCCTTGCCATTGCGTATTAAAGTCTCGGAGATTGTATCAAGCCGACAATCGCCGAATTCATAAACTTCAGATTCCTCTTTTGTTCTGCGTCGTAGAAATGCTTCGGCTCTGGCTAATAGCTCTTTAATACTGAACGGCTTGGTTACGTAGTCATCCGCCCCCAGATTTAGCCCAAGTATAATGTCTGATTCCTGGTCCTTGGCGGTAAGCATTATTATAGGCATGTCAAGATTTTTTTGGCGGATAAGTCTGCATACTTCATAGCCATTAATTTTAGGCAGCATAATGTCAAGTATGATCAAGTCTGGATTCTCGGCCAGCGCTGCTTTGAGACCCAGCTCGCCATCCTGAGCTGTCTTGACGCGATAGCCCTTTATCTCGAAGTTATCCTTCAAGCCTCGTAGCATAGCCGGGTCGTCTTCAATTATTAAAATCGTTTCCATATACTTTGGTCGGCTCAAATTTATAGCCTGATTCTCCAATAGTGTGAATAAACATTGTATTATTCGGGTTCGACTCTATCATATTTCTCAGTTTGTCGACAAAGTGGTCAACGTCCCGCAATGTAATAAAGTGCGAATAGCCCCAGACGGCGTTTCGTATTTCGTCGCGGGTTAGAGTACATCCGGCCTTTTTAAGAAACAGGTGCAGCATTCTAAATTCTCCCGGCCCAATCTTGACTTCCATGCCATCACGAGTGAGAGTGCGCGCGACGGTATCAAGTTGACAATTGCCAAATTTATAAACCGTAGGCTCATCACCTATTCGGCGTCGTAGAGAAGATTCCGCCCGAGCCAGCAATATCTTTATGCTGAACGGTTTGGTGACATAATCATCAGCTCCGAGATTCAGCCCTAACAGAATATCTGATTCCTCATCTTTGGCGGTCAGCATTATTATGGGCATATCAAGACTTTTTTCTCGGAGCAGACTGCACACTTCATAACCGTTGATTTTAGGCAGCATAATATCGAGGATGATAAGGTCCGGTCTTTCAGCCAGAGCAGAATTAAGGCCCTGTTCACCGTCAATAGCCGTTCTGACGTAATAACCCTTCGATGCAAAGTTATCTTCGAGACCCCGCAGCATAGCGGGATTATCTTCAACTATCAACACGTTTTTCATCTTAGCAATCCTTTCCACCGGAATCATATTTTACAGCAGAGAGCCCCGCCTGCCCAGAGTGTCTATAGTCAGTGATAGAGCTATCGGAGGATGGTACGGCGGGCAGGCTTATAGTAAATGTGCTTCCCTGGCCGGTTTTGCTTTCTACAGAAATCGAACCCTTGTGGGCATCAAGGATAAATTTAGCGATGCTCAGGCCCAATCCACAGCCCTCGGCGCGCCGGGTAAGGCTGCGGTCAACCTGATAAAACCTATTGAATATCCTCCTGGCAGCCCGGCGTGACATGCCGATGCCATTGTCAGAAACGCGAAAACAAACTGAACCGTCCTCAACAGATACACTCAGCTTGATATGTTTATCATCATAAGAATATTTATACGAATTATCCAGCAGGTTTACAAGCACCGTCACCATTGCATCACGGTCCGCCAGCACTTCCGGCAAATCCTCCTGGATATTTACTTCAAACTTGCATCGCCTTCCACTAAGCTTGGTTTTAACCGCCTCGGCCGCATCTCGAGCAATTGCAGCGGGATGTGCCCTGAGCATTTCAAACGCCTGTTTGTTACGCTCCATTCTTGAAAATGTGAGGAAATTATCAATCAATCTGCTCAATCTTTCGTTTTCTTTTGAGACCAATTGCAAATAATCTGTCACTTGCTGCTGATCCCTATAGTTACCTTCCAGCAGTGTATCCACGAGGACGCGCATCGAAGCCAATGGCGTTTTCAATTCGTGCGAAACCGTAGCAATGAAATCGTTTTTTAGCCTGTTTATCTTGATTTGTCTTCCTACGGTCTGCGCAGCTAACAACCCGGCTGCAACCATCACAGCAATAGCCAGCAATCCCGCCCACATATATATAACAGTTTGTCTGCTGGCTGTTCTTTCAAAGATGTCAAAATCCCTAAAATGAATTTCAACGTGCCAGCCCGGAAAGAATTTTTCCAGCGGTGCTCTCAGAAAAGCTGCTCTCTCAGGATTTTCCAAACCGCAGGCATAAGCACCAAAATTATCTGTTATTCTATAGGAAACGCCGGATTCCTTAAGGGCGTCTCCACATACCTCGAAGTCAAAATTGAACCTTTCCGCATTCTGTAACAATATGTATATCTTGTCACCGATGCTGTGATATATCCCAAAGATATCTTGAGGCAAATCCAGCTTACGAAGATTATCCTCAGGCCAAGAACCAAAAGTAGTGGCAAATACAGGCCGGTCGAACGTAGCACCGGTTGCTTTCCTGGCACGATATGAATCTAATACTATAGATATCTGCCGTTGCAGTTGTTCAGTCCAGCTCCAGTCTAATTCTTGAATTGTGTCAAGCGTTGTACGCAACAGTGTCATCATTTTGATAGCATCCTCTTCGGACCAAAGCTCCGAGGCGGCTGCTGTATAATATTTGTCAAGAACCGCTACTGCCAATTCTTCCGCTGAAAGCAGCTCTTTTGCCCTTAGAACCTGCGGTTTCAGCTCTTCAGCCCATTGGCTTTTTTCTACAACTTCAATTGCTTTACGCAGAAGAAAACCTCTTGTCCCCGACGGCATCGGCAAAAAAGTATAACCACTGCCGTGAGCGTAACTGATAGCAGAATTTATCAGGTTTTGCAAATCGGACCGCGTCAGTCCCTCTTTGGTTTCACTCTTCAGATTTACAAGCAGGATTCTTGCTCGGGCGATCAGAGCTGCGGAAGATAAACTTATATTCTCAGGAGGTTGTCCGTAAGCCATTCTTTCGCACAGAGCAATAGCCTGTTCAATGTTTCCTAATTTCCTTATGCAGCGGATCATGCCCATTAAAGCACTATAGCGGGTGTAGTCATCAACGAAGGATTCGGAGATTTGCTCATACAATTTTATCGCTCGTGAGAAATTGCCTTCAGTAAATTCAACACCCCATGCTTCGGTGAACTCATCAGAAAATTCAGCCTGTGGCTTTCCATTCTCAGTAACCGGATAAAGCAGCTTTCCGTTATCGTCGAAGATAATAATCGCATCACAAATCCTCGAGCCGTTCGTCCCCTCTTGACCAACAAGCCTCTCGAACATCTCAACGGGCTGACGTTCTGCTGTTGCTTGTTGTCCGAGCATTTCTATTCGAGCCGACCACCGTTCATCAAGGCTTTTGCCCAGATTTTGGAGCCGCTGCACGTAAACATCGGTTAGTTTTTGCTTGACCGCCAGACGTTCATTCCTGACGGCCCGGCTCATAAACCAGAGCAAACATACGGTGGGCAGTATCACTGCTATTGCAAGCAGTAATACAACCCACCGCAACTGGTTCCCGCCTGTTTTAGCTAAAAACTTCTGACTTTTCATTGCCATATTATATTTTGCCTATGACCGGCTTGAAACTATCTTATGGTTATTGAGCCTACACCTGTTTTGAGCTTAAGGACTCCCTGTCCATCACCGACTGTTCCAGCAATTGAGCTGCTCACAACATCCCGTCCGATTTTTCCTGTGATTGATATAGGCACGTTAGTTTTAATAGAGCCGACGCCCGTAGAGGCGTTGACTACGGCTGATAAATTAGCCGGGCCATCAAAAGTAATACTGCCCACATCGGTTGAAATGTCGATTTTGCAGGGTTCTATTGTGCTGTCGAGACACTTGACACGAATGTCACCGACATCCGTCTGTAGTTGAAGCTGGTTGGAGACGTTTTTGCAAATGATTTTGCCTACATCCGAGCCGGCTTTGATTTTACCTGTCGTGTTGGATATTCTAACATCGCCAACGTCGGTTGCACAGTCAAGGTGAATCTGTTGAGGAGTCTCTATTCTGAGATCAACAAAGATGCCTTCGCCTTTGCTGAGGCGCGGCTTTTGGATTTTCACCTCAACTCCGCCTTCGATGGAGTTTAGCAATACTGCGGTCTGGTCTGCGAGCTGAACAGCCCTTTCCTTAGTGTGAGCTTTAGCTTTGATCGTAGCATGAACGCTGCATTCGGCTGTACTGGAACCAATGACAGAAATAGACCCGACGCCAGTTTTGGCAGATAGTGTTGTGTCTGGGGAGATCGGTGTTGAAAGGTCTTCGGTTCTTTCATGCGTAGCTTTGAACCAATCTCCACAGCAACACGAGAAACATCCTGGTAAAACGAGTAAAAGAAATAACAGGCAACACAGCTGTATTCTAACAAGTTTTGCTGCGTTCATGTTTAATCATCCTTTCTTCATTTTTCTGATTTATTGAATCACTCACCTTTTGAGAGCGATACAATCTGGTCTTCCGAGAGAGCGTAGTCGTAAATGCGTACATCATCGATAAGGCCGTTCCAGAGACGTTCTGCTTGCTCGGCATTTTCGCCAATATAAACAGGATAGTCATTGATATTAATATCGCCGGAAGCATTCGACGAAACATCTAATTTGCCGTCAACATATAAATAGAGCTTCGACCCATCATACACTCCCGCGGCGTGATGCCATTGGCCGTCATTTACGTTCACTTTTCCAAGGACATTGCTCCAATCGGTGCCAGGAACATTTAGACCCGAGCAGGCGAACTCGAGACTATTGGTGTCCCCATCACGTTGGAGCCTCCAGGCGCTATCGCCTTTGGTGACAATCGCTGCCCAGTCATTGTTGAGCCGGCTGACCTTTATCCATGCCGTTACAGAAATCTGTCCGGCCAAATCATAATCTGAAGCTTTCCCAAGATTTACATAGTCACCGTCGCCGTCAAACTCCAGTGCGCCGCCGATTTTGCCGCCGCTCGGCTGCCAAAGTGGATTGCCAATAAGTGTGCCGCCATGGTTATTGCCTGACGAATCAACGGCATTTCTACCATCGGCTTCGTCGAGCTTCCACCAGCCAACAAGCTTACCGCTGGTGGTAAAACTCCAGACGTTTCCAGAGACAATTTTACCATCAGCCTGGACATCATCAACACGCCAATAGTATGTTTTGTCCTTCTGAATTGCCGGCATAGCTTTGCTTAGTGCTGACAAATCGAGCTCAGTTTTATCAATAGCCCAGCCATCAACAGAGAAACGCTTCTTGTCGGTGCCGAAATAGAGTTTGTGTGAAACCGCACCGATACCGGGTCGCCAGCTTAGCTGGGCAGGGCCGTCGGCACCAACCACCGCTCCATCAGCCGGCTGAGGTTTAGTAGGGGTAACACTACAAAGTTTCTCAATCTCTTCTTGCGACAGTGCATAATTGTAAATTCGTACATCATCGATAGTACCGTCAAAAGCCTCATCTAATTCACCACCATCGTTGCCAATATTAGCAACAGTATCAAGAGTGCTTAATCCGGTGTAAGTTCCAGTCGCGAGCTTTTGGCCATCCAGATAGACCACGTAGTTGCCATCATCCCAGGTAAGCGCAATGTGATACCACGTTTCAACATCCAGGGGGGCTATATCCATTTTTCTGTTATGTGAATCGCCAAGACCGAGATCCAGGGTCATGCTCGTTTGATCCAAATACAGTTGTATCCTGTTATTGTAATACGGTACTGTAGTGTAACCGAAAAAGTATCTGGTAAAGACCTCCGTACTTGGCGGATTTGGCGAGAGCTTTGCTTGCAAAGCGATCGTTCCCGCCGATGCCGACATGCCCTCCGTAGGGATTTCAACGCGACAGGTAGTATCATTAGAGTCATTAAAGTACAATGCACCACCTAACAACCCGTCGGCCACCCACTGTGTGTCACCGATGAGCGTACCGTGGTTGCCTCTACCGCTTGAGTCATGGGCGGTGGTCCCGGAGCCCTCATCAAACTTCCACCAGCCAACCAGATCAACTAACCGGGCTGTCCCAAAGGTTCTCGGATCACCATAGGCAGTATCTTTTGTACCCCACCAGGCCAGCTTGGTCCGGTCACCTTTGTCATCATCGTTGACATGAACTTCCAAACCTATTG
>Ga0315533_1001320_pt1 | contig 19135 bp, 15 predicted proteins | sample SalMarSW160130MG_FD_203081 | JGI IMG/M metagenome (GOLD analysis project Ga0315533, IMG submission 203081) | Salt marsh sediment microbial communities from the Plum Island Ecosystem LTER, Massachusetts, United States - Salt Marsh Sediment SW1601-30 ... | reverse complement strand
AAAGGTTGTTTGCTATATATATTAGCACAAGTTTTGTCGCAATTGGGGTGGGCATTGTGCTTGCAATACTTACTAAAAGTTAGATATTGACCAGTCAGAAGGTAGGGTGCAATGAATCGCACCTTTGATTAGCTAACGGGCTGAATCGTGTTGTAGATTATTATGTTATGAATATTGAAATATAGTCACACATGAAGTGGTTTAGCCAAAGAAAAAGATTTAAGAAAATCAGCGAGATCATTCAAGTCGAGTCGATGTCTGATTCGCTAAGAAATTCGCTATGGAATACTCTTGACATTGTGTTGTGGTCAAAAGATGGTTTCGTTTATGGGAAATATGGCTTTCCAGAAATTGAGACTTTTAGCAAAGCACTATGGTTTAGTTTTTTTAAGGAACCTATCTACACCAGACCTAACTCAAATCAACAAATTCTTGAATTGATTAGGGATCGCTTCTTTAATTTCCAATGGTATGAAGTATACGACTTTATTGAATTCGTAGTGTCATATTACGAGGAAAATCATGCCTTAACTGAAATATTGAATGTAATTTTGGAACGTGAACTGTCAGGTTATCGCATAATAGATGGCAAGTTTGTCGATATTACTGATGAGCAAGAGATTAAAATGCTTGAAGAGGTTTTGAAAGACACAAAATATGAGGGGGTAAACGCTCATCTTAAGAGTGCTCTTTCGTTATTAAGTGACCGAAAGAATCCTGATTATCGTAACTCCATCAAAGAGTCAATTTCTGCTGTTGAGAGCATGGCAAGAATCATCACAAATGATTCTTCTGCAACTTTAGGGCAAGCATTAAAGGTTCTTCAGAAAGATGGGAAACTCCATCCAGCTCTAAAAAATGGCTTTTCAAGTTTATATGGCTACGCTAGCGATGAAAACGGCATCCGACACGCAATGCTGGAGAAACCAAATATTAGTTCAGCAGATGCCAAGTATTTCCTAATGTCATGTACATCATTTGTGAACTATTTAAAATCTAAGCTCTGAATGATACATAACATTCAGATAGAGAGAGATAATTTGAAAGCCAGTAGGGCGGGGCTTGCCCCGCCGAAATAATCTACTCAGCACAATATTTTGCACAACACAAAAAATACCAAATAAAAGTCCATAAGTGTATACGCATATACTTATAGCTCTCCGTAAGGAGTCCCTAGGACTGCCACAGGTACAGTACTTGCCCAAATCTCAAAATCGCCAGTCCGCCAGAGAATGAATTCCGTCAGATGGCTTACGCCAGGAAAGCAAAAAACTCATCGAAATCTTCCAGAAAAAAATCTCCAACACTATTTCTTCTCTTTGGACCTAATACCCATTCATCTTCGATTCAACAACCACTTTCCTATCAACAACCACTTTCCTAAAATCTTAATCTTTGAATCACTCCATAAGTATATACGCATATACTTATATGCTATTGTGACCAAACTTGTGGTGAGCTTGTCCCTAAGGGACTTGCCGAATCCATACACATAATCTCTGTAACTTGTGGCATAGCTATCCGTCAATAATGTCTGATCGCCGCCTACGTCGGTTGGCAAATGAAATTATTTGTTGGATTGAGAGCAAGTCACAACGGCTAACGAGTGGGATAAAGTAAATTAGCTAAGATCGAGAATCCCTTCGACTAACGCTCAGGGCAGGCGAGAGAAGATTTTGCTTGTTTTTTTGCCGTTTTTGGGTATAATATGCATCGAAACGCGGATAGCGTATATCGCATCGCGTATCGAGTATATAGCATAGCGTATGGCATATCATAGTTAGTGCGTATCGAAAAACAAGATCCATTGAGAGTTCACCCCGTGAGATGGCGGCTGCGCCTATCTCACGACGGGTAGCAGCCACTGAATTCCATGTTTTTGGGTGAAGTGGATGGTATTTTATAAGTGTAAAAAAATTTCTCTTAAAACAACTTGTGGTGGGCGGACCTGTCTTGAGCGAGGTCGAAAGAGTCGAACCATGGCCAGGTCTCCTTGTCAATTCTGTATTTCCTGAAACTTTTTTGCCATCCACTTCGCTCACTGCGTTCGCTCAGTGGCTGCCGCCCATCGCTAAAGACAGAGACCCACACACTGTTACTGAATTTTTGCTTGAAAATTAAGCTCTTTTCGGGTATAATATGACCTCGTTATGCGTATTGCGTATTGCGTATTGCGTACATAGTACATAAGAGTATAGCATATCATAGTTAGCGGATATCGGAAGAGTACAATCCATTGAGAGTTCACCCCGTTAGATAACGGCTGCGCCTATCTCACGGGGTAAACCAAGGTAACAGGAAATAAGCATGGCAAAGACAGTAAAATCTTTATCTGCCGCAGGTGGAATGTCAAAATCCATGACCAATGTGCTCTACAATTGTAAAGAATGTTCTACGAATCGGCCCTATTTTATGCAAAACAAAGCCAATTTTCGAAAAAGTCAAATGGATGTAAATTTAATTATAACAAGGGAATATGAGAAAAATATCGCACTGGACACTTGGTGAAAACAAACCCAATTTTTCAGAAGACAGAGGCCGGAAGACAGAAGACAGAAGTTTACCCGCCTCTGGCGGGACAGATGACGGAATACAAACAAGAGACGATTGACGAAAATGGACAGGGTTCTATGCCAAAATCGACTGAGAATCCATAGTACCCAGCGCAATTTGGTTGAAAAACACGGAGGAACACTATCTAATAAAAGAATTATGAAAGGAAGGGAACAATGAGATTAGATTCGACAAGCCCCTTAGGGGCAAGCTCACTACAGGTTCGATGCTTACTTTGTATTTGCCTGGTTTTAGCAACCACCGGCATAAGTTATGCCCAGTCGGCGGACATAGAATATTTTGCAGTTTTTATGGAAGGTAAGAAGGTCGGCCATGCCATATTTAGTCGCATCGAAGCCGACGGAAAAGTCACCTCCTCCCAAAAAGTTAATATAACCCTAAGCAGGGCTGGCATTCCGATTACTATCGATATGACCGAAACCAGCATCGAAACGATTGACGGTAAGCCCGTTGGTTTCGAGCTCATTCAGAATTTAGGGATAATGAGTATGAAAGTTGCCGGCACAGTAGACGATGAAGGTGTTGTAAATGTGACTTCGTCGGCAATGGGTAGCGAGCAAAAAAGTACTATGCAGTGGCCGAGCGGGGCGGTAATGACCGAAGGCTTAGATCAGCTTTCAAAAAAACAAGGCCTTAAAGAGGGCACAGCATATACTGCGCTGGTTTTTACTCCGTCACTTATGCAGGCTCTTGATGTCCAAGTTCTCATTGGTCGCAAGCAGACCGTTGATTTGTTAGGTCGTGTCGTGACTTTGACAGAAGTTACAACCACCTTCAGTATGCCAGGAGCAGGCCAGATGGTCAGCACCAGCTATGTGAATGAAGATTGTAAGGTTCAAAAAAGCATGACGCTTATAGTTGGGATACAGCTCGATCTGGTCGCCTGTGCCAAATCCTTTGCGCTGGGCGAAAATGATGTGTTTGATGTAGTTGATAAGATGTTTTTGCCCAGCCCTGAGCCGTTGGGTGATGTTCAATCGGCTAAGTCGATTAGTTATATTTTGAGCATGACGGAAGATGCGAATGGATTCGACAAGCTCACCACAAGTGATTTGATGATACCATCAAATGATAATCAAAAAGTGCAGCGGCTCAAAAACGGCAAAATAATGGTAAAGGTCAAGCCTGTTGCTCCATCAGGAGGAGCAACCTTTCCTTACGAGGGTCGGAACAAAATGCTCTTGGAGGCGACCAGGCCGACCAGGTTTCTGCAAAGTGACAACGCCAAGATAATTAACCTTGCTCGTCGTGCGGTGGGTGACACAAAAAATGCGGCTGAGGCTGTCAAAAGAATCGAATCTTTTGTGGCGGACTACATTGAGGACAAAAACCTGTCGATTGGTTATGCTTCTGCGGTGGAGGTGGCCGACAGCAAACAGGGCGACTGCACCGAGCACGCAGTGTTGACGGCGGCTTTGTGTCGGGCTGTGGGGATACCCGCTCAGGTGGTTACCGGCATTGCTTATGTGAAAGAGTTTGCCGGCGTGAAGGACACCTTTGGCGGTCATGCTTGGGTGCAGGCATACATCGGGGGGGACAACGGCAAATGGGTCGGCCTGGATGCAGCATTTAAGGGTACGGGACGGGGTGGCTACGACCCAGGTCATATCGCTTTGGCAGCAGGCAACGGCAATCCGGAGGACCTCTTGAATTTAGCCACCACCTTAGGGCGGTTCAAGATTGAGAAAGTGACGGTCAATAAAAACTTCACCCCGTTAGAAATCCCAAAAACACGGTGATTTCTGTTCCGAGCGGGGTGGGATTTCTAATGGGGTAAAGGAGAATGGATATTATGAATTTGTATTTGAAAAGCAGCCGGACGAGACCCGTGAGACAAACAACTGAGATTTTGCCCTGGTTACAAAATTTGTTGTCTCACGGGTCGAGCAGGCGTGATTTTCTCAAAACTACCACGGTTGCAGCCGCAGGTCTGGCGATTTCTTCCGTCCTGACCTCCTCAGGTTATTCCAATGCTATGGAGGATTCACTCAGTCAGGCTTCTTATCGATTGACCGAAAAGAACAATTGTTTTTTATTTCAGGGTGATTCAATTACAGACGCAGGTCGTAGCAGAGGGAGGTTGAATAAAGCAAATGAACCGAGGGCTTTGGGGACAGGTTATGTATTTCTCGCCGCTTCACAGTTGTTGGCAGAGTATTTCGAGGCCAAGCCAAGAATCTTTAATGGTGGGATTAGCGGAAACAAGGTATATCAGCTTGCCGAGCGATGGGACACAGACTGTATTTCTTTAAAGCCTGATGTTGTCAGTATCCTTGTCGGTGTCAATGATTACTGGCACACATTTAAACATGGATATGACGACACAGTAGAAAAGTATGAAGTGGATTATCGTACTCTTCTCGAACGTACACGTCGTGAGCTGCCGACGGTGACACTTGTAATTTTAGAGCCGTTTGTGCTTCGCTGCGGCGAAGTGAACGAGGAGTGGCTCCCAGAATTTAGCCGTTATCGCGCTGCTGCGAAAAAAGTTTCAGCCGAGTTCAACACAATATTCGTTCCGTTTCAGGCCATTTTCGATGAAGCAGCTAAGAAAGCCCCGCCGCAATATTGGGCAGCCGACGGTGTTCATCCTACTATGGCAGGCGCTTATCTGATGGCACAAACCTGGTTAAAAGCTGTTCTGAGGAAAGCATAATATTTAAATCTAACCTGCATTTCTCACCAATCGCAGAGTTTGCAGGTCGAGGATTTCGTCTATCGGTTGCGGTTGCGAAGCTCGTTACGTCAAACGTTTAACGATAAACGTAACCGTGACGAGTTGCACAGCCGTTAAACGAAAGACGAAAAAATAATTCTGTCTTATTCAAACCGGATGTCGGCCAGGACAAATTCAACGTTGCTGAAGCCGTTATAGTTATTTATCTGAGCCTGATATGCAACATTGAAAAAATCATGCTCAAGCAGTTTCTTCTCTAATTTTCCCATCCCGAAGCCGATGCAGCGAATTGAGTTTCTATTATCTGTTATCGCAAGCTGCAAATGGTCACTTCTCGTGCCGACCTTTCTTGGCGGACAGGCCAGGCGGACGCCCTTGGTGGCGAAAATCGGCGGGGGATTACCAGGACCGAAGGGACCAAGCATTCGCAATTGGCCAACAGCCTCTCTGCTGAACTGGTCCAATTGTGCCAGCGCATCAATGTGGAGTTTAGCGACTATGTCATCCTCATTTAGATTTTGCCTTGCGTATACCTCGAAATCAGCCGCAAACTGGTCTATTTTTTCAGGCTGGATAGTTATACCTGCCGCCATCTTATGGCCGCCAAATTTTATTAAATGATGCCCGCAGGCCCTGATCGCGCTGAGCAGACAGAAACCGGGAATCGATCTGCCTGAGCCTTGTGCGGAGTCTGTCTTACCTGGAGCATTAATCAGAATGGCCGGACGATAGAAGGTCTCGGCAATTCTCGAGGCCACAATGCCTAAAACGCCAGCGTGCCAGTTTTCACCTGACAGTACGATACTCTTGTGGTCAGGGTGGTTAAGGCCATATCCTACTATCATTTCGCAGGCCTGCTCAAATATCTTACGTTCGCATCGCTGTCGTTGATTATTTTGCTCTTTAAGGTATTCAGCTATTTGCATAGAGCGATTCTGGCTGTTACTTGACAGTAGCTCTACGGCCAATCGTGCGTGTCCCATCCGTCCTGCTGCGTTGAGCATTGGTGCAAGTTTAAAGCCGATATCGAAGCTATCAAGTCCCTGTCCCGTCAGTCCGGCGGTTTCTATTAAGGCCTGGATGCCGGGCAGTCTGCACTGCGGCAGTGCTTTAAGTCCGAAGCTCGTCAGGACCCTGTTTTCGCCCCGCAGGTCCATAACGTCGGCTATTGTTCCCAATGCCGCAAGCCCCGTCGCATTGAGCATAAATTCCCGCAGCGCCGGTTCAAGCTTGGGACCTGAGCTGAACTGGTTGGCAATAGCCCAGGCCAATTTATATGCAACCATTGAGCCGGATGAATCCTGATTAGGGTAAGATTCATCCAAAGCCGGGTGTACAATCGCGACAGCTTTAGGTAAGCTGGTTTCGGTTTGATGATGATCGGTTATTATCAGGTCAAGGCCTAATTGCTCAGCCAGCTCGGCTGAGTCGAATGCAGCGATACCGCAGTCAATGGTAACTATGACTTTACTGCCGGATTTGGCCAGCGACCGGATAGCTTCGGTATTGAGTCCGTAGCCTTCGTTGATGCGGTGAGGGATATAATAATCAACATCGGCGCCGAGTAATGTCAAAACCTGCAGAAGAATTGAGACGCCTGTAATGCCGTCCACATCATAGTCACCGTAGAGGGTGATTTTTTCTTTGTTTTCAATAGCCTGCCTTAATCGGCAAACCGCTGCTTCGATACCCGGCATCTGCTCAGGGCTGACAAGCTCAATAAGTTTCGGACTTAGAAAAAGGGCGCCGGCTCGCATGTCAGTTATTTCGCGATTGATCAAGATCTGTGCTATAAGAGGGGACACATTTAAAGATTGGGCAAGCTGTGTAGAGCGGTCGTCCAGCGGGTGGATGACCCATTGTTTATTTCGCGTCCGTGCTGATAGAATCCTCATTTTTATACTTCGCGTTTATGCGTAGATGAATACTTTCCGAACCAACCGGTTATTTGCCTGGCTACGGCTTGGTGCCTACGCCAAGACGAGGCAGACTAAAATTTTTTGTTTTACCTTTGCAATTATATATAAATGAAGACCTGCCATTTGCAAGTTTTTTTTGATTTATATCCATATAAAAGGTTTATCTTTCTTTTTCAGAAGACAGAGGCCAAAAGGTTTTGCTCCCTGTCGTCTGCCATAAAGTCGGTTTCACACACAAATTAAAACAAATCTCGTTAGAAATTCTTCAAGCTCTGCATCGCGCAATAGATAAAACCGGAATTTCTAACAGGACAAGGTTTGACAGGTTAGCCGGCTGGCAGGTAAAATGCCGCGATATGGATATAAGTAAAGCAGGTGATTGACTATGGCAGACAACCAAAGAGCTCGTTTTGGCGAAGGCAAAAGTCGGAACCAGACAGGCACGGCTGCTGGATTGCTGGTTAATCGTAGTATGCCGGAATCGCTGGCGGCAGAGGCGGCGGTGCTCGGCTCAATGATAGTCGATCCTGTCTGTATCGGCCAGGTCATCGAGCAAATAGACCGACAGGCCTTTTATCGAGTTGAGCATCAGCTTGTTTTCGATGCTCTTATTGCTCTTTATGAGAAACACAGATCGGAAGCTATCGATGCAGTATTGCTCCGCGATGAGCTTGAAAAACATAAGCAGCTCGAGGCTATTGGCGGAGTGGAATATCTTGGCAGGATTATGGAATCAGTGCCTTCCTCAGCTAATGTTGCGTATTATACGGGCATTGTCAAGGACAAGATGCTTCTGCGCGAGACTATTGCTGTTGCCAGCGAAATCTTGGAGGAGGCGTTCGATGAAAGCGGCGAGACGGACGAAAAACTTGACGAAGCGGAGCGCAAGATTTTTGCAATAACGGATAAAAAGATAAGCGGCTCTGCTGTCGCATTAAAAGATCTGGTAAGCCGCGCTTATGAGCTTATCGAAAAACGTGGGGGCAGTCACGTTACAGGTTTGGCGACCGGTTACTATGAGCTGGATGAGAAAACCTGCGGCCTGCAAAACGGTGAGATGATAGTTATTGCCGGCCGACCGAGCATGGGCAAGACCAGCCTTGCCTTGAATATAGCCGAGCATGTCGGAATGGTAGAAAATGCCTCAATTGCAATGTTTTCATTGGAGACGAGCAGACAGCAGTTGGCTGAACGTTTTTTAAGCAGTGCCAGTGCAATTGACGCCCAAAAGATAAGAAAGGGGATGCTCAGTACTGAGGATTACCAGAAGCTGGTCGAGACCTGTGGAGCATTATCTGAAGCGCCGATTTATATTGATGATACAGCGGGGTTGACTCCATTGGAGCTCCGCGCCAAAGCGAGGAGGCTTAAAAGCCTGTATAATATACGGGCCATTTTCGTAGATTATCTGCAGTTGATGCACTTAGGTTCGGGTAGGATTGAATCGCGACAGCAGGAAATAGCTGTCATTTCGAGGTATATTAAGGCCTTGGCCAGAGAGCTGGATATTCCGGTTGTGATTCTTAGCCAGTTGAATAGGTCTCCTGAGGGTAGGGCAGGTCATAGGCCGTATATGAGCGACCTGCGCGAAAGCGGCAGCATTGAGCAGGACGCCGATGTGGTGATGCTGCTGCACCGCGAGGATTATTATCATCGTGACACAGCGGATTATGTGCCGGACAACAAGGCAGAGCTGATCATTGCCAAGCAGCGTAACGGCCCGACCGGCAGCGTCGAGCTGATATTCAGAGATAAATTTACGCGGTTTGAGAATGCTTCGAAGCTGGAGCACCAGACAGTGCCGTTTTAATCCGTATTAAAACTGCCTGCTTGATAAATTTTTGGCCTAAACTCGGACAATAGTTTAATAACAGGATGTGTAATGCAGGATGCTTTTATAGTTATTCTCGTATCGATTGTACTTTTAATTTCAGGTTGTTCGTCTGTGGATAAAGTTGGGTCCTCATCTTACGATGGTTCACAAGATGGAGGTCTGGCTCAGAATAAAGATAAAGGTGAGCCGGCTTCGGGTAGCTCATCACAGGCGGGAGCAGATAAAGTCAAATTTGTAGGCAACAGCGCGTTTAAAGACAAGGTTTTGCGCCAGAGAATAGGACCGGTGGCAGGTGATTATCTTGACCCTGTCCTGGTCGAGATGGGCAGAAAAACCATAGTCGATGTATATCGAAAGATTGGTTTTGCATTTGTCAACGTGACATTGGATGGAGAGGAATTTTCCAGGGGCAACGTGGTTTATAAGATTGATGAGGGCCCAAAGGTCAAGATTGTGTCGGTTAAGTTTACAGGTAATGACAATATAAAGACCAGGTCGCTGAAAAAAGTGATAAAGACAAAGCGAAAGAAGTGGTTTTATTGGCCGTTCTACTACAGTGAGGAGATGGTGGCTGAGGATATAGAAAGGCTGGAAAATCTCTATTATGAAAGGGGCTTTCTCGATCACAGCGTATCAGCCAAGAAAGAGTTCACCGATGATAAACGCATGGCCCGCATCACTTTTGTAATTGATGAGGGGCCGATCTACCGCATTGAAGACCTTTTTCTTACCGGTAATAAGGCCTTCGACACTCAGACGCTGCGCGCGAGACTGCAATTACAGCCGGGACAAGTCTATCTTAAGCGAAAGGCTGAAGCGGATGCCAAGAACCTTGCCGAACTCTACCATGAGCAGGGCTTTATTGATACGGAGGTTGTTCAGTGGCCCAGATTCATTCCAGACGTCAACATGGTCAACGTTGAGTTTGGAATCACCGAGGGCAGACAGTTTCAAATTGGCCGAATCGATATCGTAACCGGCGGTGAATTGACACAGGATACGGCTTTGGGGCAATTCAGTATAAGCGGCAATGAATCTATTCAGGATAAGTCTGTCCGCAGGGTGTTGGATGAGTACGACTTTACGCCGGGCCAATTGTATAACGCAGATATTGCACCTCCGCAAGGCGGTGGAAAGCTGGAAGAATATGTGCAGAGGAAGGTCATTGCCGAGCAGGTCATTATCAGGCCGCAGGGTCAACCGTATCAATCTTCGGGTGATCCGAACCTTCTGGGGCAGGATGTAATAGTAGGCATTGAAGAGGGCAAGACAGGAATATTCCAGCCCGGAGTAGGAGTAAGCAGCGACAGCGGCATAATCGGCAGTTTAGTTTTTGACCAGCGGAATTTCGACGCTAACGATTGGCCTGAAAGCTTCGGGGAATTTATCACTATGAATGCCTTTAAGGGTGGAGGTCAGAGGTTGTTGATTTCGCTGGCACCCGGAACGGAAGTCAGCGTGTATTCATTTGATTTCAGCGACCCTTACTGGCGAGATAAGCCTGTAACGTTTAACTTGCTCGGCTCAAAATACATGAGATTCAGAGAAAGCTACGACGAGGACAGACTAAGAAGTCTGGTTGGATTCGAGCAAAGGCGCAAAGAACGCTGGCGAAGAAGTCTGTCTCTTAGGGCGGAAAACGTTAGTGTTGACAATCTCGATTTAGATGTGCCTAAAGAGATCAGAGATGTAAAGGGTGATAATACCCTTTTCGGAATTAAGCTTGGTATCGGAAGAGACATGACCGATGATGAATTTAGGCCGACCAAAGGCTATAACTTTAATATCAATTATGAGCAAGTTGCGGGTGACCATACATTTGGTGTCCCTGGCGGGACATACGTGTGGTATAAAACACTTTACGAGGACCTTCTCGATCGAAAAACTGTTTTGGCTACTAAACTACACGCAGCAGCGGCAGTGGGTGATGCGCCACCTTTTGAGAAGTTTTACGCCGGAGGTTCATACAGTATGAGGGGCTTTGAATATCGCGGCGTAAGCACGAGAGGTCTGCAAACCAATGTCACTAATCCCGAGCGGAAAGACCCAATCGGCAGTGATTGGATATTTTTAGCGAGTTCTGAGGTAACAGTACCTTTAATAGGTAACAATATCGCAGCGTTATTTTTCGTCGATACCGGCGCAATTGATACCGGTTCCTATCGTGCTGCCGTGGGCACAGGAATACAAATAATGATTCCCTGGTTTGGGGAAGTACCGATGAGATTTGAACTGGCCACACCGGTTATGAAAGACAGCGATGACGATACTCAGGTTTTCAGCTTCTCCATCGGAGGAAGATTGTTTTAAAACGGAGAAACGATTTAGAACCCCTCAGAATTCGGTGAGTTCAGTCGAGTCGTAAACTGCGGGGCTAAATATTTCTGTATTTACCCCCCCAATTTATTAGGGGGTTCTTGCCCCCGCTATTGTCTTCGATAAGAAGACGTGGGGGCAGTAAAAATGAAAGGTATAATTATGAAAGTCAGGATGATTGTCATTTTGGGTTGTTTTATAGGTGTGATTTTTTTGTCTGCCGGGTATGAGTATGGCCGAGCTGAGCAGGTATCTGATATATCTGGTCTGAAGATCGGAGTTGTCAGTATTCGGAAAGTCTTGCGAAACTGCAAGAGAAGTGCAAGATACAAGGTCGAAATTTTAGCCGATCAGGGAAAGAAAAACGCGGAACTGGGAAAGCTCGCCAAAGAGATAGAAATCCAGGAGGCCGGCCTTAAAGTATTAAAGCCCGGCAGCACCGACTATCTGGCTCAGCTCAAAGAGTTGGTAGACAAACGTTATAGCTTAGAAGCTCAGCAGGAATTCAATAAACAACAAAGCGCATTAAAGTACTATCGATGGACCGAAGACCTTTATAAAGAAATCCTGCAGGCAACCAAGGATTTGGCTAAACAGAAAGGCTTGGATTTGGTGTTTGGCAGCGATGAACCTGAATTTCCTGTGACAAGTACCGAGGAGCTTTGGATGGCCATTAATACTCATAAGGTGCTATACAATGCCGGTTGTTTGGATTTAAGCGATGAGGTAATAGCTCGGCTGGATGCTATAGAGAACGAAAATCCATAATCGAATAAGAGCAAAATAATAATTTGAAGACTGTTGCAGGATGGAGTTAACGGCTGAACAATTGGCGGAACGTCTCGGTGCTGAGTTGGTCGGCCCGCGTCTTCTTGTCGAAGACAAGAGCGGGGGTTGGGCGTGTGACGAAAGAGACAGACAAATTAGCTCTGTGGCAGCGGTGGAGGCAGCCTGCGAAAGTGACGTCACTTTTATTACAGGTGATCGACATGTGGCTGCTCTTAAAAAGTCCAGGGCAGGGGCAGTTATTGTAGATGGTCGTCTTGACGGCCTGACTATGCCGCAATTGATTGTTAAGAATGTAGATGAAGCACTGATAACAGCCTTGAATATTTTTGCGCCCAAGTTGAAGGCGGTTGCCAGCGGGATTGATCCGACAGCTAAGATAGGGCAGAACGCCCAGATAGCTAAGGGCGTTGCTATTTGTGCGAATGTAGTAATCGACGATAATGTGGAAATCGGGCAAAACAGTGTAATCGGCAGTGGATGCAAAATAGGCGAGAACTCAAAAATCGGGAAAAATTGTCGACTTGACAGTAACGTCGTTATTTATCATAACTGCCGGTTAGGCAACAATGTTATCATCCAGGCAAACAGCACAATTGGCTCAGTGGGTTTTGGGTATTTGTTTATTGATGGTGCTCATAAGCTCATTCCACATAATGGCGGAATAGTAATTGAAGACTTTGTCGAGATAGGAGCCAACTGCTGCATTGACAGGGCGAAGTTCGGAAATACTATAATTGGAGCCGGTACAAAGATAGATAACCTTGTGCAAATCGCACATAATGTAGTAATCGGCAAATGTTGCCTAATAGTAGCACAGGTCGGTATTTCCGGCAGCTGCAGGCTGGGCGATGGTGTTGTATTGGCCGGGCAGGTTGGGCTGGTGGATAATATAGAGATAGGAGAGGGCACTATGATTGGTGCTCAGGCTGGCGTTATGAGTGGTAGCGCAGCCGGCGCAAGATTGCTTGGTTCACCGGCAATGGACATCAGAGATGCAATGAAGATATTTGGTTTGATGAAGCGCTTGCCGGGGATGGCTAAGTCGCTCAAGGAACTACGTAAGAGGATAGAAGGACTTGAAGCTGCAAAAGACTATAAAAGCTGATGCCAGAATTACCGGTAAAGGTTTGTTTAGTGGAAAGGAGGCGAAGGTTGTTTTTCGTCCTGCTACCGCAGATACCGGGGTGGTTTTCGTACGGACGGATGTTCCGGAAGCGGTACGGATATCTGCCATTGCGCCGAATATTGCTGAGCGGAGCCGCCGCACGGCCATAAAGAAAGGTTCTGTCAGCATAGAGACAGTGGAGCATTGTTTGGCTACTGTCAACGCGCTGGAGATAGACAATGTGATTATAGAAGTTAACGGCTCGGAATTGCCGGCTCCGGATTGTAGCTGCTCCGAGTATTTTAAAGCTCTTCAGCACGCAGGGACAGTTGAGCAGCAGATAAGTCGTAAGGAGTTTGTGATTAATGAGCCGATCAGTATTACTGCTGGTGATGCTTCCATATATGCTCTGCCGTATACAGGTGATGGTTTGAGTATCACATACGATCTGGATTATGGAGGCCACACCGGCATTGGCAGACAGATTTACAGTTGTCGTCTTACACCGGACAGCTTCGGGAGGAATTTAGCCCCGGCGCGGACTTTTTTGCTGGAAGCCGAGGCCAAGCAGTTTCAGGCACGCGGTATGGGTACACATATTAGTCCTCGCGACCTTTTGGTTATCAACTCAGACGGCCCTGTTAAGAACAGCTACAGATTTCCTAATGAGTGTGTCAGGCATAAGATTGTTGATTTGATTGGCGACATGACATTGATTGGCCGAGCTATCAAAGGCAGAATTGTAGCCTATAAAAGCGGACATTCGCTGAACCAGCTATTGGCAAAACGATTGTATGATGCGGCTCAGCAGGCCGAACGTATCCAAAAGTTTGGGACTGATGCAGTTCTGGATATCCGTAGAATTCAAAAGATTCTGCCCCATAGATACCCATTTTTGTTGGTGGACAAAATTATCGAGGTCGAAGGTGACACACGAATCAAGGGCATCAAAAATGTAAGCTATAATGAACAGTTTTTTCAGGGGCATTTTCCCGGCACGCCTATCATGCCTGGTGTCCTTATCGTAGAGGCAATGGCACAGGTGTCGGGATTGCTATTTGCACAAAGGCTGGAGCACACCGGCAGATTAGCAGTACTACTGAGCATGGATGGCGTAAAGCTGCGTAGATCAGTGGTTCCAGGCGATCAGCTTATCCTTACCGCGGAAACAGTTAAACTAAGAAAAAGAACTGCTCATTGTCAGTGCAGGGCTATGGTGGGAGAAACAACGGTTGCCGAAGCGCAAATCAAATTTATGCTGGTCGATGATGAAAGAGTATAGAACGTAATTCGTATATTATGATTTGAATCCCGAGTGATAAAGTACGGGAGATGAAGGTGACTCAAATACATCCCAGAGCAGTAGTTCATAAAGATGCTCAGTTAGCTGATGGCGTTATAATTGGGCCCAATTGTGTCATTGAAAGCACAGTGTCGATTGGCGGAGGCACCGTACTTGATGCCAATGTGGTGATCGGCGAAAATGTCAGGATTGGAAAAAACAACCGCCTTTTTGCCAATTGTACGATCGGTTGCAGGCCACAGATACTGGGCCTGAATCCGAATACTAAAATAGGCGGAGTTGTGATAGGCGATAATAATACTATTCGCGAGCAGGTGACCATTCATCCCAGTATGTATCCCGGCAAAACGACAACGATAGGAAATGATAACTTGATTATGATCGGAGCGCACATTGGACATGATTGCATACTTGAAGACAAGATTGTTATGAGCAACTACACGCAGGTTAGTGGACATTGCAGGATAGAGACCGGCGTTTGGCTTAGCGGCATGGTTTTGCTGCATCAGTTTGTGACTATCGGTAAGTGGTGCTATGCTTCCGGACTTGCCGGTATAAATAAAGATGTCCCCCCGTTTCTTACTGTCAGCGGGCATTATCCACCGAGGGTGCGGGGGGTCAACAAACGTGGCCTAAAGCGGGCCGGCCTGACCGAGGAGCAGCAACAGCAGATAATGGATGCGTACAAAAAACTCTACCGCAAGCCAGGCGCATTACTGGAGAATGCAAAGTCGCTGGCACAGGAAGACGGACTTGATGAAAACGTTCGGGCCATGATTGATATGATACTAAAGAGCAGTCAGCATCAGTTTGGACGATACCTCGAGAAATTCAGAGAACATAGAACGGATAACAGACAACAGACAACAGAAGATTGGGGGCAGATGACAGAGGACGGATGACGAACGCAGATTCATAGACTCTGTCTTTAAGAAGGATACGGGATATGAAAATACGTACAGCCGTTATAGGCGCAGGCAAAATGGGGGCGATACATGCGAAGGTCTATGACCAGCTTCCTCAAAGCGATTTAGTTGCCATTGTTGATATAGTCCCTGAAAAAGCGCAGCGCCTGGCTGAGCAGTATAATTGTTTAGCAGCGACTCATTGCGACGATATTTTAGATAAGGTCGATGCGGTAACGATAGCAACTCCGACGGTGGAGCATTTGAATCTGGCTAAAATCTTTATCGAAAACAAAATTCCGGTGCTGATTGAGAAGCCCCTGGCGGCTAATGTTAAAGAGGGTAGAAAAATCACGGCACTTGCCAAACAGAATAACACGGTTGTAGCGGTAGGGCATTCTGAGCGCTGCAATCCGGTTGTTCAGGCGATCAAAAGGCTCGACATCGAGCCAAAATTTATCGAAGCCAGCCGTGTTAGTCCATATCCCTTTCGCTCCATCGATATTGGTGTGGTGCTGGATGTGATGATTCACGACATCGATATTATTTTGTCTTTGGCGGCAAGCAAAATCAAAAAAGTCGATGCTGTCGGAGTCAGCGTTATCGATCAGGCGGAAGACATCTGTAATGCCAGGATTGTTTTTGAAAGCGGCTGTATCGCGAACATTACCGCTTCCAGGCTGGCTCTAAAAACCGAAAGAAAGGTGAGGGTGTTCAGCAGGCAGGCGTATTTAAGTGCCGATTTTATTAGAAAGAGCGGCACTGTTATTAAGGCTGACCCGAATATAAATGTTCTTGAGAGGATAAAGCAATATCAAACGCGTGAAGATTTTGACCCGATGAGTGTGAACTGGCTGGATTTGCTGCACATCGAACAGCTTAATGTAGATGATAAAGAGCCTTTGCGTCTTGAGCAGGAGGCATTTTTGCGAGCTGTTGGAGACAGAACACTTGCGCCGGAGGTCAGTGCCGAAGAAGGTCTGGCGGCCCTGGAATGTGCCCAGAAAATTCTGGCCTCGACAAAAAAACATAAATGGGATTTATTGCATACCTCGTAAATCCGAAATTCCAATATCGAAATCCGAAACAAACCTGTCCTGAGCTTGTCGAATGGATTCAAAATACAAATTACAAAAATTCAAAACACTCCATCGGAGACAATAAACATTTGTGTTTTGAAAACTCGAATTTTGAACATTCGATTTTGTTTCCACCGTGAGGTGTCCTGCGGAGAATTTCGGATTTCGTTTTATGCTTCAAGTTTTAGTTTGCTGACTAATTGGTGTGCGAGACGTGTGGGTTCCGGCAGGCGATATTTCGTTGTCCAGGCAAGGGTGGTTTCTATCGCATCTTTCAGCAGACACTTGTTGCCCACCGAGACGAATATCGGGGCCACGTTGGTCCGTGTTCTAACTACCGCACCGATAACTTCCTGATTGTCTTTCAGTGAACTGTAAGCGCCTTTCTCCGATGACGGCTCTTCAAAGTTGCCGGTTAATCTGCTTTTTGCGCAGCCGATAGTCGGCTTATCGAAAAACAGGCCTAAGTGCGCTGCCAGGCCGAATCGGCGGGGATGTGCGATACCCTGGCCGTCAATCATGAATGCGTCCGGCTCATTCTTGAGCTTTTCTACGGCTGCGATACAAACGGGAGATTCGCGAAAGGAAAGCAGACCTGGAATGTAGGGTAATGTAAGTTTTTGAGAAGCAGTTGCTGTCTCGATAATCTCAAAGTCCGCTTGTTCTGTGGTTTCCCAAAGGCCCGGCATTACGTTAGGCTCTGCCACAACAACAGCAGCCGCGATAATTCTTTTTTTATCTGGGCTAAGGGCACAATCCAGGCCGGCTATAGTCTTAGGCTTGGTTTTTAACTCAGTTTGTTGTACCTGTTGGGCGAGCTGTTTCTGCAGAGCTATTGCCTGCGAGTAAGATAGATTCCAAGTATGTAATTTATTTATTTGCATATTTTATTCACTGAAAAACATTTTATCTTCTTGTGCCATTGTGTTACAATCAACAATTTGCATAATTCTGGATTTTTATAAGTTTATTACTATACACAACTACGGTATCCATATATGGCTCAGCGAGCAGAAAAAGTGATTAAGATTACAGGAGCGGCGGAGCATAATCTCAAGAATATAAACCTGAGTATTCCGCGCGACAAGTTAGTGGTGATTACCGGCATTAGCGGCTCCGGCAAAAGCTCACTTGCCTTCGATACCATTTACGCCGAAGGGCGGCGAAAATACGTAGAATCGCTAAGTACGTACGCCCGCCAATTCCTCGAACAAATGCAAAAACCCGCAGTGGCCGACATTTCGGGCCTGCCGCCTACCATTGCCATTGAGCAAAGAAGTGCCAGCAGCAATCCTCGTTCGACCGTGGCGACCACTACGGAAATCTATGACTATTTTAGGCTCCTTTTTGCACGGGTTGGTCAGCCGCACTGCTGGGTATGCGGAAAAGAAATTACCAGCCAACACTCTTCGCAAATAGTCGATTCAATTCTTGCTCACCCGGATGGTACGAAAATCCAGGTTTGTGCACCATTGGTTCGCGGGAAAAAAGGCGAGCACAAGGAAGTTTTTGTGGGCATACAACGAGAGGGCTTTGTTCGTGTGCGTGTTGATGGCACCATATATGATGTGCGCAATGTCCCGCTCCTGGACAAGAACAAAAAGCATGATATAGCAGCGGTTGTCGATAGGCTGATTATCAAAGATGAGGTTCGAGTTCGGCTGGCTGATTCGGTAGAAACAGCACTGAAATTGGCGGATGGGGTGATTTTAGTTCTGCTGCAAGAATCAGAAGACAGAAGACAGAAAACAGAAAACAGTAGTCAGAGCCACGAGCGTCAGCGAGTGGATAAAGACGGGGGACGAGATGTGCGATGGCAGGAGATTATCTACAGCGAGAAGTTTGCTTGTCCTGAGCATCCGCAGGCCTGTCTTGAAGAGCTGTCGCCCCGGCTTTTTAGTTTTAACAGCCCGTACGGTGCCTGCAAAAGCTGCGATGGTCTGGGAAGAATCCTGGAGTTTGACCCTGACCTGATAGTGCAGGACAAAAGTGTCTCACTTGAACACGGTGCCATTGAGGCCTGGCGCAAGGGCGGTAAGCGTATGAATATTTTCTACAATCGGCTCATAAAGCGGTTTTGTAGAGACGTAGGCATTAGTAGATCGATGCCGTTTGAGCGAATACCGGCTGAAATAAAAAGAGTTCTGTTGTATGGCACAACTGCGGCTGACGAGAAAAAATATGGTTTGTGGTTCGAAGGGATCATCCCGAACCTGCAACGGCGGTGGGAAAACACTACCAGCGAATACGTTAAGACCAGACTGCACGGTTATCTTTCGGAACAGCCCTGTAGAAGCTGCGGCGGCGCACGCTTGCGGCCCGAAGCAGTGGCGGTAACTTTAGGAGGTCAAAACATACATCAATTGGCCAGGCTCACCATCGAAAAGGCACAGGTGTTTTTCAATAACTTGAAGTTGGACAAAGAACGAGCTATTATTGCAGTGCAGGTTTTAAAGGAAATAAAAGCACGGCTGAAATTCATGGTTGATGTTGGACTGGAATATTTGACGCTGGACCGGAGGAGCAGCACTCTTTCCGGCGGTGAAGCCCAGCGAATCCGCTTGGCAACGCAGGTTGGCAGCGGCCTTGTGGGGGTCTGTTATGTGCTTGACGAGCCGACGATAGGTCTGCATA
>Ga0315533_1001319_pt1 | contig 19173 bp, 24 predicted proteins | sample SalMarSW160130MG_FD_203081 | JGI IMG/M metagenome (GOLD analysis project Ga0315533, IMG submission 203081) | Salt marsh sediment microbial communities from the Plum Island Ecosystem LTER, Massachusetts, United States - Salt Marsh Sediment SW1601-30 ... | reverse complement strand
TTAAGGTGGTCGTTAGCTGGCTGACCGGCAGTATCAGCATACTGGCTCAGGCAGCCGACAGTTTATTGGATTTGTTTGCCGGAATAATTACCTTCTCTGCTATTCGCATTGCGGCTAAGCCACCTGACGCAGAACATCCGTATGGTCATGGTAAGGTAGAGGACGTTGCTGGCGTTGTGCAGGGAATTCTCATCTTTATCGCTGGCGGACTGATAATCTATTCGGCAATAGGCCGGATAATAAAAGGCTCTAGCATTGAACTAGCCGAAGCTGGAATAGCTGTGATGGCGGTTTCCATAGTGGTCAGTATCTTCCTATCTCGGCATCTACTAAGTGTATCCCGGACCACTGGCTCTGTAGCCTTGGAGGCTAATGCCCGCAATATTGCCATTGACGTCTACTCCGCCTCAGTCGTGTTGGTGGGACTGGCAATAGTGCGATTCACCGGGCCCAGGCTCAATATTATTGACCCTATACTCGCTATCGGAGTTGCTAGTTACATCCTGAAAGTAGCTATTGATACTATCCGTAAGCCGATATCCGGGCTGCTTGATGAAAAGCTACCTCCTTCACAACAGGCGGTTATCGAAGACTGTTTAAGGAAACACAGCCGCGAGGTGTTCGGCTTCCACGCACTACGGACACGTCGGGCTGGAAGCCAGAGCTATATAGACCTTCATTTGGTAATGGCCAGGGACATTAGTTTGGAGCAGGCTCATCAAATATGCGACCGGATTGAGGTCGAAATACAAAGCACACTTCACGAGGCTAGTGTAACCATTCATGCTGAGCCGTGCGACAATGAATGTGAACAGTGCTCTGCAATCTGCTCAAAACGCCGAACTCACTAAAATGAGTGGCGTTTTGACCGCTTCAAACCCAGGCAGAACCAGGAGTCAAGGCCCTGAGCACCCCAATTGCTGGAGCAACCACCCGCCGCCGTAAACTATGGCGAAGCCAATTGCCAGGCAAATCAGGACTATGATTGGACCTCTGAGAAGGAATTTTTTTATCATAACAACCACCAGGCTTTAGCTTGACTGCCTGGAGGCTTTCGTGGTCTTGGCTCTCTTAGATACAGCGTCCTTATATACTCTTGCCAGGCTCTTGCCATGCTGGGGCATCTGGGACTTTTCCTTTGCTCGCCGCCTTTCTCTTCGTACTTGCTTGGTTTCCCTGGCAAGCTGGTTCTGCTCTGAAAGCTGCTCGTTTACCACTTAATTTCGTATGAGCCGAGGATAAAATCGAGGTCATTTTGAAAAGCGGAGAGTTTTTCTTGGGGGAAGAGGGTTTCATCTACGTCAAGGAGCATTTTTGTTTCGTCCTGTGGTGAGCCTAGAATATGTACCCTGCCGCATTCCTTCTGGTTTTCCTCTTGCTCGGCCTGTGTTTTTAATGCCAACGTGGTACGCGATTGAGTGTCGCCGCTGGGAAGACCATATGTTTGCGACTCAGTCTCAACAGCCATAATCCCTCGTTTCTGCAACAAGCCTTGTACCTCATCGCAGAGCATCCCAGGATTTAGGCCCCTGTAAGTCTTTTTAATCTGGATTGTCATTTCGTTCTCCCGCCGAATATTATAGCACTTTCTTACCTTAGTTTCATTGCTTATGATATAATTTGGAATCTGAAATGAAAAAGGAATTAATGCAAATCTTAGCCTGTCCCGTATGTAAAGGGGATTTGGAGCTTAAAGTGGATGAAGAAGAAGGGGAGGAAATAGTCAGGGGTTCCCTTTATTGCTCTAATTGCAACTATTCCTATCCCGTTGTAGATACGATTCCCAATTTGTTACCGCCGGAGCAGCAAACTTAGCTCAAGGGCTATACGACACGCCTGTCGTGGGCGATTCCCAAACTTCTACATTCACCAACTTTACCGGAGAGCTGGAAAAACGAGCCTGGAGCGCATCATATATAGTGGCAGCAATATTCTCGCTGGAGGGTCCAATCTTATCGAGGGGGGACACATCATTCAGGCAAGTATGGTCGAATCGAGTCAGGACTTCCCTCAGGTGCTGCTTTAGCTGGGCGAAATCGTAAGCCAAGCCAGTCTCATCGAGCCTGGCTGCTTCAAAACGAGCTACTACCTTGAAGCGGTGGCCATGTAGCTTTTCACACTTACCATGATAGTTCGGGAGGTAATGAGCGGCATCAAAGTGCTCTTCCATAAATAGTTGATACATTAATGCCTCCTGTGTATATCGCGTCCTAAACAATATCTAAAATTCAAGTTCTAAACGGTTTAGGTCCTTTGGATTTTGGGTGTTTGATATTGTTTAGAGTTTAGGGTATTTAATGTTTACCCTATCCCTTCCTATTTCTTCTTTCCCTTGTTCTGCTTGAGCTTTTTAACATTCTTTCTTCCCTTAGTTCCCATTGCTAGCCTCCTGTTTTTGGTATCCTTTGCCATCCGCAGGTATTTATGTCATTTCATATAATACCATTTTCGCACCCCCTTTTGTCCTTTAACAGCGTTAGCTAATTGGGCAATGCTCTTGCCCAGCTTGGGATGAACTAAGTCCGGGGCGATTTCAGCTAATGGTATAAGAACAAAAGCCCGGTCTTTCAAGCGGGGGTGCGGGATAGTTAAGTTCTGGGTTTCCATAATCTTGTTGTCATAGAAAATGATATCTATATCTATAGGGCGAGGTGAATTTATTTGCCCGCTGGGGACTCTGCCCATTCTGGTTTCAATGTCTTTAACGAGATGGAGAAGCTCCTCAGGAGGCAAATTGGTGGTAATTCGGCAGACCAGGTTGAGGAACAATGGCTGCTCCTTGCCCCGATTTTGAATCGGGACTGGCTCGGTTTCATAGATGGATGAGACCTCGTCAAGATTTACTTTTAGAGAAAGCGATGTTAAAGCCTGGCAGAGGTTTTCTTCCCGTTCTCCCAGGTTTGAGCCTAGACAAAGATAGACAATGGTCAATTCGCTTACACGCCTCTCACAATAGCATCGCTCATCTTGCACACGCGTGCCATCTCCTTGACATCGTGTACTCGAACAATGTCAACGCCCTTGGCGATGCCGAGGGCTATGGTGGCCGCCGTTCCTTCTAGCCGCTGGTCGCCGGGTGGAACGAATGCCACTTCATTCGACCTTTGTTCAGGAGTTAAATCGAGCGCCCAGCCTATAAATGACTTGCGTGAGCTACCCAGAAGGATAGGTCTGTTCAGTGCTTTAAGTTCCTCCAGGCGTTGCAAAACCTCCAGATTTTGCTCCTGTGTCTTGCCGAAACCTATGCCTGGGTCGACGATGATATTTTCCCAGGGCACTCCTGCGTCTAACGCTTGCTCAATGGCTCTTTTCAAATCGGAAATAACCGCAGGGACGATGTCATGGCACGAAGAACCACGCTGATTACTCATCAAAGCAATCGGCACACCTTTTTGGGCCGCTAACATGGCCAGCCTGGGTTCCTTCTTCAGCCCCCAGATGTCGTTTACCATGTTAGCTCCGGCATCTAAAGCCTGACGGGCTACTTCCAACTTATAGGTATCTACACTTAGGGGCACCGATATCTTGTGGGCCAGCTTTTCCACAACAGGAATCACCCGCCGTAGTTCTTCGTCGGGTGAAAGCGGAGTTGAGCCGGGACGAGTGGATTCACCGCCGATGTCAATTATATCTGCTCCTTCAGAGGCTAATCGTCCTGCCCTGGATACAGCTTCCTCAACGTCTGCCAGTCCATCGCCTGAGAAGGAATCCGGGGAAACATTTATCACGCCCATGACATAAGTTCGCTTGCCCCAGTAAAAGATGCTCCTGCCGCATGGGGTGGAACCTGGCTTGCTTGGTTTGTAATCAGGCATGTTATTGATTATAGCAGAGGAGGCGATTAAAATAGTAAGGCAATAAGAAAGGGGAAGACGAGGATGCAGGTAAATTCCAATATCAAAATGCAAAGGGAAAAATGACAGAGCAAAATATGACAAGCACTAAGCCCGAAATTCGAAATCCTAAACAATATCAAAGCACCAATGACCAAAATCTAGAACAAAGAAGTTTTGGTATTTAAATTTGGAAATTTGGATTTGTTTAGAGTTTAGAAATTAGGATTTAGAACTTAGCATTTAGGATTTTATACTCCTGAGGAATAGTCTGAAGGGTTGATGCGCAATTATTTAGGAGCTATATATGGGCAAGACATTAGTTGAGAAGATTCTAAGCCTTAAATCGCATGGCGAGGCGAAAGCTGGGGGCGTCGTAATTGCTGACGTGGATTTGGCTTTTGTCCAGGATACTACTGGACCCCTGACCATAAGGCAGTTTAAGGAAAGCGGTTTTAAAGCTCTGGCTAAGCCGCAGCAAACAATAATATTCCTGGACCATGCTGCTCCTAGTCCCGCTCAGCAGCTTTCTAATGACCATATCCTTCTGCGCCGCTTCGCTGCGGAAACGGGCTGTCGCATCTACGAGGTAGGCGATGGTGTATGTCATCAGTTGGTAGCGGAGCAATTTGCTAAACCGGGAGACGTTATCCTCGGCGCGGACTCTCATACTGTTACTGCTGGTGCTTTAGGAGCTTTTGCCACTGGCATGGGTTCCAGCGATGTTGCCGTAGCCTTAGCCCTGGGTAAGACCTGGTTTCGGGTGCCGGAAAGTTTTCTCATTGAGCTCAATGGCGTCTTCCCTCGGGGAGTTTATGCCAAGGACTTAATTCTGTATCTCATTGGCCAGATTGGCGCTGATGGTGCTAATTACAAGGCTTTGGAATTTGGTGGCAAGGCCTCGGCTCGGATGACTATGTCGCAGCGTCTCACTATCGCCAATATGGCTGTGGAAGCCGGGGCCAAGGTTGGCTTGTTTCCCTCCGATAAAATCACCCAGGACTTCCTCATGGGATATGGACGGGGCGAAAATTACAAGCCGCTATATCCCGACGCTGAGGCAAATTACGAGCAAGTCATACCTGTGAATCTCGACCAGCTTGAGCCAATGCTCTCGCTTCCCCACGCTGTGGACAACGTCCGTCCAGTGACTCGAGTAAAAGGGGTCAAAATCCAGCAAGCATTTATTGGCACTTGTACTAACGGACGTCTGGAGGATTTAGCTGTGGCTGCTGAGATTCTCAAGGGCAGGAAGAGGCATCCCGGTACTAGATTGCTCATAGCGCCAGCTTCGAGGCAAGTGCTCATTCGCGCTATAGAGAAAGGCTATATCCAGAGCTTAATTGAAGCTGGAGCAACTATTCTACCGCCGGGTTGTGCCGCTTGCCTCGGTCTCCACCAGGGGGTATTGGGAGATGGCGAGGTTTGCCTTTCCACCGCCAATCGTAATTTTAAGGGAAGAATGGGTAATCCCGAAGCTATGGTATACCTGGCTAGCCCGGCAACTGCCGCCGCCTCAGTCATAAGGGGCGAAATTGTTGACCCCAGGGAGACGATGTGATAGAACGCTGCTCGCAAATTCCTTTTCCCGCTGTCGTTGTGTTATTGCGAGCGAAGCGAAACAGTCTCCTCTCCCTCGATGGGAGAGGATTAAGGTGAGGGTGACAATGCCTGATTTGGTGCTCAAGGGCAAAGCCATTAAACTGGGCGATAATATCTCTACGGATGATATTATTCCCGGCAGATTTGCCCATTTGAGGAGCAACCTGCCTGAACTTGCCAAACATGTCCTGGAGGATGCTGTGCCTGAATTTGTCTCAAGGGTAAGGGACTTGTCGGCGGCAGGTGAAGGCAAAGCAATGTTAGTGGCGGGCAAAAATCTTGGTCTGGGTTCCAGTCGGGAACATGCCCCGGTAGTAATCAAAATGTCGGGGGTAGGCGCTATTTTAGCCGAATCGGCAGCGCGCATCTTTTTCCGGAACGCCATAAACCAGGGTTTGCCTGTCCTGCTTTGTGACACCGATAAAATCGGCGACGGCGATGAGTTGGAGATAAATTTGACTAGTGGTATGATTGCTAATTTGACCTCTGGTATTACATTAAGCTGTAGCAAGATGCCGCCGATAATGTCCGCCATCCTTAAAGAGGGTGGGCTTATCCCGTACATACAGAAGCGTAAGGATTTCATTATTACACCTTCCTCTGAACCCTATTGAAATATGATACTATATATGGTATCATAATATTATGATTATGAATGAGCGAGCTTGATAAACTAGTAGAGAAATTTCTAAGAAAGCCACCGGAGGTCTTATTTGAGGATGTTGCTAAGGTCTTGAAGGAATTTGGTTACGAAGAGCGCCCCTCTAGAGGAGGGAGTCATCGATTCTTTGCGAAGCCGGGTCACCGGGGCAAAACTATTCCGACAGTAAAAGGGCGGTATGTGAAAAGACGCTATGTGAGTATGATTATCGATAATTTAGAATTAGAGGAATGGCATGAGAGACGACACGGAGCGTAAAGATTTAAAATTCTACTTAAACCTGCGTTACCCAATTACTATACATCCTGACCCTGATGGCGGTTATGTAGCTGAAATCGAGGAATTACCTGGATGCATGACCCAGGCTGAGACCCTTGATGAGGCTTTTAAAGCTATTGAGGATGCCCGGCAGGTATGGATTCAAGGAACTTACGAAATGGGTCAGGATATTCCCCTGCCCAGGGATATGGAGGAGTATAGTGGGAAGTTCGTGGTGCGGATTCCACGAAGCCTTCACCGCAATTTGGTTCGCGTTGCTAAGCAAGAGGGAGTGAGCCTTAACCAATATATCGCCAGCTTATTGGCGGCGAGAGTTCAATGGGATATTACTCTTTCCCAGGTTCAGTCTATTCCTCGACCGCGGACTCCCGAACAAATATTACAATCAGTTGAGGAACTGTTCAGGGAAAGAGAAAGGGCAACTTTTATTTCACCTCTCACCTCTAGGGAATCAGAGGTACTCAATTATGTGGCTCAGGGTTATCTCAACAAGCAGATTGCCGAAAGGCTAGGTGTTAGCGAACAAACCATCAAAGACCATATTAGCTCTATACTGCGTAAGCTTAATGCTAATGCCCGTACTCAGGCACTTAGAGCAGGTATAAAGGAAGGCGTCGTGCGATGACTGATGCGTAATTATGGAAGGCTGCCCATTAGCTAATTGCTTATTGAGCCTCTGAGGAGACACTGAACATGAAAAACAGTAGAACGCTCTCTGGGCTTATATGGATAAGTATGACAAAATCAGGATGGAAGGAGACACACTTTTAAAAAGCTCAAAATGCACAAAGTAACTTTTATCCCTGGCGATGGCATAGGGCCTGAAGTGGCTGAAGCGACACGGCGGGTGCTGGAAGCTACGGGGGTCAAGTTCCAGTGGGACACTGTTATCATAGGTAGTCAGGCTCAAGATAAGTTTGGCACACCTCTCCCTGAAAGTGCTCTCCAGTCCATAAGGAAAAATAAAGTCGCCCTTAAGGGACCGGTGACCACACCCATAGGCACTGGCTTCAGGAGCGTCAATGTCGCTTTGAGGCAGACCTTAGACCTTTATGCCTGTCTTCGTCCTTATAAGGTTTACCCCGGTATAAACACGCCGTTCAAAGACGTGGATATAGTGGTTGTCAGGGAGAATACCGAAGACCTCTACGCTGGCATCGAGTTTGCCAGGGGTGATTCAGGAACAAAGCAGTTGCTAGAGTTCGTTTTTGGTGCTACTGGAAAGGAGATAAGGAAAGATTCCGCTGTAAGCCTGAAGGTTATATCTCAAACAGCTAGCCGGCGAATTGTCAAATTTGCCTTTGACTATGCCAGACAGAACGGCAGAAAAAAGGTGACCGCGGTTCACAAAGCTAACATACTCAAATTCTCCGACGGACTTTTCCTGGATACTGCTCGTGAAGTTGCCAAAGAGTATAACGACATAGAATTTAGCGATATGCTGGTGGATGCACTCTGCATGGAGCTGGTTAGGAAGCCTCAGATGTTTGACGTCCTCGTGCTGCCCAATTTGTACGGCGACATAATTTCGGACCTCTGTGCTGGGCTGGTCGGCAGCATGGGCGTAGCGCCTGGAGCCAACATCGGGGATGAGGTAGCTATCTTTGAACCTACCCACGGAAGCGCCCCCAAATACGCCGGGCAAAATAAGGCCAATCCCATGGCTACGATGCTCTCCGGGGTGATGATGCTGCATTATCTCGGAGAGAAGGATGGCGCCGATAAGTTGGAAAGCGCTATAGCTGAGGTCATAGCTGAAGGCAAGGATGTCACCTATGATTTGAAGCTCGACCCTGCCACAGCGGTGGGCACCAGCCAGGTAGCCGACGCTGTAATAGAGAAGCTAAAGCGTTAATCTGAACCAGGCGATTATGGTGAAATTTCGTGTGGCAAGGGCATGATGGGAAGCACTATCATAGCAATGGGTAAATCGGGTTAGGGAAACTCGGAGTTCGCATATACCGCTATTAAGTGAAATTGCCCAAAGCCCTTTGAAACTCATAAAAGCCTTTGAGAAAGTAAGAATTAAACTATATGAAAGAAGATGAAAAAATGAAGCTAAGTAAAATCGAAAAAGAGTCATGGTCAGCCAGAAGCATGCCAAGCATGGTATTGAACACGTTGAAAGATTGTTGCCGTATGTAAATCTAAAGAAAAACAAAATTCCTCGAAGTAGGATGTGGTAATGGGGCAGTATCTAAACACATTGCTAAAAAATATCGTTTGAATATCACAGGAACTGATGTAGATCCTGAGATGGTTCGGTTTGCGCAAGAAAATATCTATGATTTGTCAAATATTCGGTTTTTGGAGGCGGATGCGACAGATTTGCCTTTTCAAGATAATGACTTTGATATTGTACTATCGTTTGGAGTCATGCACCACATACCAAATTGGTTAGAGGCTTTAAAAGAAATAAAAAGGGTTCTAAAACCAGAGGGTTATTTCATTTACTTTGATATTATTTTTCCTAACTGGTTAGCTAGAATAGGAAAATTGTTTAAACATAGTTACGGTATAACAACAATTCATGATTTAAGTTCATTTATCGAGGAAAATAATTTTTCTACAATTCATTCTTTGTTGTCAAAATCATTACTCTGGAATCAGTATGAAGCAGTATATCAGAGGAGTGAATTATGATAGAGATGTTGCCGTACATAATCTGTGCTTGTATTTGGATCGGAATTATTTTCGGATGGCTAACTCCTGTGATTCGAAGACGTATTGTTTACGAAATTTATGTGGCTTGTGGATTGGGTATTTATTTTTCTTTAATTGTGCTAGGTTGGATATGGAAGACCATGGATATTCGCCCTTTGTTGCATATCGGCTACTCTCTTATTGCAATTGGTATTATATTCTTTGTTTTTTCAGTCAGAAGTCTTAAACATAAAGGAAAGCCAAAGTCTGGCTGGGAGCATACTACCGAAATTGTCGATACAAGTATATTTCGAGTTGTGCGCCATCCCCTTTATTTAGGAGGAGCCATTGCAATAATTGGGATTATGTTAGTCATTCAATCAATTCCTTCAACGATATTGGGCTTAGTAGCTTTCTTTTGCTTTTGGATGGCATCCAAGAAAGAGGATGAGTTTAACATAAAGAAATTCGGAGAAAGCTACAAAGAGTATATGAAGAAAGTTCCCATGTGGGATTTTTTAAAAGGACTAAAGCCATCAAGAAGAGGATAATTATGGACGAGGCTCTTTACAAATTGAATAATGGGCGAGCAACTCTTCACAATCCTTCGGATTGCTCGGTGCTATCGCACTCACTTAACAGAGTATATCTGGTTCGGGCTACGCCCTCACCCAAATACCTCGCTTCGCTCGGAACTTCAGATATACTCAAACCGTTAAGTGAAATTGCCCAAAGCCCTTTGAAACTCATAAAAGCCTTTGAGAAAGTAAAAATTAAACTATGTGAAAGAAGATAAAAAATGAAGCTAAGTAAAGTCGAAAAAAGAGTCATGGTCAGCCAAAAGCATGCCGAGCACGGTATTGAACACGTTGAAAGATTATTGCCGTATGTAAATCTAAAAGAAAATCAAAATTACCTCGAAGTGGGATGCGGCAATGGGCATACGTGTAAATACCTAGCCAGGAAATATCACTTGAACGTTACTGGAACTGATGTTGACCCGGAAATGATTCAGTTTGCCAAGGAGAATATTGACGATATACCACGTATTCGTTTCTTGGAAATGGATGCAACAAAAATGCCTTTTGAGGATAACGAATTCGATATTGTTCTCTCCTTTGGGATCATGCATCATATAGGCGATTGGGAAAAGGCGTTGGAAGAAATAAGTCGGGTTTTAAAACCACAAGGGTTTCTTATTTTCGGCGATATCGCATATTCAAGATTTACTACCAGAATTTTTAGGCCTATCGTAAAGAACTATGGTGTTTATACAATTGATGATATAACCCATTGTTTAAGAAGAAATGGCTTCGAAATTGTTCATAAAGAGGGACCCAAGGGGAGAATAATGAAATACTATAGCCTAGTGTTTCGGGAAATAGAGTGAAATTATGACGCCATTCTAGAAGAAGGGTGTTGACATGAAGAGAGCGCCTCTTCTCGAGAAAGTTTTTGAGGATGCTGAAGGCAAGGATGTCACCTATGATTTGAAGCTCGACCCTGCCACTGCGATAGGTACCAGCCAGGTAGCCGACGCTGTAATAGAAAAGCTAAAGCGTTAATCTGAACCAGGCAGTTATGGTGAAATTTCTTACAGCCAGGGCATGATGGGAAGCACCATCATGGCGGATGGTAAATCAGATTAGGGGAACTCAGAGTTCGTGTATACCCTTGTTATGTGGAACGGAGGCAGTCAGCGAGGAGGTGATCAGCAATGAAGTAGCTTATTGTGGTGAAGTTACGTTTACAGTTTCCACAAATCTAAATTAAAAGGAGGACTCCGATGTCAATAGAAGAAAACAAGGCCTTGGCCCGCCGTTGGAATGAAGAGATCTGGAGCAAGGGAAACCTGGCCGCAGTAGACGAACTTCTCGCCACCAACTTCGTCTTTAACTACCCTGCTCCCGGACTAGCACCTGACCGCGAAGGCTACAAACAAACCGTGACCATGGCGTCCTTCGCTAACATCCAGTCCGTCATTGAGGATATGGTTGCCGAAGGGGACAAGGTCGCGGTGCGCTGGACCTGGCGCGGTACACACAAAGGTGAATACATGGGGATCGCCCCTACGGGTAAGCAGGTGACGATAACGGGGATCAGCATCCTCCGCATCGTAGGCGGCAAGATTGTAGAAGAATGGGGCGAGATGGATAACCTGGGCATGATGCAGCAGCTCGAGGCCGAGCCAGGCTAGAGAGTAGGTCAAGGATGTTTGCTGTCATGTTGCCTAACACCGGCTTTATGGCTCACTTCGTTCAACCTAAATGCCTTCGGCGGCTTTGCAAAGCCCGAAAACGTTAGGCGGAATTCACATGCCCTTGCTTTTAACCAGCCGCTGAGACCTCAATCAAGGTATTTTTTTGACTTATCTGGGCATTACAAGCTACCATATCAGCATGAACACAAGCAAGGCGCCTGAGCTAGCCCTTTTCCCTTTAGCCGCTGAGGTGAATAATCAAGGACATCTCGTTATCGGTGGCTGCGATGTTGTTGACCTGGTCAAGGAATTCGGCACGCCGCTTTATCTTTTCGATGAGTCCACCCTCCGCCATAAGTGCCGTGAATTCAAAGATGAGTTCTGTAAGTATCATCCTGATACCCTCGTCATTTACGCCTCCAAAGCTTTCTTGAACAAGGCTCTGGCTCTCATATTTAAAGAAGAAGGGCTGGGACTCGACGTCGTATCCGGGGGAGAACTTAGCATCGCCCATTCCGTGGATTTTCCTCTGGACAAGGTCTATTTCCACGGCAACAACAAGACGCCGGAAGAACTGAATCTGGCCCTGGATTTGGGAGTTGGCAGAATTGTGGTGGACAACTTTTATGAACTTGAGCTGCTTAATAAGCTGGCCGGGGAGAGAGGGATTAGCCAGAATATCTTGCTTCGCCTTACTCCGGGGGTCGACCCCCACACTCACCAATATACTACTACCGGGACGATAGAGAGCAAATTTGGCTTTCCTTTGGCTACCGGGCAGGCTGAAGAGGCGGTAAACCAGGCCTTGTCAGCCTCCAACCTTAACCTTTTGGGCTTTCATTTCCATCTCGGCTCCCCGGTGCCCGAGATTCAGCCTTATGAGCTGGCTATAGAGCTTATTCTTCGCTTTACCCAAGAAATGGGCAAGAAATTTGACCTTAACCTTAGCGAATTCGACATCGGTGGTGGTTTTGCCGTTCCATATACCCTGGACTCTAAAGTGCCCACAATAAGCGAATATGCCAGGGCTCTAACTGACAAGCTGAATGGTCTTATTTCAGGACTGGGATTGAGTCGCCCTCGGCTCATTATCGAGCCAGGAAGGGCAATTGTCGGCCAGGCCGGAGTGGCGTTATACAAGGTCGGGGCGATAAAGGAGATACCTGGCATAAAGAAATATGTTTGTGTCGATGGCGGCATAAGCGACAATATCCGCCCGGCTCTTTATGGAGCTAAATATGAGGCTCTGGTGGCTAACAAAGCTTTGGAGGCGGAAAGAGAGGTGGTTACCATTGCTGGCAAGCTCTGTCAATCTGGTGATATTTTAGTAAGGGATATCAATTTGGCTTCAGTGCATCCCGGTGACATCATAGCTATTCCAGTTTGCGGCGCCTATTCCATACCCATGTCGAGCAATTATAATGCCATGCCCAGGCCAGCTATAGTTATGGTAAAGGAAGGTCGAGGGCGTCTTATTCGGCGCCGGGAAACTTATCAGGATTTGATGAACCTGGACCTGGTTTAACATGTGGCAAGTTATAGGACAGGATAAAATTTTATCTCTGCTGGATTACAGCCTCAAAACCAATGCTATAGCCCACGCCTATCTTCTAGTAGGGCCGCGGCATGTGGGCAAAGGGACTTTAGCCTTCAATTTGGCTCAAGCCCTAAATTGTGATGGCCCCGAACTGCCTTGCGGTCAATGCCGTTCCTGCCAGCGAATCCTGGAGGGCAAGCACGCTGATGTCACCCCTATTGGCGTGGATTCTAAAACAGAGATTGGCATTGATGATATTCGAGGGCTGCAACGCTTAGCCAACCTGCCACCGTATGAAGGTAAGTGCAAAGTGTTTATCATTGATGACGCTGAATATCTATCTACTGAGGCGGCTAATTCCTTGCTCAAGATATTAGAAGAGCCACCGCAAAGGGTAGTTTGGCTTTTATTAGCTGTTGAGGAGGAGCACCTCTTGCCGACAATTATTTCACGTTGTCAGCGGCTGGAATTGAAGCCTGTGCCGTCAGAGCGAGTACAAGAGATACTCGTCAACTCATATAACGTTGATGCTAATAAAGCGAAGCTTTTGACTCAATTGTGCCATGGTTGCCTTGGCTGGGCATTGTCCGCTTTGGCAAATGACGATATATTAGAGCAGCGCTCCCAGAGGATAGCCAAGCTGGTCTCCTTATTAACTCCGACAAGTCGGAGCTTAGGGCAAAGGTTTGCCTATGCCCAAGAGCTAGCAAACCAATTTAGCCAGAACCGGAGAGCCGGGGCAGAAATAATAGACATTTGGCTCGACTGGTGGCGTGATTTGATGCTCATTAAAGGTGGTTGCAAGGAGGCCATCATCAATGTAGATTATGAGATAGCTCTGGAAGAACAAGCCAGGGGATTAAGTCTGAGCGAGATTGAAGGGTTTCTTGCTAATCTTTGCTTGCTACAGGAGGAAATCTCTAAGAATGTTAATCCCCGTTTAGCAATGGAATGGCTGATGCTCAATTTACCCAGAAAAAAAACTGAGTGTAAAATCCTGAATGAGAATGTCATTGCGGAGTTTAGAATATAATATATTTCGATGGCTAACATAATTGGAGTCAAATTCCGCTCTAGAGGAAAATTAGTTTACTGTGATGCTGGCGAGATATCCCCACAAATAAACGACTATGTAGTGGTGGATACTGACCGTGGTCTAGACGTGGCTGAAGTCGTTACTCTTGAAGCCCCGTCTCAACCAGGCGAGCAATTAATGATGGTAGTACGCCAGGCTGAGGCGGAGGACTTAGAGGAAGTTCGGCGGAACCTGGAAAAAGAAGGCTTGAGCAGGTGCAATGAAATGGCAGCTCAACTTGGGTTAAAGATGAAGCCACTAGCGGCTCGCTATGATTCTAAGGGCGAGCACCTGACCATATTCTTCAGCGCTCAGGATAGGGTGGACTTCCGAGACCTGGTTCGGAGATTAAGCCATGCTCTGGAAACACGGGTGGAGTTAAGGCAAGTGAGGGCAAGGGATGAGGCTAAGCTGTTGGGTAGCATAGGCAAGTGCGGCTATCCTTTATGTTGCCAGAATTTCCTCACTAGCTTTGCCTCAGTATCTATTAAAATGGCCAAGGAACAGAAATTGGCCTTGAATCCCATGAAGATATCGGGCATCTGTGGAAGGCTCCTTTGCTGCTTGGCATATGAAAACAAAGAATATGTAGCTATGAAAAAAAAGATGCCTCAGCCGAAACATGAAATATCAACACCCTGGGGTAAAGCCAGGGTAATCAGCACTAACTTCTTCAAGGAAACGGTAACAGTACAATTGGATAATGAGGTGGTTAAAGAGATAGCTCTGGACGAACTAATTCATCCGGAAGAGAAGTCGTAGTTCTCTCAAGAAGTCGATCGACCTCAGAGCAAATTCACGGGGTAACAGGTAAGTTTTTTCGATTTTCCCCTCTTAAGATAAGAGGGGTTAGGGGAGTTATGAAGCAAGCAAGCAACAATATGGTGCTTGTCGAGATAACCCCCTTTATCCCCCCTTATCTCAAGGGGGGATATTGGAATAGAGAGTCCTTATCTCAAGGGGGGATGTTGAAGGAAAGAGCCCTAATTTTAAGACGGAACTTGTAGAAAAACTAAACTATTACTTCGTTGGGGTCAAGTTAATTCAGAGAGGGTAGATATTTTTGCCATTCACCATGATTATTGAGAAGGTGATAGGGAATATAGAAGCCATCATTGCGAGGGGGGTGCGGCTGACACAGCAGTCTCATCCTTGCTTCATCCGGCGTACGTCCGCCTTTGCGCCTGTTGCAAGGAATGCAGGCACTAACCACATTGTCCCAGGCGTGCTTCCCACCCCGCCGCCGCGGAGTAACATGGTCTAAGGTAAGCTCCTTGGTCTGCCGGCCACAATACTGGCAGGTGTATTGGTCACGATTAAATACCTCGAGCCTGCTCAATTTTTTCTGATGGCGAGGGCGCTTAACCATATAGACGAGTCGGATTACTGAAGGTATCTGAAATACCTGGTTAACAGAGTGAAGCTCACCTCTGCTATTTTCCAGCACTTCAGCTTTGCCACGGAAGATTAGCACTATAGCCCGACGCGTGCGACATAAGTTAAGGGGCTCATAACTCTGATTAAGGACCAGGACCGGAGAATCTATCATAGCTACAACCTTGTTATCAGCGATTTAGCTATTTTAGCAAGCCTTTCTGGCCAGTGCAATATTTCGAATTAACCACGTCTGCACTTTCTAGCGCGAAAAATTTGGGACTCCAGGTACAATCAAAAAGTGTGCAAATAGTTAGCGGCAGCGGGTACCCTTTCTGCCCTCACTCCCAAATTTCATCTTCGGCAAGGTCTTCCTCCAGCCCTAATTCGTCAGCTTCTTCCTCCATATAATTGAAGGGGCCTTCATGGCTGAGGGATTCTTTCCGGAACAAGAAGGGGCGAGAAAAGACCCTCCTTATCTCAGCGCCGCATTCGGGGCATCTTTTCAGCGGTTCATCATTTATTCCCTGCCTCACATCAAACCTTCCTTTACACAGCCTGCAATGAGCACCGTCTACTGCTTTATATTCATAAATTGGCATTTCACTCTCACCTCCATCCTCTCCTTTCGAGGGAGAGGGAATTTAGAAGCATTATTTTCGATAAATTTCCTTGCGGTGGCCAACACGCAGCACTATTATTTCATCACCTTCAATGTCAAATATGACTCTGTAATCTCCTATTCTAAACCTATAACTTCCTAAAGAAGGATCGACCATCTTCCTAGCATGATTCAAAGGGTCTTCACCATATCTTTTTAGGGCATCTCCTAGTTTTTCTTTAATCTCTGGCTCCAATTTAGAAATATCCCTCATTGCTCTTTTAGTGAAGACAATTTTGTAGTTCATTGGAGTGGAATTTATACCCTGAACAGTTTTTCATAGGGAATAGTCTTTCCTTCTCTGTAGTCCCTCCGCGCCTCGTCAATGCTTTCCAGATACTCAGGGCTTGTAGCGGCTAAGAGATTTTCAATAAAGAATTCTCTATCCTCGTTGCTTAGCTGCTGTAACGCAGTGGCTAAGTCCGCAACTGAAAAGCCGATTTTGACCTCAACTTCCGATGATTTCTTCATGTATCACCTCCCTTTTATAGCAAGCGATCGCTTCGCTCGCAATCACAAGTATACAAAGCTTTCTACTTCCCGCAGCAATGCTTGTATTTCTTGCCTGAGCCGCACGGGCAGGGGTCATTCCGGCCAACTTTCTTGCCCACCGGAACCGCCTCCTTCTTTTTTGGAGTTTCTTTGGCAATACCGACGTGGTAAATGCTATGGGCAACGTCATGCTGAATGCCAGCTAAGAGGGCTTCAAAAGAGGCATGACCTTCCCTCTTATACACTATCAGCGGCTGTTCCTGACCTACAGCCCGCAGACCTATCCCCTGACGCAGGTGCTCCATGTCAGTAAGGTGATCTTTCCATAACAGGTCAATAACTCGCAACATTACCAGTCGCTCCGCTATTCGCATATTATCAGGGCCTATCTCTTGCTCCCGCTGGTTGTAAAGCTCGGTGGCATAATCAGTAAACTTTTCTGTGATTTGCTGGGCGCTGAGTTCGGAAAGCCCATCGCTTCTGAACTGCGGAGGCAAGGGAAAGATGGTGGATACATCCTCAAGTAAGCCGGATAGATTAGATTGCTCTTCTTCCAGCTCGTAGCTAGCGCTGCTGAGACGCCTGGCTACCAGGCTTTGGATTTCATCCTGGACCATAGATATTATATTTGCCTTAAGGTCGGCGCCACTGAGGATTTTTCTCCTTTCGGCGTAAATCACCTCGCGGTGCTTGTTGATGACATCGTCATATTCCACAAGGTGTTTACGAATGTTGAAATGGTAGCCTTCGGTCTGGACCTGGGAATTGGTCGTAGCCTTAGTGGCTAAAGGATGCTCAATGGGGCTATTTTCATCCATACCCGCCCACTGCAGAACTCCCTTAACACGGTCACCGCCAAAGCGGCGAAGAATTTCATCTTCTAAGGAAGCATAAAAACGAGAACTACCCGGGTCTCCCTGCCTTCCTGCCCTTCCTCGGAGCTGATTATCAATGCGTCTGGCTTCGTGGTGTTCAGTACCTACAATGTGAAGTCCGGCAAGCTCAACCACCTTATTATGCTCTTCCTGCCATTCTGCTTCACCACGCCCTTCAGGATTGCCACCAAGTATAATATCCACCCCACGCCCGGCCATGTTTGTGGCCACAGTTACCGCCTCGAGACGCCCGGCTTGAGCGATTATAGCTGCCTCCTTTTCATGATGCTTGGCATTTAAGACCTGATGGGGTATGCCATTTCTCCTCAGGAGGTCAGATAAATACTCTGATTTCTCAATAGAGGTTGTACCGATAAGAACAGGTCTTTTCTGGTCATGTAATTGCTTGATTTCACTGGCTACGGCGGCAAACTTGGTTTTCTCGTCTTTGTAAATCTGGTCTGGGTATTCAGTGCGAATCAAGGGCTTGTTTGTGGGTATGATTACCACTTCCAGCTTATAAATCTTGTGGAACTCCTCGGCTTCCGTGGCCGCGGTACCGGTCATGCCCGCCAGTTTTTGATACAGGCGGAAATAGTTCTGGAAGGTGATGGTAGCTAAGGTAACTGATTCTCGCTGAATCTTTACCTTCTCTTTGGCCTCGATGGCCTGATGCAATCCCTCAGAATACCTCCTGCCGAACATCAATCTGCCAGTGAATTCATCCACGATGATGACCTGTCCATCCTTAACCACATAGTCCTTGTCCTTCTTGAACAAGACACGAGCCTTAAGGGCACTCTCCAGATATTGAGTGAGAAAGTAATTAGAGGGGTCATAAAGGTCAAGTGCTTTGAGCAAGCCTTCCCGCTTTAGCATCTGCTCCATCTTGGTCATGCCAATCTCGGTAAGGTTGGTAGTACGCGTACGCTCGTCAATGGTATAGTCTGCGTCTTTGCTAAGGCGGGAAACTAACTGGGCGAAGGTGTAATACCTTTTGGCTGCTTCCTCGGCAGCACCGCTAATAATGAGTGGTGTACGGGCTTCGTCAATAAGGATGTTATCAACCTCATCGACGATGGCATAGTTCAAGGGACGCTGCACGCATTGAGACAAATCCCAGACCATATTATCTCTGAGGTAATCAAAGCCAAACTCGTTATTGGTGCCATAAGTTATATCTGCCTCATAAGCCTGGCGGCGGGTGATAGGGCGGAGAAAATTCCACTTCTGGTCTTCCGACTCGTAGCTGGAGTCAAAGATATAGGAAGGGGCAGGTTGGCCGACTGTTTGCTGGGCATTGATGCTGGCCACGCTTATACCCAGGGCGTGGTAAATAGGGCCCATCCAGTGGCAATCCCGCTTGGCAAGATAATCATTGACGGTAATCAGATGGCTGCCTTGTCCGGTAAGGGCATTGAGGTAGAGGGGCGAGGTAGCTACCAGGGTTTTTCCCTCACCAGTTTTCATCTCGGCTATCTTCCCCTGGTGAAGGACGATTCCCCCCATTAACTGGACATCAAAATGCCGCTGTCTTATGGTTCGCTTGGCCGCTTCTCTGACAGCAGCGTAAGCCTCCGGTAAAATCTCATCCAAGCCTTCACCATCGGCTACCCGAGTCTTAAATTCATCGGTTTTCGCTCGAAGTTCAGCGTCGGTGAGCTTTTCAAACTCGGGCTCCAACGAGTTTATGTGGTCAACCAGAGGCTGAAGACGCCTCACTTCTTTCTCGTTGGAATCAATCAGATTGCTAAGCCACTTAAGCATCGATCGATGAAATCCTAAATCCTAATTTCTAAGCTCTAAACAAATTCAAAATCTCAATGCTCTAAATCCAGAATCCTCTCTGTTTTGGTCATTGGAGTTTTAATGAAAGGAATTAAATTTTTCCTTTCTTTTGTTTAGCATTTCGTGCTTAGAATTTGGTATTTCCTAACCTCT
>Ga0315533_1001318_pt1 | contig 19173 bp, 18 predicted proteins | sample SalMarSW160130MG_FD_203081 | JGI IMG/M metagenome (GOLD analysis project Ga0315533, IMG submission 203081) | Salt marsh sediment microbial communities from the Plum Island Ecosystem LTER, Massachusetts, United States - Salt Marsh Sediment SW1601-30 ... | reverse complement strand
CTGACTTTTGTTCAATCAGGCCCGAACATATGCTTCGTTCAATACGGGTACGTACACGGTAATGATTCCGAATATCAAGCCACGCACAAAGCGGTATTTTATTGTTTCATAGTACTGATTTTTGAGGGTGGTAATTTCCTCGGCTGATGTTTGAGCTCCCCCGAGTATCTGAGTCACACGCAAATCGAGATTCGAAAGGTTGGTCACACAGTTAGTCAGTTCTGTTCTTGCGTACAAGTAAGTCAAATAGCCTAAGAACAACGCGAACATTAGAATCTGAAGAGCTAGTACAAGCAGGAGTAGAAGCGCACTAGCTATATTTGAGTATAGGTTCCATGTTACGACCAGTGCCCATATTGGCAGAGCAAAAGAGACAGCAACCAGGGCAATAGTCACAATGAAGATGACGCCGAGTATTAGTAGAAGCCGGCGGAGAGAGATACCAGCAAACCTTGACTTGCGCAGTTCGAGCACCTCATCCAGGCGCGAGATTCGAAGCCTACGGAGAACGAACGGCCCCCCGACTATCAGAGACGTCAGAACTACCCCCGTCGCGAATGGAGGCCATATAGAAAAAGATTGATAGGGTGTTATTACCCCACCCTTTATCAGCGCAAGAATTGCTAAGGTCACAATATATATTGCCGCCAGAGCACGCACGTTGGGTATCAGTCGTTTAACGGTTGTATCCAATCCAAGTTGCTTTCTCTCTTGGGCCAATTCATCCCATTTGCGAAAAACGCCCTGTCTTTCCACAGATAGATAATTTCCTGTGACTTGACTGGAGGCCCAGATAATCCACAGTAGCCACAGAACAAACGAAGCTGGAACCCAAAGGATTAAGAAGCCGAATACAGACTGCAGTGAGATTGTTCCCACTAATGAGACCAGCCAGGCAAACAGAAGGTTATGGCCCATGTTATTGATCTGCTGTTGTGATTGTTCTCTAGCACTGGTAATCCATGCGCTCAGCAGAGCCGTATCGTTCTCGATCTGTGTCGGCTTTCCAGTTGACACCTTGCATCACCCCCTGTGCTACGGATATCCTGTGATCTTCACGATCTTGGAGCAGGCGATCATGACTTCCAATACAGGCGACGCCGTGCACCAACATATTATGGTATATTTTGCCCAAAGGTCAAGCGGCTTCGGGACGCGTCACCTTCCGGCGATAGTTCTCTCTTCTTTAGGATTACCATTTTGGAGAGAGGTATTGGGGCGACCAAGAAGTCTCGCGAATCGGGCTTCAGTTCGCAGTTGCACAATAACTCATTTTGTTGAGTCCACCTCTGTGAAAGTCCACAAGTTTGCCAAATTCTATAAGAAGGCGGTCTTGTTGGAGACAGGTGGTAGTAGTAAAATGAGAATATAAGCGAGTACCTTGCTTAGTCAAGGTTTCGTTTGGAATAACGGAAGGCAAGTAGATTGCTAAAAGTATTTGTCAGCTCCAAGATGGTTGAGCTACGCGATGTACGAGAAGTCGTGCATAAAGCACTCACTGATCACGAAATCGAAGCAGTAGTCTTTGAGGCAGATATTGGTGCCCGACCAGATACAGTCGCTCACACATCGCTAAGCGAAGTCCAAAAATCCGATGTCTACGTTGGGCTATTCGGTAGAGAATACGGCGATATTACGATACTAGAATACTATCACGCCCGGAAACTCGGCAAGCCCTGCTTCATCTATATTAGAGACAAGAATCTGCAGCGAGACCAGGCACTTGAAGATTTCTTGCAGAAAGAGATCTATCATCCATATAAAGGTGTCACATACTGCTACTTCGAAAGTGTTTTGCAGTTGGGCGATGCTGTTGCTAAGGATATTATGGATTGGCTAGTGCGTTCCTATAGAGAACTCTCTGCCCAGATTAGTGCTGCTGCTATGCCTGTGGAAGAGATCGATAAGCTTCAAGCAAACCTAAGCTACCTGCAGGATGTCATCAAGAAACCACTTCCCCAAGGTGACACCTTGGACAATTTGGCACGTCAGCTACGAGAATGGTTTCTAGCGGTAGATTACGGCCTGGAACAAGATACCCAGCGCTCGGACTATTACGCTGAAATAGTTGTCAAAGTGCCACGTCGCCGCAGCGGATATGACCGCATTCTAGTGCGTGTAGTGGATGGTGAAATTAAGGTAGCCAATGTTCATTCTATCAAGAGCGTAATCGATGAACATGCATTTGATCAAGGATGGCTCGTTTCGGAGAGAAGGGTAAGTGAGGCAGCTCGCAAAGAAGCTGAGAGACATAACAACCTCTTTGTCTATACCTTAGATGAATTGATTGACGAGGAAGTGAATTGGGATCCATACTTTTCTTGGTTAGAGGAGGAAACTAAAGCGAAAGGTATAGATAGATACTATGTCCACTTGGCAGGGACAGTTGATGACTTCGACCTTAAGGGGAGGAAACTAGGTAGTAGCCGCTATGAGAAACTGGACGATTATTTTAAGCGATGGTTGGATGACCCATCTAAAGAGCATGTAAGTATTCTCGGTGAATTCGGCACGGGCAAGACCTGGTTCACCTTGCACTTTGCTTACGAGATGTTAAAGGAGTATAGGAAAACCAAGGCAAAAGGACTTAAACGCCCGCGGGTACCGATTGTGATTCGGCTACGAAACTACGCGCAGGGGTTTAAGGATGTGGGCGCTTTATTAACAGAATTCATATTTCGAGAGCATGGAATTCGTCTACCGAATTACTCTGCCTTCGACCAACTCAATCGCATGGGTCGATTACTATTGATTTTTGACGGTTTTGATGAGATGGCAGCCCGAGTAGACAGACAAAAGATGGCCAATAACTTCTGGGAACTAGCAGAAGTAGTTGTTCCAGGTTCCAAAGCTATATTGACGTGCCGAACAGAGCACTTCCACTATGCCCAGCAGGAGCGGGATGTATTGGGTGCCAAGCTGAAGGCATCTGTAAGCAACATTGCTTTGGAACCTCCAAAATTCGAGGTGTTGCACTTGGAGATGTTAGACAAGGACAGAATCCAGAAAATACTGAAACTTCGAACTGATAGTGGGACTGCAAAGCTAATTGTGAGTGATGATAAACTGTTGGACATGGCCCATCGCCCTGTTCTTATCGAGTATATCTTGGAAGCATTACCTGAAGTCGAAACAGGCAAGCCAATCAGTCTACCACACATATACTATTACGCAAGCCAACGTAAGATGGAGCGGGATATTAAAGAGGAACGCACTTTCACCTCATTGGCCGATAAGCTTTACTTTTTGTGTGAATTAGCTTGGGAAATGTTTAATACGGATCAGATGAGCTTAAGTTATAAACTGTTCCCTGAACGCATCCGACGCTACTTTGGACAGAAAGTGGCGGAGATTGAAGAAGACCACTGGCACTATGATTTATTAGGGCAGACAATGTTGGTCCGCGACGTCGACGGCAACTACACGCCAGCTCACCGCTCAATGCTAGAGTTTTTCGTAGCCTACAAACTAGCAGCCGAGATGGGTGTCTTACAGGACGATTTTGTGACAGCAGCACGTAAGCAATCAGGTGTCTCACATAGCCAGGCAGCTCAAGACTATACGTGGTCAGCCTATTTTATGAAATCCGGAGACCAAAACAAACAGCCAGCTATGAGGCCACTGCGCAATTTCATTCGTGAACCACTGAATCAGTTGGTAAAAACGCTAGGTGCACAACAACTGACGTTAGCGGTGTTAACTATGCTCGAAAAAATGGTAGTTGGCACGAAGTTACATGAAATTGTTGAGGCGACTCGGGACCTTAATGTAGAAGACGTGGGGTATGTGGGTGGCAATACTGCCACGTTGATGAAGCGTACCTCAAGCGGAGTGTATTTTGGAAGATTTGACTTATCAAAAACCGTCATAATCGGCGCTGAACTAAATTATGCTAACTTGAGCGGAGCTAGGCTAGATAGGGCCGATCTCGCTTCATCGAGTCTGCGGGGCGCGATTATGACATATGCTGATCTCCGTGGAGCGAATGTGTCTGGAAGTATTATATCCGATTTACCTCCCCGGTTTGTTTCATGGTCTCCTGATGGGAAATATCTTGCTGGCTGCGGGAACTGTGATGGTATTCTGCTCTGGAAGACAGAATCATGGCAGGAAGAGGACATTCCACATTCAGATGTGGGAATGATGGAAGCACTCTCATGGAGTTATGATGGGAGATGGTTAGCCTGCGGTGGTATAGACGGCAAGATGAGGATTTGGGATGCCTATTCATGGCAAGTTAAAACATTGTTGCCAGGACATGATACTGCAATCGTAGCTATAGCATGGGATCCTACGGGAAGATTTGTAGCGACTGGAGATACGTCAGGCAATGTTTGGTTGTGGGATCCCGCTAATGGAGAGATTATTCGTCGGTTAACCAGCTTACCCAGCGTAAGTGCCCTGTGCTTCAACGCAAGTGGCACAAATCTGGTAGTAGCTTGTGGTCTAATTAATAGGCTCTATGTATGGGCATTTGAGGGTGATTCGATTCTACATCGAGGGATCGGACGGTTTCTCGTACACCATAAGTTTTATGAACTTGAATTAGAGAAACTGGATTTGAGATCATTGAAGCACTTTGGATTTCCCGAGTGGGTTCATTATCAGCAGTCAATTGTTCCAGCTCCAGATGCTAATCATGTGTTCATGGCTGAGAAGGAGTTGGCTGAAATACGGGAACTCGATTCGAAGCAGAATCGAGTTGGCAAACGAGTTTGTGAGCTAGTATGTCAACAACTGGGAAACTACCGGGGCATGCTGATGAAAGACATACGAGGCCTTGACCATACCACTCGCCAATATCTTCTATCTCAGGGAGCAAATGATATTTACGATGGTCCGTTCGAAACATGGAAGAAGGAACAGTATGTTTCTTAAGTTTGTTTTGTTCAGTAGGTCACATTAGCCTGAATTGTTACTCAGTTGAGCAGTAAGATGGAACATGTCAACTGAATTTTCTTACTGAATGGGTATTATCCAACCGCCCGCACCAATCTCTTGCCTATCTTGCTCCCCTAGAGTATATTGAAAAGGAACTTGCTAAAATCCGTAGTTCACTGTTACCCATGTGGTCAGCCAGCACAATGTATTCTATTTGAGGCTTCTTGGGAGTATGATTGAATTATCGGAAAGCCAATGAAAAGAATCCTTCTTATTTAAGAAATTGGAAGATGAAGATACTACTTAGTTCGAGGAGGCACCGCTACGTGGCAGTAGTCATCACTTTGTTGATTACGATAGCCTTAATTGTCGGGATTGTAAGCTGGTTGTCAGCTCCTTCCTATGACCTCACCATTGCCAGTAGGGCTGGAGGTTCGGTCATCATCCCTGGAGAAGGTACGTTTACCTATAGCCCGGGAACGATGGTCGGCCTGATGGCGGAGGCTGAGGGGGGCTACCGCTTTGCCAACTGGAGTGGCGACGTAGGTACCATTGCCAATGTCATTGGCGCCACAACCACCATCATCATGAGCGGCAACTATTCCATCACCGCTAACTTCGCCCCAGAAATTCCAGAAAACCTGGAAATACGGGATTGGTATGATTTGGATGCCGTCAGGTACAACCTGGGCGGCAACCATACTCTAATGAACGACCTTGACGCTACTACTCCAGGTTATGAGGAGCTGGCAAGCCCGAGAGCAAATCGGGGAAAGGGTTGGCAGCCGATTGGAACTTGGCACATATTTATGGGTAGTTTCGACGGACAAGGATACGAGATACGTGACTTGTTTGTAAACCGCCCTGATGAGTATAGTGCTGGTCTTTTTGCTACTGTCGGGCCGAACGGAGTCATCGAAGATATCGGAGTGGTGGACGCTACTGTGACCGGCTTGGTGTGGGTTGACGAACTGGTGGGAGCTAGTAGTAGCGATGCAGGCAACTCCTATTCCCCAGCAGCGTCACTGGCGGGGGGGGGTGTTGGCGGTTTGGTGGGATGGAATCGGGGCATTGTGAGCAACTCTTATTCCACCGGCAGGGTGACTGGCGATGAAGTTGTTGGCGGTTTGGTGGGAGAGAATACAGGCTTTGTGAGTAACTCCTATTTCACCGGCAGTGTGAATGGCGAAAATAGTGTTGGCGGTCTGGTAGGATGGAATTATGGGGGCGCTGTGAGCAACTCCTACTATAATTACGATGAGGTTCTGATTAATGGCGAGAACATAATCACTATTGGAGCTTTGTTCAATAAAGACTTTGAGCAATGGCTGGCTAACGGTAAATTTCTGGATGTCAATGAAAGTCTTTCTCAAGAAGATGGTTACTATTTGATAAGCAATGTCAGTGATTTCAAAAAGCTACTCGCTTTTGGTCAGGATGATTCACTGAAATTCAGACTGACAAATGACCTTGATTTAGAAACCCAGGCCAACTTCTACATCCCTTACTTAGCCGGAGAGTTTGATGGCAATGGTCATAAAATCCGGAACTCAAGCGTCGACTCTGGTTTTGTTCTACAACTTGGTTTGTTTGGATACCTTGCCTCCAGCGGAACAGTCAGTGAGGTGGGTGTCGAGAACGTCAACATAACCGGCTTTTCGTTTGTTGGCGGCTTGGTGGGATTGAGTATGGGCACTGTGAACAACTCCTATGCCACTGGTAGTGTGAATGGCTATTCGAATGTTGGTGGCCTCGTGGGAAAGAATGAGGGCACTGTGAGCAACTCCTATTCTACAGGCAGCGTGACTGGTGAGGTTCGTGTTGGCGGTCTGGTGGGATGGCATTGTAATCCTGAGGAAGGTGCTGTGACCGACTCCTATTCCACCGGCAGTGTGAATGGCGAAAATAGTGTTGGCGGTCTGGTAGGAGTGAATGAATGGGGCAGCACTGTGAGCAATTCTTTCTGGGATACCGAAACCAGCGGACAACCTACTTCGGATGGCGGGACGGGCAGGACTACGGCGGAAATGCAGGACATCGCAACCTTCCCAGCCTGGGACATAATCGCAGTCGCTTCTGGCGAGACCAACCCTTCCTACATCTGGAATATCGTCGATGGACAAACCTGTCCCTTCTTGAGCTGGGAGTTCGTTTCTTAGCATAACTATAGCTTAGCCAGATGTGGCAAAACTTTAATGTAACTGGCTATGAAATTGCACAAAAACTTGTTAAGTGTGATTCGTAAAATAGAAGGGCTGGAGATTCCGCCGGGAAAATCCAGCCCTCTTTAGTTCTGTTAGGCTCTGTAAGGAGCAAGTCTAACTCTTGCCAATTCTGAACATCTTGGTTCCACACACAGGGCACACGCCCTGAGTTGCCGGTCTGCCATTTTTCATGGTTATCCTTCTAGTATCCTTCATTTCCCTCTTGGCACGGCACTTCATACAGTATGCTTGCATTTAACCCTCCTCTTTTTGGGACAGATAGTAGGCTATTTGCTATCACGGTGTCAATAGCCATTACAGCTAAGATACCGAAACTGAGCATTTGACATGAATGTGACTTCAGAGACAAAAAACAGGGTCGAGATTAACCTCGACCCTGTTTGATTTGAGGAATATTAGAATTCGAATAAGGCTGGACGCTCCATACTCTTCCTCGTTGCCTCTTCCTCTCGCTTCTTCTGCCTCTCAGCCCTGTTCCTTTCCTGCTTTGCCTGAGTCCGCCTCTCGTAAATCCAGTCTTTCAGCCGACGTAACTCTGCCATCTGGTAGTCGCTCAGCGACTCGACATGAATATCCTCGGGAAACTGGACGCCGCTTTCTTCGGTGCGATGGCGATTATAGACCTGGTTGGCGACGTACAGGTAAATCTCTGTCCAGTCACTGTCTACTGGCTGGGTAAGGCAAGCGGTATAGAGATAGGCGCAAGCCTCGGCATCTGTCCCCGTCAGTTCCTCTCCCTTGAGTGTCTTCATGTTCATCACTAACCTCTCCAGGGTGATGGCATTTTTTAGCCATTCGGGAAGAGTATCACCCCAACCCCCGGGAAAGACAATAATAGGGTCTGTTAGAGCGCCAACGAGGTCGGAGATGCCCTTCTCAATTTTAACTTCGGTTGTCAGATTATCACCTCCTTTTTGGGCAATAGTAGCCCTATTGGATGGGGGTACAGCCCCTCTAGTCGTTAAACCTTTTTATGTGCAGGCTGTCGCAGCCTGGTGGATGGTAGGGGTCAATCGGATACTCTCCAAAGCCATTCCAGAAGTCCAGCAGCCACAGGGTATAGCCGAAGTAATCCTGGCGGCGCAAGCCATAAACTCTGTCAGTGAAGATACGCACCGAACATCCCCGAGCGCCCCTCAGCACAATGACACTCGGCACTTCCTTGTCCCCAAACATAGGGCTCTCTACCGTCATGCGGCCTAGTTTCAGGTCTTCTACCCAGTAGTGAGAGCCGTGCCCGCCATAAGCCCCGACATGGATATCCTTTCCCTCCAGTTCGGCGAGGACCTCCATAAACTCTTTCAAGGCTTCGCGCCTCTTTTTGGCCAGGTTAACGTGACGTTCTCGAGTGCCTAGCCTGACTGCTGTGCTCGGCTCTGGTTGTGTGACCTCTACCCCAGCTTCTTCAAACATGCTAAGCTGGGTGGACATTTGTTCACCTCCTTTCTTTTAGATTTTGGGCAATAGTTCCCCTATTCGGCCCAGGTTTTTCTAAGTTCGCTCGGCTTTTCTCATCTTGTGCCACCATGCTTCCAGGCTCAAAATATCGGTGAGGATATGAATTTCACCGCAGTCCACAGTTACAGCAGGAAACCCACTGCGGTGCTCCTTGATTGAGACAGCAGTTCCTGATTTATAGAGCTTATTAATTTCCTCGTAGGTTTGCTCTTTGACCTGGAGCGGTTCTAACCTGATATCCTTTCGCTTGACTCTAGCCATTTGTGCTCCTTTCTTGCAGATTCTAGGCATAGTAGCCCTATCCAGAGGGCAACCTTAGACCAGGCTCTGCTGTTTGCCGTATTCTGCTGACTTCTTTTCTTTCTCTAGCATATCTTTTGGCACAGAGTCTCGGATTGACTGTAGCCTGGCCTTGAGCCGACCGACTGGCTCAGAGTGGCTGCCACCAATAGCCCTCTCTATCTCACCCAATAACCCATTGATGCGCTGCTCAACATACTGAGGGAGTTGAGGGATTTTCAGAGCTGCTTTGGCGACTTCCCTGGCACATTCCAGAGGCTCGACAGCCGCATTGATATGCTTTTCTAGCATATCGGCTGCCTCAATCACTCGTAGGGCACTCCACTTTATAGGCATAGATATCACCTCCTTTCTGGGCAAAAGTATCCCTATCCCGACTGCCCAGGTCGGGCTGCATTTAGCTTCTTGTCTGCCATGTGCTTCTTGGTAGCGCTGCCAGCTTACGATTAACTCTATAGCCAGCTTCAACTAAGGCTAATTTGTCCATTACCTTTGAGTAAGGCTTGTGGAGATAACTGTTTATCGTCTCGTAGCACTCGTTGCAGACCTGAATACCTTGTCGTGTGTAAACACGCAGGTTTATCAGACCAGGGGCGTCTTGGTGACAAAAGTCGCACTTCACATTTCCTCCTTTCTTGCCCTCGCCACGCACAAAAAAGGGGTATTCCACGCCACACAGGGCAGGAATACCCCTACAAAAAAAGCACAAAAAGGCGGCTACCCCGCCGCCTTCCTGTGCGTGGTTGTTTTTGTGTTCAAGCGTTCTATGCTACGGCTACTGGTTCTCTTTTACGGCTGCGGCTACGCTTTGGCTTTGCTTCCGCTTTGCTAGGCTCGCTTGGCTCGGCTTCTGGCTCGGCTTGGGCTGTGGCTGTGGCTGTGGCTTCCTTTTGCTCTGCCTCTGCCTTGCTGGTCATCATAGGCATTACTACCACTTGATAACCATCGGCAATAAAGAGCATTGGCGAGTAGGAATTGGTGAGCTTAAAGTCCACCATACCACCGCAAGCCTTTAGCACGTCGGCAAGATAACCGCCATCTATCCTGACAGAACCTTGCCCATCGGTGTCGGCTGTGATTATGGCTTCGCCCTTCTCATCGGGATTGGCGATAATTATCTTGCCTTCGCCAATGGTCAAGTCCAGCGGATTTTCTTTAGGCTTGTCTGAAAGGGCTTTGAGTGCTCCCACCGCCTTGAGAAGCTCCAGGGTGTCAAGGTGTGCTAAGGTGTTGAACTCCGTTGGTATAACCTTCTCATAATCGGGAAACTGCCCCTCAGCACCACGCCACTTATAGCGTATTGCCTCAGTGTCAATGACAAGGCTCATACCATCGAGAGTATCACCGCTTGCCTCAAAGCCTAGCCGAACTCGCTTTGCCTTGCGGAGTGCGCCAACGATACCTTTCAACTCATCACGATTGATTAGGACTTGCCCCTCGATGTCCTCGTCAAAGTCCATAGTAACCTCTGCTAGCCTAAAACCATCAGCACCAACTAGCTTCAATTTACCTTCCCCAGCCACAAACTTGACGCATTGAAGAACTGGTCTTTTGTCGTCTGTGGCAGTGAAGGCAAGCACTCTATTTAGTGCCTCTGCTAGCTCTATGCTTCCGATGTTAGGCTTGACAGTGTTATTAGGGCTTATCCTAACCTCAGCAAAGGACATTGGCGTTTTATCGCCAACCCAAGCTGTGTCCTCAAGGTAACTGGTATTAGCACCGCAAACTACCTTGAGCCTTTTATCAGAAGCCCGCTCCCCGCTGGCACTTCCGTTAGTGGAAGGCACTATCTTAACGATATTGCTTCCGCTAAGAGCTTTAATGTATCCAGCGAAGCCTTTACGCCCAATGGTGAAGTCCAGCAGTAACAGCCTTTCAGCCATCACTCTAGACAGGGCGTTTACCAGTGTAGCCTTGTGAGATACAAAGCCATCGCCTGAACGCTTGCCCACGATATTCAATTGTTCGATTTTCGAACACCCCCTTTGGCTAGCCGATAGCTGGGCAAAGTCCATCGGTTCGCCTAGTAGTAAGCCTCGCATAGCTGAACCTCGCTAGCCTATACGATGCTTCCACTATGTATAAGCTCCGAAATCGCCAAAACCTTTCACTCTAATAGCCTTTGTTGCTCTTTTTTCCTAAATCGGCTAAGGCAAATCATCTCAGCATTGGTTAGGGACTCCCCCCTACCTTTCTTTCGTGCTATCTGTTTAAGCCTAATTGGTGCGCCTATTAAGAATGTCTTGGCGTCTTGCCACGCTTCCAAGTCCAGTGCCTTATCATCGGCTATCAGCTCAGCCAGCTCAGTGACATTGCCCTCACTGTCCATGATAGGTTGATTGATACTTTCAAGCTGAATTGCTCTATGACAGTCGCAGTAAGCCCAATCGGAATGAGCCCAATTTGCTCTACACTTTGCCCGCTGTGCCTTGCTACAATGCTTACAGTCCAGTCCATTAGTATAGGAATAGTGCTTACTCCAGTAGTGGTCTTTGATATGCTCGGCAATCCGATACATCGCAGGTTCACTAAGGTCTTTGCGCTTTGCTACTCTGGCAAGCCCTTCAATGATGTCGTGTAGAAGGTCTTGCCTGTCGTCTATGAACGCCTTGTGAGCAAACCGCATCGCCACGCTGTAGTAAGTCAAATATGGCTCTGGAAGCTGGTCATAGCCATTATTACCATTGTCAATTTGCTTTCGGCTTCGGATTCGGCTAGACTTTAGTTGGCGAGGCTTTGTCGTTGTGGTAACGCAATTTGCGTTACGTGAGCACCATTGGCAAACGCCTTGCCTTTCTTCTAGTGTCCATACCTTATGGCAATTGCTACAGTATCCTGTCATCGCTTGCCCCCTTTCCGTCTATTTGCCCAAGTGAGCAAGCGCTCAGGCTAGGCTTATCTGATATTCAGTTGTTAAAGTGCGATTATCCAGTATCCATCATCACACAAAAGGACATTTTGTTGAATTTCAGAATGAACCTATATTTTCGTGATAGTGGGCGGGCAGCTTTATTTTCTCGGGATAAATCAATTTGGATGAAATGGCGAATTTAGCTCTATCAGACGGCAACAGGACTGCTCAGGCAGAGCCATAGGGAGGCAGTGAGCAGCATCAGGGGCAAGGCCAAGAGGGCTAGCCCTACCAGCAGACTGGCAATCACTCTGCTTCTATGACCTTGATTCTGGGCTTTGGCTTGTTCAATCCTGCAATCTTGGCCAGTCTGTCCCTGGATACGGGCAAACTCAGCCGTCCTTCCCGAACATCAGCAATTAGCTTGTCGATCAGGGTAGAGAATGCCTCTTGGCTAAAAAGGAGATTGCCATCTTCTCGCAGTTTGCTAATAATCTGGGACTCCAGTCGATTTGATTCACGGGCTAGCTGCGATATACAGACACCCCCAACGTCGTCAGGCAGCCCCTTGGTGCCGATACAGACCATAACCAGGCCGAAAGGTTGCTGTCTATCGGTGGGCTCACGGAGAAGATAATCCCTCATAGCTGACAGCCGATTGCCCTTTGAAAGCATTGCTGCCACAGCCAATCCGCCCAGGGAGAATAGCAAGCTCGCCTCGCTGTGACCACGCTCCACTGAAGCCTCAGTCCTCTCCAAGCGCTGCAACTGCTCCACAACAGCACGATACACTGCTCTCAGACGTGATGCTTCATCTTCTCGCTTCAGTCGGATTTCTTCTTGGTCGAATATTGAGTTCAAGGCAAGCCCCGATTCAGTAAGCTTCTTCCCTTGAGACTGCAAATTTCCCAAATGGTCTTGAAATGATTTCATACTTTCCATCGTTCCAGCTCGCTAATTAGGTTCTCAACGGTAACCGGTAGAAGTGTGTAGGACAGAGAGGGCTGACGCTTCAACCAGATGTGGAGAGCTCGTACAACCAGTAAGACGATAATCCTGACCCGGTTGCTCTCAATATTCTCTTCACCTCGCACCAGAGCCATTAACTCGTTGAGCCATTCGTTAACCTGGAGAATCCCTTCATATCGACCGACCTCTCTACCTACATCCACGGATTCGTCTCTGAGCCGCCGTATCTCAGTTAGAGCCTCGTCGTTGCCGTGCTGCAGTTCCTCCCCTAGTTTACTGATGGTATCCTGAGCGAGGGGGATGATTTTGGCGATTTCCTGACCTACCTTTTCTCTCGTTTCCTTGATACTCGCCTCCAGATTCATTTTCTCCTGTTTGAGGCTGTCAACAGATGCCCTAGTGCTCTCTATCTCATTTTTACCCCTGGCGATAGCTTGCTCAACCTTATCTAACTCCTGCTGCCGGCTCTGGATTAGGGTTTCGAGTGTCAGCCCTTTGTCGAGGGTCTCAAGCTCATGTAGTAAGCGACTCCTGAGTTCGGAGGGCTTGATAGAGTGATGCTGCGCAATCACTCCTAATTTCTCGTTGAATTGAGCCAGTTCCTTGAGGGAGAACCCGATATCTTCAAGCTTTTGCATCTCGCCCGTCAAGGTAGAGAGAGTCGTTTCTGCTTTCTTGGCCTTCGGCTCCATATCGGCAATCCGTCGTGACAGGGTCTGTTCGCGTTTTTCCAAGTTCTTGATCCTGGGGCTCAGCAATTCATTTTTCTGCTCAAGAAGGGCCACGGCGCTGGCAAGTTCCTCTCGCTGCTTAGTCAGTTCGACGAGCTGTTTTTTATAGTCCTTCAGATTGTCTGATATAGGTGCAAGATCGGCTGCTTTTTTCTCGAGTTCCTGGACTTTGTTGTCGAGAGCCTCAAGGCTCAAGCCACTTCTTTGCTGGACTTGTTGGATGCTGTAGACCAGACGGACAAATTCGTTAATATCGTCTTCGTTTCTCACCGATTTGAGAATCATCGGCCAGCGATTGATGTCGGACGGGTCGAGCCCACATTCACTGATTTGCTTGAGAAGGATGAGCCCCACAGCACATTGCCCCGGAGTCAGTTCTGACCGTTTCAAGTCGAAGGATAATTCGCGAAGTAGCTCAATGTACTCACCGACGTCAGCGGCCTCGGGGATCATGCCTGCCTTCAGATCAGCGGCGACATTGGCCACTGTTCCTTTGCTTACACCGCTTCTGGTCGCAATGTCCTCATAGGATAGGCCGGACAAATAAAGCCTGACCACTGAGAGTTTCTTTTTTGCTGTTAATCGTTCCATCTTTAGCCTCCTTTTACACTTGATTTTCGTATTGATAAATCATGGAAATTTGAACTGCATTTGAATGATGTGACCGGCATTTGAACAGGATTTTGAACGCCATTTGAACATCTCTTGAACAAGAGTCGCTTCTCTGATTTCTCCTAAATTTCATGAACAAAAACCAAACGTTATCGGCTTTATGTCCAGTCGGCTAGATATTAGCCATAAAGAGCGCGGTAGGGATTATCCCAGGCTATCTCAGGAGCAGTTCTACCAGCATCAGTGAGCCGAAAATATCGGCGTGGTGGACCGGGTGGATAATGATCCTGAAAACTTGACGGCTCTTCTCGCCCCGTAGGTTCCACCCAATGCAATCGTTGAAGGTTAGAGAAATAAACGACAAAACTGTGGAACCGGCAGCCTAGAGATTTGTAGGGCATTCTCGACAGATATCTCTCGGTCAGCCTCTCGATGTTAGCGGGCTCTATTGAACGTTTTTCCCGCCGGGCTAGCTTTTCCTCGGTTCTTGTCGCCCGGTCCACCGCTGTAGCTCGCATCAGTGCTGTCTTGTAGTGGTAGAAGATATCGGCCTGGCAAGCACCAACCCGAGAGTCGATTGACGGCGATCCGTTCGGGCCGTACCCCATTAGAAATTCCCTGATAAACGAACCGCAGCCAAAGGGGCGAAGAAAGCCACCCCTGGCTGGTCTCAACAGCTCAGCCAATTCGCTTCACCTTGGAGATGCAAGATATACCGATCAATCTTTCTTGTTCCAGAGTTTCTCGTACCATTCTTGATGCTCTGTGCCCGATATTTTTCTGTACCTAGCCGTCGTATTGAAGCTGCGATGACCCAGATGTTCTTGAAGAAGCCGCAGCCCATCGCCTGAGTCATCGAGTTTTACTGCATGGACTGCGAAACCGTCTCGCAGGCGATGTGGACTCACATTGTGTATTTTGCCTGTCTCAGGGTTAACCAGCTTAGGCAACCCTGCTTTCTCGGCACATTCTTTGACAATCTGCCAGGCTCTGTGTCGATTGATGCCGAAAATCAGCTTCTTCCCATCTCGAAGAACTGGCCCACCGCGCCTAACGTATTCTCTGATCATGCCTAGGGTGTCACTATCCACTGGCAGCACCCTCTGGCGACGACGTTCCTGTTGCTCAGCCTGAGCCTTCTCGACCTTGATCCCACACTTGGGGCAAAACGTATGGCACCGGCCGAGTCTTTGTCCGCACCCGATGCAGGACAGCTTTAGACTGGTCTTGAGATGTTGAATGGTAATCGTGCCATGGTTGAAGTCTATGTCCTCAATCGTCAAAGCTAGCGCCTCGCTGACTCGGCAGCCGAGATGAAATAACAAGCGAATCAGCAACTTATCCCGCAGATTAGTGGCTGCCTTCTCAATCAGCGTTACTTCGTTTGGTTCGAGGTAGGTTTTCATTGTTTCTTTTCTGTTACCTCTTTTCTGGGCTTACAACGCATTTATCAGCTTGAGCATCTATCGCCTAACTGATTGTCTCCTGTAAGCAATAGAGACTTGCCTCGAATAATTGTTCCCAATGGCCAAGCTCAAATACGTGGCATGCCACGGTGCTGGACTCCTTGACCCTAGCAATCGCATCGCAAATGCTGGGTGAAGCTGATGCCGCAGTCGACGAACAAGGGAAGCTACTCATATAGGGTATCCTATTAGGATCAATATGGTTCATCTCTTCCTTCTCTCATCACTTGATTTTCCTTCGCCCTGCCCGCAGAAGACAGGAAATCCTCAAGCGCTTTACGAGGGACAACGAGCCGTCGTTTGCTGATTCGAATCGCTGGAATGCCTCCGGTGTTAGCCAAGAGATACGCTGTACCGCGACTAATACCTAGTATTTTTGCGGTTTCCTCGATAGATAAAACCAATCGTTCGATCTTCCCTTTGTCAGTATCCATTTTTGTCCTCCCGTGAATTGACAATTGTCATTGATATGTATTATAATTAAGAACAATAGGAGTTACTAGGTTTACCATTAGGAACAATAATCGGGAACTTTAGGAATAACAAGATTAGCATGACAATTAAGAGAAACCGGGCTTGGATTGGGGATGAAGAGGAACTTCAGATTTGTCACTACACAATTGAGTTTCGCAGTATGAAGCGCACCAAACTAGCGGAGAAGATAAGGGCCGAAGTCCATTGGCCAGGCAAGCCTCCCGAAATTGAGGTCTTAGAGCGCAAGATTTCACGCTACCGGAAACAAGCCATTGACTACCCTGAAGATGAGCCCTGGAGCATGGCTACTCTAGACAAACACCCTATCTCGCCGGAGGCAATCCCAGCTGTGCTCATGTGTTGGAAGCAACGTGTCCAGAGCGGCAATACCTTAACCATACGCGAAGCCAAATGGGTATCGAGGCTCTACGCGCTTATGGCGGACGAAGTACATCAGAGCTTTATCTGGCGCCACGGTACCAAGTGGCTGGAGCTAGCGTCGCGCAATAATGCAATCGGGGGGAAATCTTCTCCTCGTCAATCCCGTCGGCGTAACAAAGGGACGGCGAGTAAGTTTTCACTAATGGCTGGAGAAGGTGATTATGGAGTAATAGAATGCCCAGAATGTCGGACACCAATGGGTATAGGTCCCACAAGTCAGACGGCCATATGTGTTAGCTGCAGAGCTCAATTCAACGTCGTCAGGATTCCAATAGGAACTGAGGAATCGGATGTCGTTCGTAAAGAAACATCGGTAGTAAAGAATATCCCACCCATTATCAAAGATATTAGCTCCCTGATTCACTACGCGAAAGGCTATGCGCACCTTGAGTTGATATATGACTTGATAGGTCAGCCTTTCGATTCAGCATATATGGATATGTTAATTATGGGATTGGGTAAAGTGATACCAGACCCCGATGAAGTGGCTTCGCTCTTGCCATATCTGGCATTTGGCATCCAAGATTTTAAGCAGTTCAAAGATAAGATAGGGAGGTTAGCTAATGAGAGGACACATAACCAAGAGGGGTAAAAACAGCTATTCTATCGCCATCAGCCTAGGGAAGGATCCTACTACTGGCAAGTATAAGTACCAGTGGGTGAGCATCAAGGGCACTAAGAAAGATGCCGAAAAGCGCCTTTCAGAATTGCTACACCAGCTTGATACGGGTACTTTTATGAAGCCCAATAAAACGACGCTGGGGGAATATCTTGAAAGGTGGTTAAAAGACTACGTGAAGCCTAACCTATCACCGAGAGGGTTTGAGCGGTACGAAAGCATAGTCCGGGTACATCTTATCCCCAGTCTCGGCAATATCCCGCTAACTCAGCTCAAGCCTGAGCATATTCAGAAGCATTACAGCGCTATGCAGAATAAGGGACTAAGTGCCCTTACAGTAAGGTATCACCATACCGTGATTCACAAGGCATTACAGACGGCTATCAAGTGGGGACTGTTAAACCGTAATGCGGCTGATGGTGTGGACGTGCCCCGTGCTCACCGTAATGAGATGCAGACATGGGACGAGAATGATATTATCACTTTCTTTGAGGCCGCAAAGGATAGCCCTTATTATGCCCTATTCCACACGGCGCTATTTACCGGGATGCGAAGGTCTGAATTGCTAGCCTTGCAGTGGCGGGACATAGACTTCCACCAGATTTACGTTAACCGCTCACTCCATCACCTGAAGGGTGGTAGCTATGTTTTCACACAACCGAAGTCAGCTAAGAGCAGACGCACCATAGCCCTATCACCTTCATCCACTCTTACTCTGGCAGAGCATAAAGAAAAGCAAAAGGGAGTACGAGCCATGTTGGGAATACCACTAAAAGACGATGATTTGATATTCAGCACACCAGACGGCAAGCCATTGCGGCCTAACACGGTCAGCAGAGCGTGGACTATGCTGGCTGCCCGTGCTGGTCTAAAGGTTATCAGGCTTCACGACGCGAGGCATACCCACGCTAGTTTAATGCTCAAGCAGGGAGTACACCCCAAAATAGTCCAAGAGAGGCTAGGTCATGCTTCAATACAAATAACTCTCGATACATATTCCCATGTAGCTCCTGGCCTTCAAGAAGCTGCCGCAGAGAGCTTTGATAAACTGATATCGCCAAAGTATAATGATACCTTGGAAAATGAGCTCATCGAAAAGCATTATTAGCAAATTATTAGCAAAAATGCTTTATGTCAAGGGCTCTTAACCAAAATTAGCTTCAGGAGAGGTGACCGAGTGGTTTATGGTGCCGCTCTCGAAAAGCGGTCTCCGATTATATCGGAGCGTGGGTTCGAATCCCACCCTCTCCGCGGAGAGGTGCTGGAGTGGTCTATCAGGCACGCCTGGAGAGCGTGTGTCGGGTTTTCCCGACCGTGGGTTCGAATCCCACCCTCTCCGCCAATAACAAACAATAGGCGATCTTTTAAAATGATGTGGCGGCCTAATTCATTTAACCGACAAAATCTTCGCTTTGGTTGGGCGATAGTATATTGTGCTATTGGGCCTGCTCAATCTCTTTCTGTCATTCATAAATCGCTTCGCCCCTAACAGCGCTGAATCACAAGGAAGTTTGGACCCAGATTCCTAAGGATTTAGATATTAGTGTTTAGGGCTTCTTTACCGTGCCTCATATCGCCTGGCGATGCCAAAGATGATTCCACCATCTTGGAGAAGAAGGCAATGCGTTGCTTAAGCATAGCAAACACAAGAAGTTGCAAAAGGTCATGATTTTGTATAGGCTTATTTGGTTGAGGGATAGTATTTTGATCATGGTGGCAAACCCTGTGAGTTTCCTTGCTGGTTCTTGAAAATCTAGGACTGCTTTGATGAAGTAACTGACAATGAAAAAGGCTAAGGCAGTTAAGAAAGCTGCCGATCCAGCTAGTTCTGATTTAAATCTATCTGATCAAGGCAACAAGGCTGAGAAACATTATCATGACCTTGTAGCTTTGAGCCGAGTCTCAGCGGCAATCAGCGGTCTGCCTGAGTTGGATGCTATTCTTAGGATTGGCTTGGATAATGTGCTCAACATCATGAATGGGACCGTGGGAGGAATAATGCTCCTGGATGAGCCGAGCCAGACGCTATCCTACCAAGTTTATCACGGTCTGTCTGATAAGTATGCTGAAGAGATGCGTCTAAAACTTGGCCAGGGAATCGCAGGAAAAGTAGCTCAAAGCGGCAGGGCAGTGCTACTGGAGGACA
>Ga0315533_1001317_pt1 | contig 19174 bp, 22 predicted proteins | sample SalMarSW160130MG_FD_203081 | JGI IMG/M metagenome (GOLD analysis project Ga0315533, IMG submission 203081) | Salt marsh sediment microbial communities from the Plum Island Ecosystem LTER, Massachusetts, United States - Salt Marsh Sediment SW1601-30 ... | reverse complement strand
GACGCCGACGGGTTCGAGTTTCTGTACAAGGGCAAGAGCCTGTTGGAGGTGGTCGAGATTGAATGGGGTTTTGTCCTTTGCGCAGAGCTGTTCGAGAGGGACGGAGAGGTAACCTCTGTTGTCGATGTAGTCGATGATGGTGAGGCCTGCCTGTTTTACGGGTTCGGGAGCGTCAACGAGCCTGAACTGGTCGGTCAGGTATTCGTGGAGTGACTGTTGAGGTGCGGCGGTGTTTTTTATGGCTTCGAGCTTTTTGTCTGGTTCTCGGCTTTGAATTTTTGGCCGGAAACGGTCGAGCTGGGAAATATATTCGGAGTAATCATCGTCGAGGGAGTTAATTCGTTCGAAATCGTCGATTTTTTCTGTTTCTGAATAAGCGGCGGAGTCGGGCTGAGGATTATCATCCGTGTCGGATTCGTCAAGAGATTGTTGACCTGTTGGTTCTTCGATTTCGAGGACGGGATTGCTGTTTAGCTCCTGCTCGATTCTTTCCTGGAGTGCGAGGATGGGCAGCTGAAGGATTTCCATAGACTGAATCATATGAGGAGCGAGTTTCATCCGCTGCTCAAGTCTCATCTGTCCTGTCATCTGAAGCTTCATTCACCTTCCTTATGATTTTTTACGCGTTAAGCAAGTATATGATATTATATCATAATCGTTGAAAAATTTCGGCAATATTCGGGTGCGAATTAAAGAAGTTTATGAAGAAAATGCTGCGGTTTCAGGATTCGGCGATGAATGATTACGAATGGTTTTCAGGTTACTAAAAATTTTGTCTGCCGGTTATCGCGTCTGTAAGGATTTTGGTGTTTGCGTATTCGATTGTGGAGCCGGAAGGCAGGCCTCGAGCAAGGCGGGTGATTTTGACGGAGGTGTTTTTCAATAGAGAGCTGATATAGAAGGCGGTGCCGTCGCCGGCCATATTGGGATTTGTAGCCATAATGACTTCAGTGACGGTTCCGTCGCGGACCCTTTTTACGAGTTGAGCAATGTTAAGGTCTTCTGCGTCGATACCATCGAGCGGAGCGATGTGGCCGCCGAGGACGTGATAAACCCATTTGCAGGAGCCGGTTTTCTCGAGTGCGATTATGTCCTTGGGCTGTTCGACGACGCAGATGAGGGATTTGTCGCGCCCGGGGTCGGAGCAGATTCGGCAGACGGGTGTTTCGGAAATATTGTGACATATTTTGCAGGATTTGGTTTTGTTTTTGACGTCACTTACAGCTTTTGCGAGCGCCATCGCTTCATCTTTGTTTGCTTTTAGTATGTGAAAGGCGAGTCTTTCGGCGGTTTTTGGGCCTATGCCGGGCAGCTTATTGAATTCAGCGATGAGTCTGTTGAGACTTTCAGTATAGATATCAGCCATAATTTTTTCCTGCGTCGTTTCGAGAAGAAACATTTTCATAAATACTATATACATCGAAAGTGTTGGTGTCAATTGGTAAGAAGATAAGTTTGTATAGACAAAAGGTGATTGGTTTATATAATATGAATAAAATATTTTTTGACGGAGAAGCCGGATGACGAAATATCATCTTATAGCGAGAGCGACAATTAATATTGTCGGGATATGGTTTCTCGTGAGATTATTAGATATATTCTATTTCTGTTACGGTCCGTCTTCCTCATCGGTTAATATTTATCCATTTATAGTATTTGCTTTATTTATCGGGCTTTTACTTTTAATCACATTTTACATTCTTTTTTATACCGATACATGGGTTGAAAAAATAACAGGTTTTGTCGGAGAGAAAAAACCGGCGGTCAGTGACGTATGGATAGCGGCATTTTTGCGGGTTGGCTTTTTTTTATGCGGGTTGTTAATCGCTTCAAGCAGTATGGTGTTTATTGTTGATGTAGTATCGTTTCTGGTGCGCGGGCCGAGAATAATAATCAATATGATTGTTTACAGATATGTTGATTCGATTTTTTATCAGTCGTTGGGTATATATATTTTTAAATTTTCAAGGCTTTTAAAAGCAGCTTTTGGGATATATCTTTTATTTGGTGCCCCGTCCCTGGTAAAATTACAAATCAGAAGATTCAAGTTTTACCGCAGTTTTGGAAACGCACAAGTTCGAAACGAAGCAATAACATAAAAAACGAGAGGTTATTAAAATGTGTGACCTTAGAAAATTGGCAAGGGTAATATTGATAAGCCTGGGCGTGTATATTTTGTTGTATGCCGGCTATACTGTTATTATGTCAATGCCTTTTTGGGTATTTTCAGAATTTAGAGATTATGGACTCATGGTGCTTATTTGGTTTATTTTGCTAATTGCATTCTATGTTTTAATGATATTCCTGCTTTTTAAGAAGGCAGATTTCTGGGCTGAGAGAATTGCAGGTTCGGGAGAACAAAGGGAAGAGCCTTCCAATATTAACTGGATACCTGTTGCGTTCAGGTTAGTAGCGGTTTTTGCGGGTATATGTATTTTATACTGGACGATTCCGAATATTATCTGGTCGATACGAGCATATATATCTGCCAGAATCAAAGACATTGTATTTGATTCTGATTTTGTAAGCATACAAAGGTGGATTGGGTGGATTATAGAATTAGCTTTAAGTGTGTATCTTATATGCGGAGCGCCGCATTTTGTCCGGTGGCAGGTGAAAAAGACGATGGAGCAAATTAAGGTCAGTTCTGAAACTGGGCTGCAGCAGAAGGGATAATGCTGTATGGATTATTGATTTTGTGTCAGGTCTTCGATGGCGGTGATTGCGGCGCCGAGCTCGGTGAGGATGGTTTTGACGGCGGGGTGGCTTACGATTTCATTTTCCTTCTGTCTTGAGGCAAGAGTCCGGGCGGCGGCCAGGCCTGCAGCGGAGGAGTCGGTATCGCCAAGCTCGAGATTTATTGTGATATCTTTTTTGAAATAATCGGATAAGACGTTTTTGACCTGGTCTGTTCGGCCATTGGATTCGCACATTTTCTTTTGCGTTTTGGCAGAGGCGTCAAAAGTGATTGTCAGGATGTCATTTTCAAAGGCGGTGGGGACGGCTCGCGAGAGAAGACTCGAGGTGCCGTTGCCGATTTTTTCAGTGAGAAGATTTAATAAAGCTTTCCAGTTGTTTTTCAGCGAGTCAATGTCACTGAGCGGAGTCAGCGAGTTTTGTTGTTCGGCGGGTGGTTTTTGAGGGGCGGTAAAACGGGCAGGTTCGGTGTTTGTTTCAGCTACTTTGTTTTTTTTTACGGCTGTCTTTTGGGTTTTGTTTGGTTGAGAGAGGAGCTGGTCGACGTTGAGGAAGTGCTCGCTTAGAGCGAATCTGAGAAGGGCAGCTTCCAGGAGGGGGCGAGGCGCGTCGGCGTTTCTGATTGTCCAGCGGAGTCTTTCGAGCGTGGTTATGTTGTAGATGAGAGCAGCGATGTCGAATTTTTCGGCGAGCCGTGCGGCGTTCTGTTTTTGCTGTGCGGTTAGAATAAGAAGCTCAGAGTCTTTGCCGGCGGATTTTACGACCATAAGGTCGCGCATATAATCGATGAGTGCATCGACAATCTGGACTTCGCTGAGGCCTGAACTGATGATTGAATCGAGTGCCTGCAGAGTGCCGGCGGCGGAGCTTTGAGCAATCTGCTCGATAATCTGCGAGATTTTTTCGGTGTCGGGACAGCCGAGAAAGTCCTGAAGCAGATTCGTGGTGAGGGGGTAAGAACCTATGCTTATGAGTCTGTCGAGCAGGCTTAAGCCGTCGCGCATCGAGCCGTTTGCCATTTTCGCAAGCGGTAAGACGAGGTCGTCTTCGTATTCGATTTTTTCCTTTTTGAGTATTTGTCTTAATTGCCCGGCGATGAGCTTGGGAGGGATATTGTTGAAATCGAACCGCTGGCATCGCGACTGGATTGTTGCGAGGACCTTGTTGGGCTCGGTTGTTGCGAAGATGAACTTGACGTGGCTGGGCGGCTCTTCGAGGATTTTTAGCATAGCGTTGAAGGCATCAGTTGTGAGCATATGTACTTCATCGATGATGTAGATTTTGAAGCGGGAGCGTGCGGGTCTGTAGATAGCGTTCTGGATGAGCTCGCGGATGCTGTCGATGCCGCGGTTCGAGGCGCCGTCGATTTCGATGACGTCAATATCGTCGCCGAGATTTATGGCAATGCAGGCGTCGCATTTGCAGCAGGGCTCTGTCGTGGGGGTGTCGGTGGAGAGGCAGTTGAGTGACTTTGCGAGGATTCTTGCCATAGTTGTTTTGCCGATTCCTCTTGTGCCTGTAAACAGGTATGCATGGGCGACGCGGCTGGTCTTGATGGCGTTTTTGAGTGTTTGCGCGATGGGGTCCTGGCCGACGACCTCGTCAAATGTTTGCGAGCGATATTTTCGTGCGAGTACCTGGTAAGTCATAGCATTATATTTTTTAAAGGTGGCCGGGTTTGCCAGGCACGACTGAGCTTTCGCTTATGGCTGCTCGGTTCCCCGCCTGACCAGGTTCACGGGCCCAGCCTGCGTGGGACCCGGCCATAAAGGTTATCCGTATCATTTCTGCTCTGAGACAAGAGGTTAGTATATCAGAGAAAATAAGAAAATCTATAAAAAATTGAAATTGACAGTTTTGCCTGCGGTATATAGGATTGCGGCGAAGGGGATTTCGATTAAGATCTAAGAGACGAGAGTATTGAAAGGTAAGAAAAGGGGTATCTATTATGAAAGTTAAGATTGAAGATAGCTGTACAGCGTGCGGTCTTTGTGTAGATACGTGCCCTGATGTGTTTCAGATGGGCGATGTAATGGCAGAAGTTGTGGTAGATAAGGTTCCGGCGGAGCTGGAGGATGCTGTTCAGCAGGCGGCCGACGAGTGTCCGGTAGAGGCTATTATTATTGAGTGAGAATTTCTAACAGGACGAATTTTTTTAGTATGCTAATGAATGTAGATTCCCGCTTTCGCGGGAATGACAAATCAGTAGTACCCATTTTGTTAGAGTTTATAATCTTTTCGGCCTTTTGAGATTATTTTGAAAGCTCTTTTGCTCGTTTTTTTGCACTATTCATAGCGGCTTTGACGAGGGAAGCGAAATTTGCTTTGTCGAAGGTTTTAAGAGCGGCTTCAGTGGTTCCGCCTCGAGAGACGATTTTTTTGCGGAGGTCGGCGGGTGAGAGGCCTTCGGAGCGGCCTTTTTCTGCGAGCAGGGCTGCCCCTTTTGCTGTTTGAATGACAAGCTGCGCGGCGGTGTCGTTGTCAAGGCCGAGCTCAGCGGCGGTTTTTATCATTTCCTCTATCAGCAGAAAGAAATAGGCAGGGCCTGAACCGCTGGTTGCGGTGACGGAATCGATGAGGTCTTCGGTTTCGAGGACAAAGGCCTTTCCTACGGAGGAGAAGATTGCGAGTGCTTTATCGAGTTTGTCTTTTGCGTTTTGGGGAGCGTAGAGTCCTGCGGCGCCGCAGCCTATAAGGGCGGGGGTGTTGGGCATCACACGGATTATTTTGATGTCGCCGAGGGTGTCTGTAATGAATTTTGTCTTTTTGCCGGCGGCGATGGAGATGAAAAGAGCGTCTTTGTTAAAATTGTTTTTTATGTCGTCAAGGACGGCAGCGAGCTGCTGAGGCTCGACGCTGAGGACGATTATGTTGGCGGATTCAGCGAGGGCTTTGTTATCGAGGAAGGTTTTGATTTTGTATTGCTGTTTGAGGTATTCAAGGCGGTCGGGTTTTATGTCACTAACAAAGATGTTCTGTGGGTCGTAGAGTTTTGCGGAGATTATGCCTTTGATTAGCGCTTCGGCCATATTTCCGCCGCCGATAAATCCGATAGTTTCCATTTGTTGGTCCTTGTTAAAGCTTTTTTTCAGTATATAATTTCTGAAAGTACAGCGATGGGAAGAAATATAAAAGAATTTAAGGAGTTTTGCAATGCAAAAACGAGTCGAATATTCGGAGGCGATAAAGAGGAAATACCCGGAGCAGGTGGTTATAGCAATAGCGAAGGACGAGAATGGAAAGGCGAATCCTGTTACGTTAGGCTGGACGATGATAGCGTCCGGTGAGCCGGCGATGATGGCGATATCGGTTTATGAGGGCCATTATTCGATTGATACGATACGGCATTCGAGATGCTTTACGATAGCGTTTCCATCGGCTGATATGTCGGAGGCGGCTCTTTTCTTCGGTAAAAATTCGGGCAGGGACACTGATAAATTCGCTGAATTCGAGTGTGCGACGAGCAGTGCCGGTGAGATTGATTCGGTGCTGCTTGACGATGCGGTTGGGAATTTCGAATGCAGGCTCGTATGGGAAAGACAGGCTGGTGACCATATAATTTTTGTCGGCGAGGTTGTTGCGGCGCATATCAATGCGGAAGATAAGAGGAGGTTATATACGGTCGGGCCTGGCCATAAACTCGGTGCGGCTGGGTAAAATCGGCTGGTTTAGAAGTTTTTTATTTAAAACTATATGAGCAATATTTCTGTTCAAAGATTAAAGAATTATTTTTTAGCGGCGAGGCCTGCATTTTTGACGGCGAGCGTGGTGCCGGTCCTGGTGGGCAGCTCAGGGGGGTTTGCGGTGACGGGGACATTCGGTTGGGGACTTTTTATTTTGGCAGTTGTTTCCATAGTGCTGCTTCACAGCGGTTCGAATTTAGCCAATGATTACTTTGACCATATTTCGGGAAACGACCGGGCAAACAAAAATCCGACCCCGTTTTCGGGTGGCAGCAGGTTCATACAGGACGGTGTGCTTTCGGCTAAGACGATTTTGGGGCTGTCGTTTTTTTGCTTAGCGGCGGGGGCTGCGACTGGAATGATAATCATATTGCTTACGAGAAGCGTTTTTATATTTGTGCTCGGCGTTATCGGCTGTTTGGGTGGATTTTTTTACACTGCGCCGCCGTTGAAGTTAGGGTATCGCTCGCTTGGCGAGGTTGTGATAGGTTTTTTGTTCGGGATACTGCCGGTGGCAGGCAGTTATTATCTGCAGGTGGGGACGGTTGATTGGCTGATAGCGTTTCCGGCGGGGATTATTGCGATATTGATATTTCTTGTGATACTTATAAATGAGTTTCCTGACAAGGATGCGGATGCGGCGGTAAAGAAAAAGACTGTTGTTGTTATTTTCGGTGTCGAAGCAGGGGTGTGGATTTACAGAACAGCACTTGTTGTGAGTTATCTGACGGCAGTGATAGCGGTTTATTTAAACAGGCAATTATTTTATGCAGGTTTGTTTTATCTTTTGACGGTGCCGATAGCGATTGCGGCGATGCGGTTTGCGAATAAAAAGGATTTGTCAGCGGTGGGCAGGTTAAGTGCGAATAAGATTACGATTTTATTGCATTTAGTCGGCGGGCTTGCTATTACGATAGGTTTTATTGTTACGGGTTGTTGTAATATGAAGGCAAGTTAAAAACAACAAATACAAATACCACAAAATAAAGGTTCTGAAGACTCAAGAGGAAAAGGGAGGAGATTCTGTGATTTTGTTGTTTTAGAGAGACAATTGGGCTATTAAGAAGCTGATTGATTTTTCGGTTTTTGTTGTTACACTAATCGGCGATGGAAAAATATGTCGTAATAAACGGTGATGACTTCGGCATGCTTCAGGAAGTTAATGGGGCTGTTCGCAAGGCGCATACGGAAGGTGTGCTGACAAGCGCATCGATTATGGTGAATATGCCGGCGGCTGAGGAGGCGGTCGAGATAGCAAAAGAGCTGCCGGGTCTGGGGGTGGGAGTGCATCTTAACCTGTCAAAGGCGAGGCCGATATGTAAAGAGCCTGTTGTGAAGTGTCTTTTGAACAGAGACGGAGAATTCGGATTGTCAAAATTGAAGCTTTTTGTTTTGTCAATGTGCAGTGATGAGGTGAGAAGGGCTGTTGCAACGGAGCTGGGTGCCCAGATACAATGGCTGGTGGATAGAGGAATACAGCCGAAGCATCTGGATTCACATTATCATATTCATAGTTTTCCCGGGTTGTTTTCGATAGTGTGCAGACTGGCGTCACATTTTAAGATAGGAGCGATACGATGGGTATATGAGCCGAAAGAGGTAAACGGAAAGCCCTGGCCTATGTCGAGTGACAGGGGCAAGGGTAATGCGAGGTTTTATCGTGCGCTGGCAAAGATAAATCGTTTTCAGAATAAGGATTTTCTAAAAAGCGGAGCATTTGTCGGGATAGCGCATGCGGGCAGGATTGACGTGAATTTTTTTAAGGCGGCTGCGTTGTATAATTATGCGCCGGTGACGGAAGTGATGACACATCCTGCGGTTAATAGTGATGTTTTTGATAGCCAAACAGGTCTGCAAAGAGAGGCGGAGCTGAAAGCTCTTTGCGATGAGAGGGCGAAGCGGCAGTTTTCAGATTCGGGGATAAAGTTAGTTCATTACGGCCAGCTTTGAAAAAGGAAAGGGACATAAGTTGGAAAGAATCGTCTTCGCAGAGGGCTGGAGAGGAAATCTTTTTTTGTGAGTGAAAAAATAGAGGGACAGTGCCTTACAGATTTTGTCAGAGAGAACTGGAACAAAATAAGCCGGCAGCGAAGGTTATAAAATATTCACATATAGTATTGGGCAAGAGAAATCAGAAGAAGTATTAGCAGGCAGCCGGGTTAAGTTAACGAGAGTCTAAGTTGAGCCAATCAATTTAATAATTTCTTCGAGGTCGTTGGGCACTTCGATTGGCGGATTAGAGAATTTGCCTTCTTTGTTTTTGTGATAGTTTACGGTGAGGTTGGGGTCTTTTAGCAAATGGCCGGTGAGGACGCAAGCGACTCTTTCGTTATTTGCGATGACGTCGTCGGCAACCAGATGTTTGAGACCGGCGATGGTAGCAGCTGAGGCTGGCTCGCAGCCGAGGCCGTGTTTGCCGATAATTGCCTTCGCATCTTTTATTTCCTCGTCAGGTACTGCCATCACTAAGCCGTTGCAGATGTCGATTGTGCGCAGGCATTTTTTGAGGTTTACCGGCCGAGAGATTTCGATGGCTGAGGCTATAGTGTGCGGTGAGAAATTTTTCGCGGTCAGCTCAGCGTAGTAATCGTCAATAATTTTCCGGTTAACAGAGCCGTTGTTCCAGGTGAGCTTTTCAATATTGACAAGATGCGTGAGTGTATCAGCACCGGTCGAGTTGATTATCGCAATTCTGGGGACTTTTTTAATCAGGCCGAGGTCTTTAAGCTCACCGAAAGCCTTGCCGAATGCGCTTGAGTTTCCCAGATTGCCGCCTGGTACGATAATCCAGTCCGGCACGTCCCAGTTTAGGCCTTCGATGATTCTGTACATAATTGTCTTTTGTCCCTCAAGGCGGAAAGGGTTGAGGGAATTTAACAGATATAGACCGAGCTCGGTGCAGACACTTTGAACGTGTTTCATACAATCATCGAAGTCGCCGAGTATCTGAAAGGTCTTTGCACCGTAATCCATAGCCTGGCTGAGCTTGCCGAAAGCGATTCTTCCTGAGCCGATGAAGACGATAGAATTCAGGCCGCAATGATGGCCGTACAGGGTCATAGATGCCGAGGTGTTTCCCGTTGATGCACAGGCGCAGGTTTTTGCTGCCGTCATCATAGCGTGACTGAAAGCAGCGGACATACCGTTGTCCTTGAATGAGCCGGAAGGATTGAGTCCTTCATATTCGAGAAAGAGACAGCCTGGCTTCATATTAACGTACTTCGCTACGCCGTCATTTCGCTGCAGAATCGTCTGTCCTTCGCCTATTGTTACCTTGTGTTTGTCGTCGCAGAAGTTGAGGAGCTCTCTGAATCGCCAGACGCCTGAAAAGTCGAGCGGATTGCTTCTGGTAGCCCATCGTTTTGCGAATTCACTCAATTTTTTCGGGACTTTGATTTTGTCCCAGTTGTATTTTGCATCGAGCAATTCGCCGCATTTGGGGCATTTGAAAAGCACTTCCATAACGTCGAATTCAGCGCCGCAATCGGGATTGATACACTTTTGATAAGCTTTGTCAACCTGGGTTTTCATTTGTAAATTTCGTAAATTAAAGAAGTTATCATCTCTTTACAATAATTCGGTTATATATAAAGCTTACTTAAATAATAGAAAGTGATTATTCTAACAAAAAATTGATTTTTGTTAAACGAAAATATGGCTGAGCAGGTTTAAAATTGCCAAATTATATGTGCTGAGGTGTATTTGAGTTAATCTTTTGTACAAGGGCGGGCAGCTCTGAAAGGCGGGTTATTGTGCGGACTCCTTTCGGGTTTTTTTTGCCTTCGTTAGTATGGGCGGATTTGAGGACGGTCCTCATACCGGCCTTAAGAGCGGGTTTTATATCAGTGGAGATAAGGTCACCAACAAAGAGGATATTTTGCGGTAGCTCACCGATTTTTTCAGCGGCGGATTTGAAAATACGGACATCGGGTTTTCGGAATTTGAATTGATAAGAATACAATCGGACAGTAAAAAAATCGAGGATGTTGAATTGCTTGAGGTGTTTTTCGAGTGAGCTGCTGTGAATGAAGGTGTTCGAAAGGATGCCGAGTTTGAGGTTAAGGTTTACAAGTGCGGTCAGTGTCTGGATTATATCGGATTCTACTTTAGCGAGTTTGCTTAAAGGCTCATACCAGAGCCAGGCGAGGTGCTGCCATTGAGAGTCGGTGAGCTTTAATTTACTGTTGACTTTTTTTAGAAGGGCAAGTGCATCGAAATCTTTTTTGATGATGTTCGAGAGCACGTAATGAATTCTCATATGGAAGAGATTTTTGAAGCAGTATCGTCTGAAGTTTCCGATGGGCTGGCTGATATTTTTCAGGAAGGTGTAGGAGAGTCTGGCACTTTGTCGAAAAAGCCTTGCTGTGTTGACCCGGCCGAAAGTTAAGAGGGTTTCGCCGAGGTCAAAGAAGACGGCTTTTATTTTATAATCATTTTTGTGCATTGTCGTAATGGTAATAAAAATGGTTTATCAGACAAGCAAAAAAGGAATATAATAAAAGGAAATTAGCGTTTGTCAGAGGTTTTGTCGGTGTTGTGAATAAATTGGATTCGGGACAGAAAGGCAGTTACTTGTCGAAATGGTTTGTATCAATTGGAGATGGAATCGGGCATCTTCTCTGGCCGGCCGTTTGTATTAACTGCGGACGAATTATCGGTGCCGGAGAGAAGGAGCTTTGTAAGAGGTGCTGCGAGGCTCTTGTCTCTGCGAGCGGCGGTGACTACTGCAGACGGTGCGGCAGAGATGTAAGCAGGTACGCTATGATTGATGGAGCGTGCCCTTTGTGCGAGAACGAGGCGATTTTTTTCGATGGTATCGCTCGCAGCGGCGTTTATGATGGCAGCCTGAGAGAGATGATACTTTCGTTTAAGAACGGCAGGGACGAACTTGGTGAGGGGGTCGGTTTTCTGGCAAACAGCGCTCTTGAAGGCAGCGATTTCTTCGATGAGATTGTTTTTTTTGTTCCTGTTCCGCTGCACTGGTCTCGAAGGCTTTCGCGTGGTTATAACCAGTCTTTGATTCTGGCCAGGCAGTTGAAACACCCGAGGGCGAAGATAAATACGGAGCTTGTCCGGATTCGACGTACGAGGACACAGACCTCTATGGCTACAGCCAGACAGCGTGAGAAGAATGTTGCGGGAGCATTTGCGGTGCGGTCGGGACACAGACTCGGGGGCAGCAGTGTGTGTCTTGTCGATGATATAAAGACGACAGGTGCGACACTCAATGAGTGTTCGAGGATATTGAAAGAGGCGGGTGTTTTGAAGGTTTTTGCTCTTGTTTTAGGCGTTGCGGGGCAGGATGCTTTTCTATTTAAGGCGTGATAGATATTTAGCAGCGGAGAGTGTTTTTTTTATTTTCCAGCGAAAAACAAAAAAATGAGTAGTCGTTTTATATTTTTTCGTTTTTTATAGAAAATAAGTCGGCAGCTCAAAGATTTTCATATTTAATGACAGCTTTATATAAGCCGTTTATTCTTTGTCCGTCAACAATAATCGGAGAGTAATTTTCGTTTCTCGGCTGAAGCCGGATTTTGTTGTCAGGTTCGAAAAAGGCTCTTTTGAAAGTGGTTTCGTGCGGAGTGGTGAATCTGACAAAGCAGTCGTTGCCGTTGCTTACTTCAGCGGCCGGCGAGAATACAACAATATCGCCTTCCTTGAATTTTGGTTCCATAGAATCGCCTACGACGCGTACTGCGAAGGCATTTGGGTCGTGCAGGCCTGGGCAGCGGACGTAATCGTCTGCTATGCCGACAGGATAGTCCAAATCATCAAAGTCGTTCGGGTAGCCGGCTGCGACTTTGTTTATTACAGGTACCATTCTTCCCGCAGCCAGAGCGGATTGCCGCTGCTCAATATTGAGGTTGCTTTCCGAAAGAAGCCTGTCAATCTGGTCGATGTCGGATTTTTTCTGAACAAGATTTTTGATGAACTGTCGCCATTTTTTGTTTTCAGCCTCAGCGGATTCGAAGCCGATGCGAATGTCGGAGGGCATTTTTTCCATATGTGCGATGTGTATGAGCAGGCCCGGCTCGAAGTTAAGCAGCTTCTCGAGCCTTCTGAGCAAGTCGTCACCCGGAGGGTTTTTGACCCTTCCGGTCTCGATGGTGGACAGATAAGGTTTTGAGAAGCCGACTCTGGTGCTGACTTCGTCAAGAGTCAGTTTTAACTGTTCTCGTTTTTGTCTTATTATTTTGCCTAACGACATAATTTGAATTTTAACGGAATTATTTCAGATTTCAATAGTCAGTTAGGTAAGTAATTAACGAAATTTTATAAAAAAATCAAGTGTTGTATTAGAATTTTCAGGCCTATAGCGATAATCACCAGTCCGCCGATTGCTTCGATTCTGCTTTCGAAGAAGTGGCCGAGTCTGCTGCCAATAAAGACTCCGATGTACGAGAGCAGAAAGGTTATCAGTCCGATAATTATTGCTGCGGTTATGACAGAAGAGGTAATAATTGAGAGTGTAAAGCCGACAGCAAGGGCATCGATGCTGGTGGCAACAGAGAGGATAATCAGAACGAGGAACCTGGTGGGGTCTAAGTTTTGGCTGGTAGATTTTATTTTGAAGGATTCATAAATCATTTTTATTCCGACGGCTGTTAAGAGCGCAAAGGCGAGCCAATGGTCGAATGTTTGGATATATCTGCTGACGGTCAGGGCAGCTGAGCAGCCTACCAGCGGCATAACCGCCTGGAAGGTTCCAAAGAACAAGGCGATTCGAAAGGCATATTTTATTTTCAATTTTTTGTAGATTGTGCCGCTGGCAATAGAAACGGCGAAGGCATCCATTGCCAGAGCGAGTGCTATGATAGTGACAGTAATGAGCTCCATAATCTAATTAATTATTGCGAAGTCACTGAGTATAAGAAAGAGCAGTTATATTTATGGTTGACATTTTTTACAAGGTTTTTTTCCGGCCTGTATGGCCTGTTCTCTGGTTTTGTACTCGATTCGGTTTTTTGGCAGTATTCTATCGACCCAGGAGCAATCAGGCCTGTGGAAGACGGAGCTGTTTTTTGAGGCTATATATTTTTGCTCGACTTTTTCTTTTTCTACAGGTGTTTTCGGTGTTTCTTTTGGGATTTGAGCCGGTGTTTGCCGTGTTGCCGGCGGCAGGATGTTATTAAAATCGTTGACATCGGTAGGGGGCATTACGGAAGAGTTTGCCTGCTTGAAATCCGAGGCGAATAGTTCAATGTGTTTATTAACGAGGGTGGTTACGGCTGTGAATTCGGCCTGTAAAGATTCGGCTTGAATAGTCTCCGTTCTTGTCCAGAGGTCGGTTCTGAAGAAGGCCGAGGGATTTCTTTCGAAGGCTATACCCGCAGTGAAGGAGGTGCGTACGTAAAATACCGGTGGTCTTGCAGGGTTGAGAATGAGTTTGTCGATGTTGATTGTGAGTACAGGGATATTCTGGTATCTGGCGGCATAGCCTCGTTCAATCAAATATGCGATTCGAGGGTCGGAGGCAGCGAGTCTTTGTTCAGCCATTGCGCCGAGCTCTCTGAAAATCCAATCATCTCTTCCGATAACCGCATTGTGGTACATAACCACTACACGCATCGCCTCGATTCCGACGAGAGCGGGATTGGGCAGTCCGGCTACGGAAGCCTGCCTTGTGCTGATTGTATTTGAACCAAACAGATTGCTGCAGAGAAGCGCTATAATCAATATTGGGAGAAGTGTTATTTTAGGTTTCATATTTCACCGCTCCTTTCTATATATTTGAATTTATTTACAAGAATTTACGCTATTAAAGCAAGGGCATCATCGACGTTCATCCCTTTTTTTATTCCGATTGTTTCGGCCTTTTGATTTACTTTTGAGATTTTTCGTTTATTGAATCGTTCAAGGGTTCCGATGGGATTTTCCGGTGAGCTTTCGACGAGTGCGGCAGCGACGTTATATTTCTGGCAGGCGTCGATGTCTATAGCAGGACAGGCGAGGAAGCCTTTTGGGCCGGTGACAAGCAGGATGTTAAATTCGGGCCATTTGACCTGGACGCCCTCGAGAAGTCCGTTCTCGGTTTGAAATGTTTTTGTGTTAATCTGCATATATTGTTCTCCGTTAGCTGTTAAGGCTTTGTCATACCGGTTTGCCAAGGTAGTCAGTAATTTCAGACAGTTTTTGATCGAGCATCTCTTTACTTCTGGCTTCGATGTTCAGCCGAAGCAATGGCTCAGTATTGCTCGGCCGACAATTAAACCACCATTCCTTGAAACGTACGGTTACGCCGTCGAGGTGGTCGACCTGACCGTTATGATATTTTTTTTCGAGCTCGTCCATTTTTCCTTTTTTTTCAGCGACTTTGAAGTTTATCTCACCGCTGTTAGAGTATCTTCTCAACGGTTCGATGAGCCTGCTTACGGTGAGTTCTTCCTTGCTGACGATGTTGAGGATGTGGATGAGGGTAATCATAGCAGAATCTGCGTAGAAGTTATCCTGGAAGTAGAAGTGTCCTGAGAGCTCGCCGCCGAATACGCCGTGTGAGTCCCGGAGGGCTTTTTTCATAAATGCATGACCGACTCGTTCTCTTCGGGGTGTTCCACCGTATTTTAAGATTTCTTCGGAGACGACAAGGCTGCTTCTAAGGTCATAAACGATAACGGAGTTCGGTGACATTTTTAGAAAGTACGGTACCATCAGTGCGGTGATTAGGTCACAGCTGATGTTTTTTGCGTTTTCATCCATCATCATCATTCTGTCGGCGTCGCCGTCGAAACAGATTCCGAAGTCGCATTTATTATTTCTTACGGCCTGTTTAACTTCGGCGAGATTTTCCTCTACGAGCGGGTTCGGATCGTGTTTGAAGATACCATTGTGCTCGAAATTCAGACCGATTATCTCGATGGGCAAGTCTTTGAAGACGAGTGGTATTATTTTACCTGCCATTCCGTTTGATGCGTCGACGGCGATTTTCAGCCTTCGCAGATTCGGGTTTAGAAACTTCAAGATATGTTTTCTGTAATCTTCTGTGAGGTCAAATTTTTCTACGGAGCCGGTCGGCCTTGCCTTTGTGTGCAGCAGAGCCAGAGCGATGTGCTCGATGTCCCTGAGCCCGGTGTCAACACCGATTGGTTTTGCCTGCAGGCCCGAGACTTTGAAACCATTGTATTTTGCGGGATTGTGCGAGGCGGTGACCTGGACGCCGCCGCAGGTTCCCAGATAGTTGATTGCGAAATACATTTGCGGAGTGTCAATCATCCCTATGTCGATTACATTTGCTCCGGTTGAATTCATACCTTTTATAAGTGCGTCAGCGAGCATTCTGCTGTGGCTTCTCATATCGTGTCCTACGCAGATGCTGTGACAGTTTGCCAGACCTCTTTCGTAACCCGTCAGCATTGAGCGCAGAAACCGAGAAGATGCATAGCCGATTTTCCAGGCTGTGTCTTCGTTTATCTGCTCGCCGAAGATACCCCTGATATCGTAGGCTTTGAAGATTGCCGGGTCCATTTGCTTACTCCTTTTTTATCGGTCAGCATTAAGCTGAAATTAGTCCTTATAGTCTCAGGCTGTGAATTCGATGCGTTTATAGGCTGCTTCTTACTGTGTATTTATACCGTTTGTTTCTGCGGAAGTCAATAAATGATAGCTTTTGCAGCAAATAAATTGATATATGAGTCTGGGAGATAAATAATATTAAAGATTCAGGGCAGAATTTGGGAGAAAATAAGGGGTATGAGTTACTTTATTTGGGGCAGGTTAAAGAAAACTCTGCTGGTGTTGGTTACGGTTTGAGCGAAGTCTTCTGGAGGGATATTTTTTAATTCGGCCAGGAATTTTGCGGTGTGGATTAGAAGAGCGGGCTCGTTTATTTTTTGCTTGCGCATCGGCTCGGGTGACATATAAGGGCAGTCGGTTTCAATCATAAGCTTTTCAGCGGGGACGATTTCAGCGGCTTCGCGGGTCTTTTGAGCGTTTTTGAAGGTAACCTGACCTGTGAAGGAGATGTGAAAGCCTTTTTTGAGGATTATTTTTGCTTCTTGAGCTGTATAGCCGAAACAGTGAAAGAGGATTTTTCCGACGCCTGTGCCGTGTCTGTCGAGGATATCGAGGGTCTCTTCGAATGATTTTCGTGAATGTATGATTACGGGCAGGTTCGATTCGGCGGCGAGTTGCAGGTGGGCGGCGAAGAGTCTTATCTGTTCTGCAGGGCTGGAAAAGTCGTAGTGAAAATCCAGGCCTGTTTCACCTATAGCGACAACTTTTTCGTTTCGGGCAAACTGCTTTAGCTGTTTTATGTCGTCGTTGGTGACATTTTTTGCCTCGTGAGGATGGATGCCGACGGCGACGTAAAGGTTGTCGAATTTTTCAGCGAGCTCGACGGCTTTTTGATTTTCGGCGTTGTCGGTGCCGACGGTAATCCAGGCGGTTACGCCGGCGGCTTTGCTGCGCTGCAGAACGGCTTCGATGTTATCGACAAGCTCCGGGAAGGTTAAGTGACAATGTGTATCAATCAGTTCCATAGGGCGTTATCAATTATACTTGATGAGATGTACCGGTAAAGGTAAATTTATAAATGATGATTTTATCTTACGAAGGCGTTTTTGTAATGGTTAATCTGTTCTGTGCCGGTTCGGTCGAGCGTAATTGTGACGACATCAAAACGATAGGGACGGTTTTCAATGTCGTGAGCAGCTAAAAAGTAGCGGGCGGTTCTGTAAATTTTTTGCTGTTTTTCGGTTGTGATGAGTGTTTCGGTGGGTGTGAAGGATTCGTCTGTTCTTGTTTTGACTTCCACAAAGACAATGGTGCGGTTGGGGTCTACCATAATCAGGTCGATTTCGCCGGCTTTGCAGGAGTAATTTTTTGCAAGTGGGAGCAGGCCTTCTGCTTTAAGGAATTTTTCGCAGCGTTTTTCACCCCATCGGCCGAGCAGTTTTTGGTTATTTAACAGCTTTTGTTTTTTTAACAGCAGCATACTCTTAAAGGATTTTGCCGGTGGTGGATAGTTTTTGCCCGGCCGGCAGTTTTTACTTTGCGGCGGTGTGGTCGGTGTGTCTCTGGGCCAGCCGAACGGATTTGCCGGTTCTTTTTCGCAAAAAGTATAGTTTTGCCCTTCTTTTTTTTCCGCTTCTTACCGGTTTTATATCAATGATGTTCGGCGAGTGAAGCGGGAAGATTCGTTCGACGCCTTCATTTCCCACTATTCTTCTGACAGTAAAGGTCTGATTAATTCCGCGTCCGCGGCGGGAAATTACAGTTCCTGTAAAGACCTGGGTTCGCTCCTTATCACCTTCTTTTATCTTGCAATAGACGTCAACGGTATCGCCGGTTTCAAAATGCGGGATATCTTTTTTCAGGTTTTTGCCTTCGACTGTTTCAAGCAATTTAGTTTTCACCGATATATTTCCTGTTTTGTTTTATTCCGTTACTTTGTTTTAAGCGACCTTTAATATTAAATGAGCCAAAAATTATAGCTGATTTTTACATTAAGGCAAGTATTTTTATGGATTTTATTTATCGAGCAGGTCGGGTCGCCATTTTTTTGTTCTTTCGACGGTTTTTTGTTGCCGCCATTGCCGGATTTTTTTGTGGTCTCCGGAGAGAAGTATATCGGGCACTTTCATATCCCGAAAGACTTCAGGTCTTGTATACTGAGGATATTCGAGACGGCCGGCGATTGAACCGCTGAAGGATTCATCCAGGGCTGAAGTTTCGTCTCCGAGGGCGCCGGCCAGAAGTCTTACGACGGCGTCAATGATGACCATAGCAGCCAGCTCGCCGCCGCTGAGGACATAGTCGCCAATCGAGATTTGCTCGGCATCCAGGCCTACGCGTATTCTTTCATCGAATCCTTCGTATCGGCCGGCAATGAGGATGAGACGCTTTTCTCCGCTTAGCTCAACAGCTTTATTCTGGTCGAATTTTTGTCCCTGAGGCGTCAGTAATATGGTTCTGCCTTTATCGGCTGAGAGAGTGCGGACGTATTCGGCACAGTCGAATACCGGCTGGCACATCATAACCATTCCGGCTCCGCCGCCGTAAGGTTTGTCATCGACCTTTTTGTAGCTGTCGGTGGTGAAGTCCCTGATGTTTGTAAGGACTATTTGCGCTATTTTGCCGTCCTGCGCCCTTTTTATAATTGAGTAGGCAAGCGGCGATTCAAACATTTCCGGAAATAATGTCAAGACATCGATTCGCATAGTATCTTATTGTACCGGAATCAATGAAGGCTGTCGATTGATATGTATCAGAGCAGGAAAAAAGAAGGATGTTTCTTTTACAATACGGTCTTTTTATGGTATAATTATGTTATGGACAGAATTGATTTTCCAAGGTTACGAAGAGATGCTTTCACGGTGTCATCTGTTTTCGATGAGTCGGATGAAAAGGCGTATTGGCTTTCCAAGAGTCCTTATGAGCGTCTCGAGGCAGTTGAGTTAATGAGGGAGATTATCTATGGCTACGATCCGTTTGCCGAGCGACTTCAAAGAGTTTTTGAAGTTACTCAACGCTCACAAAGTTGAGTATTTGCTTATCGGCGGATATGCAGTTGGCTATCATGGATATCCCAGAGCAACGGCAGATATGGATATCTGGATTGCTATGAACCTGGAAAACGCAGAAAGAATAGTAGCTGTTCTGAGAGAGTTCGGTTTTGAAACTTCAGAGCTGTCGGCTGAATTATTCCTGAAGGACTGGCAAATTATCCGTCTTGGTATTCCCCCTGTGAGGATAGAACTGGCCACGACTATTTCGGGCGTTAATTTTTCCGATTGTTATTCTTCGCGGGTGGTGGCTACGTTGGACGGTGTGGAAGTTTCGCTGATTAGTTTAGATGA
>Ga0315533_1001315_pt1 | contig 19199 bp, 13 predicted proteins | sample SalMarSW160130MG_FD_203081 | JGI IMG/M metagenome (GOLD analysis project Ga0315533, IMG submission 203081) | Salt marsh sediment microbial communities from the Plum Island Ecosystem LTER, Massachusetts, United States - Salt Marsh Sediment SW1601-30 ... | reverse complement strand
GTTTTGCAGGGTCCTTTGGTGGTCGGTAAGCAAGGCATCAATCATGGTCGAACCTCCTTTGCGGGGCACACCGCGCCGGTTTCGCCGTTTCTGTTGCGAGCCTCAGCATAGCACGCGGAAGTGCCGCAGGGGTAAGCCGCCGAACCGCTGGCGCGTGTGGCTCCCTTCTTCATGCTTGCTTCCTCGCCCTTTTCGTGTGTTTGGTGCGGCGGGCGTCGACCAAGCACCCATGGACCTTGCCGCCGGTCGAGGGTGCTCAGCCCATGACCGAGCCGGAAAGCGGCGGTGCGGCCGAGCAGTCGGGGACCGACGACAGTGGGTCGGAATAGGACCTCCAGAGAATTTGAGGGACTACGAAATTCTTTAGCGGATAAACCTGAAATCACCTGTTGAGGGCAAAATGACGGCCCTATTTCGTAGTCTGTCCCTGAAATTCCCCCTGAAATTCCCCCACCTGAAATTCCACTGAAATTCCAGAAGAATGCGGCTCGACAGGAGTCTCGCCCTCCCGGAGGCGGCTCGATGGGAGTCTCGCCCTCCCGGAGGATACGGCTCGATGGGAGTCTCGCGCTCCCGAAGGATGCGGCTCGACAGGAGTCTCGCCCTCCCCAACAATGCGGCTCGACAGGAGTCTCGCCCTCCCCAAGAATGCGGCTCGACGGGAGTCTCGCCCTCCCCGAGGTGACCAAAGCGCAAAAGCGAAACGCGCTCAAACTACTCCGAGTAGGTTGCGGACGTACTGGGCGTTTTTCTTGAAGTCGGCGTCGCGGTCTTCTGATGGGATGGCGGTCTCGAGTACGATCCAGCCTTTGTAATCGATGGCGTGTATGGCCTCTGCGATGGGCTCCATTTTGACCCGGCCTTGGCCGAGATAGTGCTGACCGTCCTTGAAATGGAACTGGCAGATGCGGTCATTGAGTTCGCGGATTTCGGCGGGCACGTCGTAGCGATTGTAGGTCGAGTTGCCAGTGTCGTAGTAGACGCGCACGGCATCGCTCTGGATGCGGTCGAGGATGGCCATGTTGTCTTTGGCCGAGAGCGTGTTCTCGAGTCCGAGGATCACGCCGGCCTTTTCGGCCTTGGGTGCGGCGTCCTTGAGGCGTTCGACGACCACGTCCACCGCGTCCGTTTTAAGTTCGCGTCTGTGGCGCAGGTCGCCCTCGCCGAAGAAGGCCAGCAGCATTACCTTCGCGTCCAGGTCTTTGGTCGCCTTGATGGTTTGCTCGAGCCAGGCCGGGCCGCGCGGGTCCGTGGCCAGGGGCGCGTTGTTCAGCAGGCCCATTGCGGTTGAGGATACCACGATCCCGGTCTTTTCGACGTTCTCCTTGTACTGCCGGCGATATTCCGGGTCGGCGATCTGCAGCGTCTCGGCCGGTTCGCCAGCGGATACCTCGAGACCGTCGAGCCCCACGCGTTTGGCGATTTCGAGCCCGCCGGGCCCCCCGGCCCGAAGCGACCAGTCGCACGCGCTCAGCCGCAGTTTCGGCCGGGTTTCTTCCGCTATACCCCACTTCGAGGCCACCATTGCGCCGGCCACCCCGCCGGCAGTTCGTGTCAGGAATTCACGCCGTGTTATGCTCATCGTTCATACCTCAGTTGTCAGTCGTTAGTTGTTAGCCGTCCGTTCACTGCGGGAAATGATAACAAGGGGTGGAGATTTCCGCAAGTGATTGTGCCTTTACCTCGACAGGCCTTTCTTGCTACGCTCCTGTAAGGGAGTTGTCGTGGGACTGTTAAACCGAAGTGTTTTGGCGCAGATTGCGGTGCCGTCCTTGTTGGCGATGGCGGTCATCGGGGTGGTCGCGGTGGCCAATGAGATTCAGCAACAGGTCCTTGATCTGCCCGTGGCGCAGGTGACGGTCGGTGACATTTCGCGGCTGGTGTTCTATCTTCTGCCGATACTGATATCTTATGTGGTGCCTATCATGTACATGATGGGCATCCTGCTGGCGTTTGGGCGGTTGTCGCAGCATGGTGAAATCGTGGCCATGAAGGCCGCGGGTATTCCGCTGAAACGTGTGATTTGGCCGGTAATAGCGGTTGGGGCCGCACTGAGCGTATCGTGTTTCTGGGTGCAGGATCGGGTGCAGCCCTGGGCCATTGGTAGGGTGTATGAGTTGGTCGTCAATGATTTGCCGTTTCGGGTCACGCTCGATGTGCTGCGACCGGGGGTCGTGCACGAATTCAGGGGATGGCGCGTCTACATAGGCAGGAAGGACCACGACACGAATACGCTGCATGATGTGGTGATCCTGGAGCCCGGGGATGGGAACAAGGGCTCGGTGGTGTATCATGCTGATTCGGCGCGACTGATTAAGGAAGCGGGCCGCCCCCGGCTCGAGATGCGAACCGGCTATTATATTCCGTCGGCGCATGGGAACCAGATCACGCCCGTGGTATTCGAAACCTTTAGCTGCGCTACTCCTGAGATCGCGCGCCAAATACAACTGGAGACGCGCCGTGGGATGACGGTTTGGGAACTGTATCTCCGGCAGAAGCAGTTGGAAGAGGAGTGCCGCCAGACCCAGTCCGAGTTTAAGAAAGGCGATTTGAAGAAGGAGCGGCAAGAAATTGCCGAGCGATTGTCCCTGCCGTTTGCGTGTTTGGCGGTGAGCATTGTCGCAGCGCCGCTGGGAGCGCGGGCGAAACGGTCCGGACGCTCGTACACCTTTGCGGTCGGCTTTACGATCATCCTCGCATATTACGTCTTGAAACTCCTGATGGAGCCGCGCTCGCTTCATACCCTTCTGACGGTAGTCCTGCGTGCTTGGGTGCCCAACTTCGCGCTGTGTGTGGCGGGCCTGTTCTTCGTGTGGCGGGTGGACCGGGTATGACGCTGCTGGACCGCTATTTCGGCGCGCGCATTGTGGCGACTTTGGCCAAAGCCATCGTCTCGCTGGTACTGCTGTTCATCCTGATCGACCTGCTCACGCACCGGCGCACGGCGATCATAAAACACGACGTCCCGTGGAACGTCGTGGTCAAGTATTATGCCGTCTTCACTCCGCAGATTCTGGATAAGTATCAGGTGGCCGCGCTGGCGATGTTGGTGTCGGCGCTGCTGGTCCTTGGAAACGCGGCGCAGAACAACGAGATCACGGCGGCCTTGGGGGCTGGGATCAGCCTGTGGCGCCTGATGCGCTTGCCTGTGCTGGTTGCGTTCGGGTTGGCGGTGGCGGTATTTGCTCTGCAGGAGACGGTCGGCGCAGCCGGCACCCGCGAGGCAAAGCGCATTGAGAAGCGGTTCTTCTCGCGGAGCAATCACAGGGAACGGACGGCGATCGGCTGGCCCAACCTCGAGGGCGGCTGGACCTGTCACGTGCTGAAGTTTAACCGTCTGGCGCTCACGGGCGAGCACGTGTTCATTCTCGCCATCCGTGAAAATGTGATCGAGCAGATTGAAGCGCGGCGCATTCTCTGGGATGAGGACCAGCGGCAATGGCTGCTCGAGGACGGCTATCGGCTGGTGTTCGAGCGGCAAGACATGACATTGCGCGAAAGCACGGTGATCCGACAGCAGCCCGCGCCTATCACCGAGACGCCTGAAGAACTCTTCGCCCTCGAACAATCACCCGACACCAAGAGTGTGGTCCAATTGTCGACCGATATTCGCCGTGCGGCCGCGCGCGGCATTCCCGTGGGACGCCAACGTGTCGACCTGCACGCCAAGTTCTCACAGCCCGCCCTCAGCTTTGTCATCATATGGCTCGCGATACCTTTTGCCATGCGCATCCGCCGTGGTGGCGTGGCCATTGGATTCGGCCTCAGCATCGCCATCGCGCTGACGTACCTGATGCTCTTTCGACTGAGCATGGGTTTGGGATACATCGATCGTCTTTCACCAGTGCTCGCGGCATGGTTGGCGAATAGCGTATTTCTGGGGGTTGGTGTGGTCCTGTTTCCCCAAAGGACAACCCAGTAGTTCGCTGATTTATCCTGGGTAGATGTTTTTGGCAATGAATACAAGGTAACCGGTCGCGTGGCAAAAGGCGGATGGACATCTGGATTGCAACGACGAGTGTATGATACCGTAGTTATGGCCTTCAGCTTAGAGGCGAAAGGTTGGTGGCTGAGGTTTAGCGCTCGAGCAGGGGCAGGATGGATCGTGGCGCATGAAGGTGTCAGCATTGAGAGCCATGGCGGACTTCCTTGAGGCGCACCGGGAAGATTTGCTGGCAACGCTCCTGTCGGAAATTGACTTCAGCAGTCCGGATGAAGCCCCCGCTTTTTTTAACGATTGGTTGGACAATGAACTGGACCGGCTGCGGGGCCGTTCAGCGCACACGGGTGAATTGGCGGCGCGGCTGGTGGAATTGGAGCGGGAGCACGGCGCCTCAGCCGACGACTCTTCGAGCGCCCTGCGAATGATCCAAAACATGACTGTAACGATTCGGAACGTGGTCGTTGAGCATTGCCTGGGACAGGTCGAAGGAGTCTCCGATAAGGAAATTTATCAGATCGTACTCGAGGCCGAAGACTGTTACGTCGAGCAAATTATCCGCCTTTACATCGAGGAAGACCATAAGGCGCTCGCCGCCGAGCACCGCCTCGAGCGGGCCATGGCGGAGTCAATGGGCCGGGCGTTTGTTCTGTTGGACAGCCGGGGTGAGGTTGTTTTTGTCAATTCATTTTTCGCGAACCTGTTGGGAATTCCTGAGCCGAATTTGATTCATTGTGAGTTTCCCTTTCTATGCGACCACAATACGGCAGCGGAGGTCCGACGGGATTTGCGCCAAAAGCGCACACCGGGTGCGCGGACGTTTGACGGCGTTTTGGTAACGCCGAAGGGCGCGTCCATTCCGATGCGGTTTTTGGTTCTGCCGGTGTTCGATGAATCAGGATTGCGCAGCGGGGTTGCCGTCACGATGAGAAGGCCGGAGGATGAGGGACATGGAAATGTGATGGTGGACCGGGGCGTGATTGGGGCAGTCGCGGATGCCTTGGACGTTTGTGTTTTCGTACTCGATGCCTCGTACCAGGTAGTTTATGTCAACACGTCGGCACGGAAACTGCTCGAGAGCGGCTCGGCCACGAACGACCTCGGGCAGGGGCATTGCTGCAGTGAACATCGAGATGAGAACGGACAGTGTGGGACTTGTCTGGCCAAAGGCGTGTTTGACACGGGCAAGGTTTATCGGGCGACGGTGTGCCACGATAACTTCGACGACGGGCCGCGGTGTTTCGACATTGCCTGCGTGCCCTTGCGCGATGGGCGTGGCCAGGTGGCGCTGATTGTAAAAACGCTGCGCGATGTGACTCAGCAAAAGACGCTCGAGAAGCAGGTCCTCCGGCAGCAGGCCACCTCGCTGGTGGCCCAACTGGCCATGACCGTAGCCCACCAATTGCGCAATCCGCTTGGTGTGATGATAGGCTATGCCGAAATGCTCAGCCGCGGTATGCCGAGCGAACAGGTCCGCGGGGCGGTTGAAAAGGTCTTGCGCAACGGGCTGCGGTGCAAGGAAATCGTTGAGGACCTCCTTGAGTTTGGCAAGGGTCTGCCGGGCGAACAGGTGCTGGCGAACCTGAACCAGGTCATCGCCGAGCATGTTCAGCCGATGTATCCTTCCTCGGTGGCCAGTCGCATTACGTGGAAGCTTGGGGAGAACCTCCCAGAGGTCGAATGCGTTCCGCAGCAACTCGCGCAGGTCTTTGTCAACCTGATCGATAATGCGCTTTGGGCCGCGGCGGACCGGGTGATTGTGGAGACTTTCACCCAGACCGACCTGGACGGTTGGCATATGGCGGAAGGCCGTGGAGCGCTGCCCACGAGCGCGGTGTGCATGAAGGTATGGGACGATGGGCCCGGCGTGCCTCCCAATATTCGGCGACAGGTTTTCGACCCCTTCTTCACCACTCGCAAGGAGGAGGGTGGGATCGGCCTGGGCTTGAGCCTTTCCCGGTCGGTGATTCAGGAGCACAGGGGGCGTCTTTTCCTGGATGAAGGTATTTCCGAGGGGGCATGTTTTGTGATTCAGTTGCCAGCGGCTGAAATGGGCAAGCCGGCTGAGCCGCTCCCCGAAGCCGTAGCGGCGCCTGAGTCACAGGGCCGGCGGATTCTCATTGTGGATGACGAAAAGGACCTACTCGAATTGCTTGCCATCGCCCTGGAACTGCATGGACATCATATTGACACCGCTACTACCGCTGCCCGCGCGCTCGATCTGATGAAAGGCACGAACTATGACTTCGCTGTGCTGGATGTCCTTCTGCCGGAGGACTTGGGCGGGCCGGAACTGTACCAGATTATGCTGGGCACGAAACCCGAACTGGCCAAGCGCACCCTGTTCATCACGGCGGACACCATGAATTTCGAGACCAGGCGGTTTCTCGAACAGGTCAAGCGCCCCTGCCTGGAAAAGCCATTTTTGGTCTCAAGTTTTGTCCGGCGGGTCGACGAGTTACTTCAGTCCGAGTGAGAGGGCTGCGACCAAGGCGGTGGCCACACATAATGTTGTAGTCTTTCCCTGTTTCCTCAAGTAAAAATCTACTCGAAATGGATTCGTTTCCTCACGCAAGAATCTACTCGAAGGTGTTTGTGGTGATGTGGCGCTTGTTGCCCAGGTAGAGCCCTGGCGCCCCCGTTGGGGATGCTCTCCCCCGAGGGGGAGAGCATGACTGCGCTAGTTATGTGGATTCTGGCTCTTCTCATGGTTGCCTCGCTGCCCAACTGCGGCGCCAAGGGTGTTCGGCGCCAGCGGCTATCCCTGGGCCTGCCCGCTCTACCAAGGCGATCCGGACCAGGCCGCCTTCGTTCAATAGTTTTCACAATCTTGTTCGTGGCACAGCCGCCCTCGGCTGTGTTATCGAGCTGCACTAATCTTTCTTTATCAGCCACACCTCGGCCACTTGGCAGCCGCGGCCGGCCCCTCCTCGACCGGGCTCCTGGTACCACGTCAGCGTGAGTTCTCCGTCCCGGGTAGCCTCGCGTGGGATCGCGAACTCCATGCGCTCTAATGGGTCCACTTTCTTGAAGGGATGGACCACGATGCGCTCATCGGCGAAGAGGCGAATCTTCGGGCGCCAGCGCTCACCCCCATAGACTACCTGAAGCTTGTAATGGGCGTTCGGGTCAAGACTCTCGTAGTGCATCTCGAGCGGCGCGTTATACAGAGACTCGGCATGGCAGCACCAGGATATGCGGCGCTTAGGATCGTGACTGAATCCCACGCGCGATGTACGTCGGAAATCGGGGTCGCGCTCCGGGCCAAGTCCTCGAACCAGATGCGGTTGCTGAGCAAGGCGGCCGAGGTCGTCGTAGAATCCTGCCGGTCCTGGATTTGTCCAGTTGACAATCTCATCGATCCCCCGGAGTCGCTCGGCCTCTTTGTCGAGACCACGCAGCTCGGCAAATCGATTCTTCAACCAGTTCCGGTTGTTCAAGGGATTATCCACCAGATCGAGGTTAGCGCCCCGGCCTACGCTTATCGCCTTGTAGCGTGGCACGCTTAGCTGCATGCGAATGCTTTGATAGAGCGCTTCGGCCAGCTCGAAGGTCCTGGCGCGCCAGTCGTGAGCGACGCGTTCGATCACCGCACGATCGAGGATCGCCTCGGCGCGGTCGAGCGCCAGCAGCGAGCCCAGTTCCTTGGCTTGCCTGAGCTCGTCCATGGCCTGTTCTTCCAGTTCCGTTTCGTAGATCAATCGTCTTGCTTGGTAGGCGTCGTAGTACGCGCGGTACAAGCCCTGTTGAAATCGCCACTTGAGCAGTACTTGCGGGCTTGCGGTTCGCTCCATGTCCTGGAACTGCTTCAAAGTGGTGAAGACCGACCTGTTCGTCATCAGCGGCCCTTCCCAGTTGCGCTCGAGGGCCAGCAGCCCTTGCGCGAAGGTGTCTGCGTACTCCTCGCCCAGAAAGTAGCGCGCGTACTGGCGGAGGATGCCAACCACATCCGTGTCAGGGTCCCAACCCAGTGAACTCCAGACGGTCTTGTTGACGTCGTCGTTGCACCCCTCCGAGTAGGCCAAAAAACCGATGGCGTGCTCCTGGTACACGCGGAAGATGCGCGCTTCCCCCAGTGGCCGTGGGTTAATCACCTCGCGGTCTTCAGTCATGGCGTAAGCGACATCCCAGTCCGGCACGGGGTACTGGCATCGAATACTGTGCGTAATATCGGGGTATCGGCGGATGGGATATTGCTTCGGGATCGCCGCCCGCAACTCGGGCAGACCGACGCGGCTCTGCGGGCCGAATACGACCCCGCTGAGCCATGAGGGCGACTCCGTTCGCAGGATTTCCAGGAACTCGTCCAACCACTCCTGGGTGAAACTCTGCGTCGAGACCCACATTTGGGCATCGGGGTGATAGCGATGCAGCACCTGGAGCTGCTTCTCCAGCAAGGCCATCAGGTATTTCGGCTGCGTGTGCCCCGGGTCACCGCCGGGAACGAACACCGCATCGATCCGGGTCAGTTTCTCGAACACGCCGCCCCATTCCTTCAGCGCAAACTCAACCGTCTTTGGGTTCGAGTAATCCCTGTCCATCGCGGGGTACCAGATCCACACATCCAGTCCATAGTCGTCGGCAAGCTTCGACATGCGGGCCATCATGTCGATCTTAGGGCGCACGAAATGCGGGCTGTCGTCCGCGTCGTCGCTCCGGGGCGGGATCAACTCGATCGCATTCGTGCCGAAGACGGCAAGATCGCGAATGTATTGCTCCCACATCCGGATCGTCCATGCATCGTAGGTGTTGACCTTTGGCCGGTATCCCAATTGGTGGCCACGAAGCGGATATTTCGGCGCCGTGCTGATGCTGAGCGTGCCGGCGATGCTGACCGTGCCGCGCGCCATGTGCATCTCACGGAGCAGCCGCCCAACGCCGAACAGCACGCCACGGGCGTCATTGCCGACGACCAACACAACTGGAGTGGACCGTTGAGTTGTCATGACCCGAATGCGATACCCCTCGGCCTCATCCACTGCGGGTTGAGCGGAGAGCTGTTCCGCAAAGGGCCCGGCGAAGGTCTCGAGGGACGACACCGGACCGACCGCAACAGCAGGCGCCGAGCCCGCCGGCCAGGCATGAACCACATCCCAACGCACCAAGGTCCTCTTTTCCACCTCCTCGATCAGCATCTCGACCGCCTTGCCTTCGGGAACAGACAGATGCGGTGGTGTAACCACCACAGCCTCGCTGAGGTCCAGGGGTTTGCCCGGCGCTTCAGCGTTTGATGCGGCCTGACCGCCGCACACGACGAATAAGAACATCAGAATTGAGAGAAACATCGTCATCTCGCACCTCCACTTCAGCTTTCTCGGTTGCGTCCTACACATAGTACCATGAATAATTGTGCATTCCTCAGGGGGAGGGCGAAGCTCCTGCTGAGCCGAGATCGGCATGGGAACCTAAGAACGGCTCGGCGGGAGCCTCGCCCTCCCGCTTTCTATTCAAATTGACGCCCCATCATCCCAAGTCCAGTTTGACGGTGATGGTCTTCTTGGGCGCCACATTTAGGCGCAGGGACTTGCCGCGGGCCGGGAGTTCTTCCAGAACTTTCTCCTCGAGCGACACCAGCGATGCTGAGCGAATCCTGCGGAATAACCTCAGTCTCCCCTCGAGGGCCGTTTCAGTTGGGTTGAATACGCGCAGGACCAGCGCCTGGCCGTCTTCGGATTGCTTGAGCGCGCTCAGCACGAGGTTGGCTGGCTCGATGGCGAGAAAACTGTACCGCGCCGGCAGGTCGCCGCCATGCGCCCCTGTCTGGGCCGGCTCGAGCGGCAGGGCTAACCGTTCGGCCTCGCAGTAAAGTTCCGCAGCGGCCCAGCCGCCTGCATGCGGGTAAATTACGTAGCGGCATTCATGGGGGCCGGGGCTTTGTGAGAGCGCCATCTCCGGGTGCAGGTCCCATGCTTTGCTGACCGTGGCCATGGATACCTCGTACGCGCGTAGCAATGTGACCGCGATGGTCCGTTGCGAGTCTTCGGTTACCTGGTACTCGCGCAAACCGTCGTTGATCACGGCCAGGCCCACGTTGCCGTCGCTCACGTCCACGAACCGCTGCATGGGGAACGTCGGGTTGACGGCGTCGGCCCAAGGGCTGCCCGGCCCGCGCTCGATTGACCGCTCGACCACGTCGAATGCGCTTTCCGCGTGGCACGTTTTCGCTCTGATGTGCGTAGGAAACATGGCGCGCAACCGGTGGTTCTTGCACGGGTTCTCGAATCGGGTCGTGATGTCGAGCCCGCGCGCGTTCTTCTTGAGCGTCACCTCAGAGATTATGGCCAGCTCGCGTGTCTCCTCCATTCGGCACGCGCTGTTGTCACCACCGTCCAGCCGCTGCCAGGGGTCCCCGCCATTCTCGTCCAGGCCTACCGGGACCGGCAGTCGATACACGATTCGGTAGCGGGCCAGCAGCGGGCCGTTCTCCTCGAGCGTTACGGTGACCGGTGCGCCGTGGCTGGTGATGATGCGGTCGAATGCCGGCTCGATGTGCATCCAAGCGTGGCCCGCCTCGCCGGAGTCCTCAAAGTAGTGCAGGCCGTCGAACACCCACCCCGTTGCCTTGTGTTTGAGGTACAGCGTCCCGTCTGTATTTATCCGCACCAGCAAGTGCTCGTTCTCCATCATGTTGCGTCCGCACACGAGCGAGCCGTGCGCCTTCGCCGGCTCCCGTTGCAGCCGGTACGTGGCGTAGCCCAGCGCCGGGACATTCTCCGCCTGGAAATGAAATCGGACCCGTTTGCAGGCCATCATGGCTGGCGCGTCGCCCAAGTGATTAACCACGGCGTGGTGTAGTTTGCGCGAGACGATTTGAATCGGCGTTGTCCGCTTATGCCCCGCCTGGACAAGCGACAGGTCCGCACCGTAGCCGCTCGTTTCGGGCAGGTCGGCCACCAACGTCACCACCTCCGAGCGCGGGTGCGGCGAGGCATTGAACAGCGTGAACAGGACATCGTCCTTGTCCGCATCGGAGTTGTCGATGCGCAGTTGGATGCGCCCGAGTCCGCGTCGCGTGAGGCCCCCTGCGATATTGATTACCTGCCGCAGTCGATACGTCATGTCCTGTTCGATGTCGTCCACGCCGCTGCCCGCAATGCTGTCGTGCGCGTGGCACTTGAGCAGCGTCTTCCAGGCCAGGTCGAGCGGCCCGTTCGGATACTCCGCGCCCAGGCCCCACGCGATTGCCGCATAGGGCTCGGCCCATCGCTGGAGCGCGTGTTCCGCCTGGGCGTTCAGCCGCTTGATGCGTACGCGGCTCGAGAGCACGTCGCTGTACAGGTGAATCCGGCCGCCCATGAGCTTAGGCACGCGCCGCTCGCCCTGAAGTACCTCGAGGTCCCTCGCGGCTTTCTTCACTCTTGTCATCAGCTCGGGCAGGCTGCTGTGGAAAAGCTTGCCTTTACCCATGTATTGCCGGGCTTCTTCAATGATCCGTAACGTCATCGTGTCCGCCACGCTGCTGTCGTGGCCCTGCATAAACGCGAGACAGCGCGTCGTCGCGGTGGCCTGTTCCTCCTCGAGCAGCTTCTCGAGGCATTCTTTGAGCCGCTTTCTATAGAAATGCCGTTTCGGGTCGAGTAGGAAATGGTGGTCCATACAGTGCGCCTCGCTGCAAAGGCGAAACGGTAATCCCCCCTTGCGCCACGTGTACGTGCGGTCGTCGATGGACGTGCCGTACAGCAACGGTCGATAGAGGCCGAAATAGAAGTTGTACCGGGCTTTGGCGCTCATCTGCGAGGCCAGGATGCGTGTGCCGTCGGCACCCTCGAAGATGAACTCATTGGCCGTGTCCTCATGCGAAACGCCATGGTAGAACAGAATGGTGTCGATGCCGAATCCGCTGTATATCTGGGGCATCTGCGAGTTCTGCCCGTACGAGAACGGCGTGTGGCCCACCTTCATCACATGGCCGAACTCGAGCGCAACCCGGTGTCCGTAAAGCAGGTTGCGCACCAGTGACTCGCCGTTGACGCAGAACTCCTCCGGGCACGTGTACCACGGCCCGATAAGCAACCGCCCACTCGACACATGCCGCGCGATACGCTCACGCTGTTCCGGCCGCACCTCGATATAGTCCTCGATCGGCGCCGCCTGCGAGTCCAGCAAATACGACCTGTAGCCCGGCTCGATGTCCAGAATTTCCAACAGCCCGTCCATAAACTCCACCAACATCAGCCTCGTTTCCTGGAAGTTGTAGACCCACTCCCGGTCCCAATGCGTGTTCGAGATCACATGAATTTCATACGGTTTTTCCATGACTCCCCTCGCTTGGCAACGTTCCTATGTTCTCCGGCGGCCCACGCCCTTGACCGATTTAACCACAAACGCACACGGAACACAACGAGGCAGGGTCACGCTCCTGCGTGACCGAAAAGGCCGGTCGAGCGGGAGCTCGACCCTACCGGCGGCGAGGTGCGATGCTGCAATGCGACATGCTAAGATGTATACCATACACTTGTTGAGGCTCTCGAGGGGCAAGGATTTGTTTCCAGACGTCCCCATGAATGGCATCCGCCAGGTAGTGAAGGGGTATGCGATGCGTCGCATAGTCCTGTTTGCCGCCGCATCGTTGTTGCTGAGTTGTCCAACCTTGCCGCCCGTGGGCTTGACGTGCGAGGCCGAGGGCAATGGCTGTGGGCCGGTTGCCCTCGGGCCTGTCGTGCCGCTGTATGCCAACTGCTTCGAGGTGGTCTGCAATGAGGAAACGACGGTCGTCTGCTTTACCTGCGCCTGTAACGCTCACGACGTGTGCTACGGCACGTGTGGCAGCGACAAGCTCGCCTGCGACCTCGAGTTCCTCGACGATATGCTGACCCTGTGCAGCGAGACCTTTGACGACTTATGCTTGTACAGCGCTTGCAGAGACCGGGCTTTTCTGTACGCCGCCCTGGTGCTCGTGGGTGGCCAGGGCGCCTTCGATTCGGCGCAGGACGCGGCGTGTAGTGCCGATCAGAAGCGGGCGCCGGACGTGCCCATCGACGCCAGCGCGCGGGCCGTGGCGCGCCTGCCCTTCGACCTGCCATATGACGACGCCGACGGAGACCTCCTGCCCGATCCGTGGGAACGGGCGCTTGGACTCGACCCCACCGATCCCGATGACGCGCACGTGGATTTTGACGGCGACGGGCTTGGGAACATCGGCGAGTTCCTGAATGACACCGATCCCTTCAACGGGGACTCCGACGGCGACGGCATCGATGATGCCACTGAACTGGAACTGCTCGGCAAGACCGGGAACGCCGTGTCTTTGACACTCCGGCGGCCCTGTGCTAAATTACCCGTGACTGGCAATTACCGAAGGACTCATGTGCGATGATTGGCTTCGAGCTTTCTGAACGTCAAGTGGCATTGCGCGACAAGGCCCGCACGTTCGCCACGGAGGTGATGGTCCCGCGTGCGCGTGAATTTGACGAGTCGGGCGCGTTTCCCCTCGAAATACTCCAGAAAGCCTTCGGCGGGGGGCTCATGAATCAGAGCATCCCCGAAGCCTCCGGCGGGGCGGGACATTCCTGTCTGGATGAGGCCATTATCATCGAGGAGTTGGCCGCGGGCTGCATGGGCATGGCTACGGGCATCATGGCCAACGGGCTCGCCTTGATGCCGCTCATCCTCTTCGGTGGTGATGAACAGAAGGAAAAATACCTTCGGCCATTCGCGCGGCAGTTTGGCCTGGCCGCATTCTGCCTGACCGAGCGCGGGGCCGGGTCCGATGTGCGCGGCATCCAGACGCTCGCGGAGCGCAACGGCGACCACTACGTTATCAACGGGAGCAAATGCTTTACCACCAACGGCGGCTACGCAGACCTGTTTACCGTGTTCGCCCTGACCGACAAGAAGAAAGGGCCGCGCAGCATGACGGCCTTTATCGTCGAGAAGAAGCACGGTGTCGAGGTGGGCAAGGCCGAAGATAAGATGGGTCAGCGCGCGTCGAACCAGACCGAACTGCACTTCAAGAACGTGCGGGTTCCGGCGAGCAACATGCTGGGCCGGGTGGGCGGCGGGTTCCGCGTGGCCATGAGCACCCTCGACAGGACCCGCACGGGCGCCGCAGGCGGGGCCGTGGGTCTGGCGCGGCGGGCGCTCGAGGAGGCGGTAAAATACGCCAAGGAACGCGAGCAGTTTGGCCAAACACTCGCCACGAACCAGGCCATTCAATTCAAAATCGCCGATATGGCCATGAAGGTCGACGCGGCGCGGCTCTTGACATGGCAGGCAGCCTGGATGGCCGATCAGGGTATGCGCCAATCCAAGCAATCGGCCTTTGCCAAGTGTTTTGCCGGCGACACGGCCATGGAGGTAACCACCGAAGCAGTGCAAATCTTCGGGGGAAACGGTTACTCGAGGGAGTACCCCGTGGAAAAGTTGATGCGCGATGCCAAACTTCTGCAAATATATGAGGGCACGCAAGAGATTCAGCGGTTAGTGATGGCTCGGGAGATCCTATTGAAGGGTCGGGTTAACTAAAAGGAGGATAGACGTATCATGGGAGACACAGTACAAGACTTCTTCTCAGAACTTTCGGGTAAAGTAGATGCATCGAAAACGGCCGGCATGAACGCTATGTTCCAGTTCGACATAACCGGCGAAGACGGCGGCCAGTGGAACGTCAAGGTTGCCGATGGGTCGATCGAGGTTGCAGAGGGCACCGCCGACAACCCGACCATTACCCTGTCCGCCGCCGCGTCCGACTGGCTGGGCCTCGTCAACGGTGAGATCAACGGTCAAACGGCCTTCCTGACGGGGAAACTCAAAATCCAGGGCGACATGACGCTGGCCATGAAGCTCGAAAGCCTCTTCCTGAGCGGCTGATCATCGTGCAACGGGGGACGGCGCCCATGTCGTCCCTCGTTGTACTCTTATTATGCACGCGTTCCAGCGGCTGATTCACGTGGTGTGTATTCTCGCGCTTCTCATGGCGTCCGGGTGTGGCCGGCGCACGCGAAGCGCGCCTCTCGAGCCGGAGAATCTCGCCCTCGAAAGCCCGGACCGCGTCCAACTGGCGGCCACGTTCTACGCGGCGCGCGGACCCAATGCTCCCGGCCTTGTGCTCGTCCACATGCCCGGCGCGGATCGCCACAGTTGGGAGCCCTTCGCCCTTCGCGCCCAGCGCGCCGGGTATAATTGCCTGGCCGTCGACCTGCGCGGCCATGGGGACAGCACCACACGTAACGGCCAGCCCCTCACCTACCGGAGCTTCAGCCGCGACGATTGGCTTGCCGCCCTACAGGATATAGGCGCCGCCAAACAGGCCCTACTCGACCGCGGAGCCGACCCCGATAACCTCGCCCTGGTCGGCGCCGGCACCGGCGCAAACCTCGCAATTCACTACGCCGTCGACCACGTGGACATTCAGGCGGTGGTGCTGGTTTCTCCGGGGCTGGACTACGAGGGCATCAGCACCGAAGTGGAAATCACCGCCTACGGCAAGCGCCCCGCCCTCCTCCTGACCGCCGAAGACGACTCCTATTCCGCCGCGTCCTGCGGCGCGCTCAAGAATGCGGCCTCAGGCCTGTGCGAATTACGCCAATACCCAGGCTCCGTCCATGGCACCGACCTGCTCGCCACATCGGCCAACGCCATAAACCAAATCCTCCTGTGGCTCGACCCCATCATCGGCCCGAACCTGACGGCTGATGCCTGAACGCTTACATATCGAGTACGACGATGGTGTCAATGGGGTCACGCGCCTCGGGCGGAATTTTCACGATAGTTCCCAGGGGCGTCGCGGCAAATTCCACGGAAGGACCGCCCAACAGCGATGCGCCCGTTACCTGCTTGCCTAAGTCGGGAATCGCGATGACATGGTCCGTCTCGCTTAGTATATGCACAAAGACGACCCCTCCCTTTTGAGTGGTCACGCCCCAACTTTGAGGTGGTACAGGACCACCGCGCGTCCCGTAAATGCTCTCGCCGTGTTCGCGCAGCCATTGGCCCACTTCAGCCAGGCGACGCTGATGGGTTTGCTGGATGGTCCCGTCGGGTTTCGGCCCTACGTTCAACAGCAGGTTGGCGTTGTGGCCCGCCGCTTTGACCAGCAGATGAACGAGCTCTTTTGTGCTCTTGTGGTTTCTGTCTCCTTTGTTATAGCCCCAGTTGCTATTGATGGTATCACACATCTCCAAGGGCAAACGCTCTGAAACATGTTTTTCCTTGCTGAAAGGGTCCTGCCCCGGGAGGCCCTTCTCAAACATCTGAAAGTCTTCGCCGGGGAAGGGTTTCACGTGATGGTTGTTGCCGATAAGCGCTTCCGGTTGCAGTCCGTGAATGAGGCCGTAGGTCTTCTCCAGCCGCCAGTCCGCACTCCGACGGTCCCACATGCCGTCGAACCAAATCCCGCCGATCTTGCCATAGTTCGTGCACAGTTCGGCGAGTTGCGCATCCATGTAATCCAAATACGCGTACCAATCCCCTTGCTCCGGTCTCCCGCTGTGCTTGCCCGTGCCGCCCCGAGGAAAGTAGTCAGGGTGATGCCAGTCCAATTGGGAATGATAGAAGAAGAGCTTCAGGCCGCGCTTGCGGCAGGCTTTGGCCAACATCTTTAAGACGTCTCTCTTGTAGGGTGTCCGGTCAACGATGTCATAGTCGCTGATCTTGCTGTTGAACATGGCAAAGCCGTCATGGTGCTTGCTCGTGATTGTGATGTACTTCATGCCCGCGTCTTCAGCCATTTTGCACCACGCGTCCGCATCGAATTCCGTCGGATTGAATTGCGGCGGCAGCTTCTCGTACTCCTCGACGCTGATTTTTTCATTGTTCATGAGCCATTCGCCCCGGCCCTCAACGCTGTACACGCCCCAGTGAACGAACAACCCGAACTTGGCGTCCTGAAACCACTCCCTTGCCTGAAGATTGGCCTCGGAAGGTCGATACTCTTGCGCTGTCGCGGCGCCGAAAACAGCCGAGAGGAAGAGGGCGAACACCACCGTCACACGTAGGTTCTTCATCATACATCTCCTTTTTACTTCGTAGTCTCGAGTTTTCAATAGATTCGAACAGCAGCCGCGATTGACTGCTGAAGAGGCGCAAACGCAGATTGCGGCTCCGTTCGTGATTGGGGTTTACGTCCCCTCATCACACAGCAACCTTAGTACAGCCCAACACAAATAAGCTCACACAATGGGGCGGAGTATATCCCCAGCACGTCATTGCGAGGAGCGAAGCGACGCGGCAATCTCGCTCCGGCCAAGTCCTTGCACTTAAGGAGATTGCCGCGCTCCCTGCGGTCGCTCGCAATGACGGGGGCGGTGGTTACCCCCCGCAAGGTGCTGAACCCGATTTGTGGCCTTAATTGTGTTGAGCAGTACTTAGTACAGCCCAACACAAATAAGATCACAAGTTCAATCGCAGCTCGTGGCACCCTCAAGCGCCAGCTTGAGAGTGTCTTAAGGTTTTCCGACTACAGACTTTACACCCTCAAACAAGTTTGAGGGTGCCACGCATCCCCATCTTGTATTCTGTTGCCCTTTTTGCGTTGAGCTGTACTCAGGTCATGCTTTGGCTTGCTGTTTCCTCGTTGGGCTCCGGCGCTGTCGCCTTTGCCCATCGCTGCGTGCGTATCCCCGGGCGTAGTCGGCACGGCACCGCTGTTCGTTCTCGTCCGGATGCGCCCCCAGTTCCTCGATCAGCGCCGCATGCAACGTGTTGACCCGCTCCTTGTGCTCGGGCCGGCCCGCGAGATTGATAAATTCACCGGGGTCAGCCTCGAGGTCGTACAATTCACGCTCAGCCGGGTGCTTCTCGTCCGGTGGGACGTGGTAGACGTATTTGAACCGTCCCGTGCGCAGCATGGCATAGCCGGACGCGATGTTATGGGCGTAGTACTCGCTCACGGCGCGGTCTTTCCAGCCGGCATCGGCGTTGTCGAGGTAGGGGCAGAGGGAATCGCCGTTCCAGTCGTCCGGGGTCTCGACTTCGGCAAGGTCGGCGATGGTCTGGCCGAGGTCGACGAGCGAGCAGGCGGCTGCGCGATGCCGGCCGCCGGTCCAGCGTTCGGGCCAACTGACGATGAGGGGGACCTTGGCGGCATCGTCGTAGAGGCTGTTTTTCCACCACAGGCCATGCGCGCCCATGTGCTCGCCGTGATCGCTGGTGTAAACGACCATGGTGTTGTCGGCGACGTCGCTTTCCATCAGGGCGTCCAGGAGCGTACCGACCCGTTCGTCAAGCCACTGGGTAAGGCCGTAGTAGAGTTCGCGGCCCTTCCGGACGATGGCGTCGGGGGCGTCCTCCACGTTGAAGCCGATGCGGAGATGCTTGTAGTTGAGCGGCTGCGCTTCGAGGTGGCCCTCGGGTATGACGGGCATGGGAACACGCCCCGCGTAGTTGCGCCAGTGAGGTTCGGGGGCGATGATTGGGAAATGGGGTGCGATGTAACCGGCCAACATGAAGAAGGGCCCGTCGCTGTGGCGCCTCTGCCTCAGGAACTGCGCCGCAGCCTCGGTAACCTTGGTGTCAAAGGTGAAGACCGGCGAGGTGTCGCTGGCGCGGAAGTCGTTGAAGCGTTTCGAATGGCCGGGTCGGGGCCTCAAGTCGTCGGGGTCGCGGCGTTTTCCCGTGCCGGTCTTGAAGAAATATGTGTTGCTCTGCCAGCCTTCCAAGGGCCCGATCTCCTGAGTGAAACCGTAGCGCCGAGTCGGGTCGTAGTGCATCTTTCCGCAGAGAACGGTGGTGTAACCCGCGGCGTCGAGCAGGCGTGGCAGAGAGGGGTAGTCGTCGCTGGGCAGCCAACAGTTGTTGCTCCACGCCCCAACGCGGGAGACGTACTTGCCGGCGGTGAAGGAGAGGCGTGAGGGCGCGCAGAGCGGTGAGTTGCAGTATGCGTTCTCCATGACCACGCCGCGCGCGGCGAGTGCGTCGAGGTTGGGGGTCCGTGCAATGTCGTTGCCATAACAGCCGAGGACGCCTGCATTGTGTTCATCCGATATGATCACGATAATATTGGGTCTTGTATCCTTGAAGGCCGGTCGCCGGGCAGCGCCCAAGTGTGCCGGCACGGCCATCGAGGCCGCGCCCAGCCCCATGGCTCGCAGAAAGTTGCGTCGCGATGGGAGCTCTGAACGGCTGTGTGCGGGTGGACTCATGTCGCTTCTCTCCTGTGTAAACCGAGGAACAAATGGAGGGGCCGCGGGATCCCCAAAGGGCGTACCCGATCCTGTGCGTGATCGCGCGCGGTCCGTTGCATTTCCACATTATGTTGAGCCAAGTACATGCGCGTCAAGTCCTGAATCGAGACGCGATTGGGCAAAGACGAAGCCTAATA
>Ga0315533_1001311_pt1 | contig 19240 bp, 20 predicted proteins | sample SalMarSW160130MG_FD_203081 | JGI IMG/M metagenome (GOLD analysis project Ga0315533, IMG submission 203081) | Salt marsh sediment microbial communities from the Plum Island Ecosystem LTER, Massachusetts, United States - Salt Marsh Sediment SW1601-30 ... | reverse complement strand
TCCAACAAACTTATGTCTAGGGATGAGCTCAAGCCTGTTAGAGTTGCTTGTTCTACTCCAGACAACCTAGTCTCAACAAATACCCTAAATGCTTATGTTCATAATCCCAATCTCGCTCCTAAATCAGATGACTTGAAGCTAACTTGGGATAACTTTGAAAAATTCTTTAAGGCTATGTGGCCATAATCAAGCATTATGAGATATTTAACACCTCTTCGCTACCCTGGAGGTAAAAGTAAATTAGCTAACTTTATGAGGTTGGTTTTCGAAGAAAATAACCTCATAAACGGACACTACATAGAGCCCTATGCCGGAGGGGCAGGTATTGCTCTCCATTTATTATTCAGCGGATATGCAAGTCATATCCATATCAATGACCTAAATAAGTCTATATATGCTTTTTGGCAGGTAGTATTAGAAGATACGGATAACATGTGCTGTCTTATCTATGATACTCCCGTTAACATAGATAATTGGCTTAGGCAGAAGGAAGTCCAAGCGCATCCTGAACAACACTCAACATTAGAGCTTGGCTTTTCCACATTCTTTTTAAATAGAACGAATCGCTCAGGCATTATTACTGGTGGTGTAATTGGGGGTAAAAATCAAGATGGCCCTTGGAAACTTGATGCCCGTTATAATAAAACTAGCTTAATCTCTAGAATAGAGAAAATATCAAGGTTTGGCGACCATATTACCGTATATAACCAAGATGCTGCGGAATTTATTGCTAAAATAATTCCCATGCTTCCATTACAATCAGTTGTTTACTTAGACCCACCATACTACACCAAAGGTAGTGGTTTATACGAGAACCATTACTCATTTGATGACCACTTAACAATATCAAATCTAGTTTGCGATGTACACCAAAATTGGATCATCTCATACGATGATACCCCAGAAATAAGAGGTATGTATCAACGATATCGAATTTTGCCTTATCAGCTTAACTACAGTGCTGCCGACCATTATAAAGGGGCTGAGATAATGTTCTTTAGTGACAACTTACTAATCCCTACCATTGACAACCCTACCCAAGTAAAAGAAAAAGGCATAGCCTTTTCGCTGTGCCCCTAAAATTCAATTGGTAGTGGGGGCTGGGGGAGGGCGGAGATTCTGGATAGCGGCGAGCTGTTTGATTCAATGTCAGCGGAGTTTGCCGCCAGGAAGATAGAGGTCAAGCACCTGGTGAAGGTCACCGTGGAAGAGGCGGCAACCTTTTAGCTTCGATATCTCCAATCAGTCGAAAAAGAACATCAATAAAAGACCTGCCGCAAGAAATACGACCATATATCCAGTATAGTAATATTTGCGGGCATTAGCGTCGTTTAGGTTAATTTGTATTTTACTGACACCCCTTAATAACCAAGCAGGCCAGTGTAATAATATAAATAAAACAACGATTAATAGCAGTTCTAGAGCAGTAAGGGGAGCCTTTATCCAGTTGCGAAAGAAATAAGACAACCATTTTTTGAGAGTAGCTATTGGGTCTTGTATTATGTATCCTTTTATACGCTTGACGCTAGCTTTTCTATGCTTAGCCTTGATTTCTATAGCATACTGGTTTACCGCCGACCACATATAATTGAGACAAAGCATAACAAACCAAAAAGTTAGCCAAGACGTTCCGAGATCATAGACTCCGCATATTCTCAACACTAGGAACGCCCAAAATCCTATCATCGCAGTTGATATGATTGGAAGCAATAAAAAATAAATAAAAGACACATCCCAACTGTCATATAAATTCCTATTCGAGCGAATTCTAAACCAAGTTATGGCAGGATCGTGTGGAAATATAGCCTGTAGGAAGTTAGGAGTGAATATTAGGAATATAGAAAATAATTTGCTGCTAAAAAGCCGTTCAAGTAGTAAATAACCACCTGCTATTATGCCAGATATGCTTAGTACTAATCCTAATATCGCCAGTGGTGCGTTTGGATTGAACATACCTGCATTATAGAATAAAAGGCGAAGGCTGACTACTCTGCTTTGGTATGTTAGGCATATTTGGTGGTGATGGTAATAGGAAAACTTATACAAACAAAAAGCCTTCCATATAGGAAGGCTAGTAATTTCGCTAAGGGGACTCGAACCCCTATGAGCTTTGCTCAGTAACTTGGCAAGTTACTGCGTATACCAATTCCGCCATAGCGGCACTTGATGCCTAAAATTGGTAGCGGGGGCTGGATTCGAACCAGCGACCTTTGGGTTAGTGGTTCGATGTCTCGTTTGTTTTTCATTGATTTTCCTCCTTAGGGCTAACTTTTGGTTGCTGGTCTCTTACCTTGCCTATCCTTTTTGGGCGTATCCCAGTGCTTGGTCTTGCACCGGGGGCATATTTTGACTTCCTCTTGCTGTGGTATCCACTCGTGCCCACAGCGCAGGCATTTTAGCCTGGGCAGCTTAACCCTCACCATCGCATCACCTCCTTGCTATCTGAATCTTACCTAAAGGTAAACATAGGAGCAACTCAGACTACAGGCGACCTTCTCGAAAGGTCAGTGACAGGCCAAGCTGGGGCTACGGATGACTAGTGATTTCGATGATTATTGCCAATTATCTTTGATTATATGCCTTTTTCTAGACAGGAGTGGGGACACAATGACGCCGCCGGACTTTAACAGCATATTTGGCGTGCGAGCCATAAAGGGAATGGCTCACTATTTGAGGCCAGAACTCAGCTGGAGGTTATAATGTCAGTATTAGTCTTCTGAACTGAGAAGAACTGACCGTACCTTGGGTACATTTCTTAGAACCGGGCAGAATTCGACCATTTCGTTGGTAATGAGGAAACGACATTTTCCTCTTAGGCTTGCAGGGTTTCCCTTTGACTTTGCCAATTTCTCTTCCATAAAAAGCACCAGAAAAGCACTGCCGGCTGCGGTTAAAGAGACGGCTCCCCTTATCCTTGTGTACTCATCCTTTTCCAGCACCTGTTTGAACTGTTCCACTGTAACTTTTGGCCGACACAGATTTAAGTACTGCTCTACAGTAATAGCAAGCCGACGCTTGTCTTCCGGTAGCTGTTGGGGTGCTAACATAGTCTCCAGTATTTCAATAATCTGATTTCGGTGCTGGAACACTTCATATTCTGGTTCATATAATTCCTCTGTGCCAGCGAGCCTATCAAGCAGGTCATCCACCATTTCCACTAATGCTCGTATTCTGCTAGCTATTCGCGTACGTAACCATGACAATCGCTTCGGTTTATATTCAAGTTCCCTCGCAATCATAGATGCGGCATCTTGCATACTCGTCTTCAGCTGTAGCTCAAACTTCAAGCGAGATAGCTCCAGCTCACCTCGACCAGGTTCCTCCTTAAGCTGTAATATAAGGTGATAATCATCATACATGAATTCGTACGGCGGCTTGCTCTTCGGCGTCAGTCCGTCTACTATGTTAAATATCTTGCTCAATTCTGCCTCAACAGTACTAAATAACAGGCTATTATTAACCACAATAGTTGCGCCAAACAAATCATTGATTTCACGAAAAGGTTCCTTATTACCATCTTTTTCAATTTTCAGTAGTAGACTTTCTATAGGCTTTATTCTGCTGTAATATCTGCCACCCGCCGACGTTGCCACCCCTTCCAGTAGCAAGTCACACCTACTTTGTAGCTTCTCTAGAGTCGGGTATACTTTGTTATATTGGCTTTGTAATTGGCTAGGAATAGTCATTTACACACTATGTATTTAAGAATTTTTTGTTTGCGGGTCTCCCTATTTGGTTGCTTAGTCGTTCCAGCTCTAACTGCCCGTGAATAAGCCAAAGCATCTTCATCAGCCTGTGTGATATCTTCCAGTTTGGGCACTTCGTCCACCCTACCTGCGAAAGAGGCTAGGTTCTTCATAGTAGCCTTGTATTCTATAGCATCTGGTGTGGAGACAGAATTTAGTAATGCTGACCATAGACTATAGAAGTCAGCAAGATTTCCAAAACGGGTTCCTTTTATCAAGTCTTGCAGTCTGTTAGTCATATTCTTCAGCGAATTATATTTTCCCAAGTGCGCATTAACGTCAGGAATTTCGTCATCGTAATCGGCATAATAGGTGTCAAGGTCATCACCTTCGGTAACGCCATGCATTATGAGTGAAAATAATATTGACACATATTCAACATCTTTCATCCGGCGACGAGCAGCCTTGCCAAAAAATTGGAGCTGTTCCCAAAAGGGTTCGTCAGCCAGTTGTTCCATGAGAGTGATAAATCTGCCACTCCACATAGCGTGTCTAAGTTCCTGTGCGTTTAATCTAGCTACATTTCTGTTGAAACGGCCAAATATTTCAACGACCTCTCCTCCCGGTAAGTCAGTAAAAAATTCGAATGGTATAAAGTATCCATAGAAGCCTTTTTGCGTGTCTTCCTCAAGTTGGCTAAAGTACTTACCGGACATGCTTGGTGTGCTATATGATTCGGTAGATATAGGAAATACATCTGACAGGAACTCGTTTATTGATAATAGCCGTTGCTTTCCGTCTATTACGTGGTAGATTTGCCTGCCACCTGCCAGCGTTTCAATGTTCATAAATATTGGAGGGATAGGATAGTTCCTCAGGATTGTGTCTATAAAGAATTGCTTGAAATCCATGTTCCAAGTACTTCGTCGTTGGTAGGGTGGGTCTAAATCTAGCTGGCCTGATACATACATATCTCGCACCCACCCAGCTGATTGAAGCGTTGGTCGCCTTTCACCTATGGGCATTGTAATCCTCCTTTCGCATAATAAGCACAATGCGGTCTTACAGGGCATTCTATGCACTGTGGCTTGTTAGCCTTACAAACTTGTGCACAAAGGTCTAGAAGGGCCAAATTGAAATTCCTAGCGTGCCCCTTTGGGATAAGCCTCCCTGCTAGTTCGATTAAGGCTCTCTTTCGCGCGGGATTAGAAGGCAAAGTCCCCTTCAGACCAAACATACGGTATAAGAAACGAGCAATATTTGTATCAACGACTGGCATATCCTCGCCAAACGCTAGGCTCAGGACTGCCCGCGCTGTATAGTCACCGATTCCAGGCAATTCAATTAGCTTTTTCAGGTCTCTTGGCACTTCACCATTATGTCTTACTATCAATTCATTAGCCATATCACGAAGTTCCTTGGCCCGGTACCCGAGTCCTAATGGCTGGATAATATCCTCCAATGTAGAAATGTCTGCATTAGCGAGGAATCTGGGGGTTGGGTAGGTATCTACTATTCTGTTATAGACCTCTACCAACTTATCTATTACGGCTGTCTGCTGTAATAGCTTTTCAGCAATAAGAACAGCATAAGGGCTTGGCTGTGAGCGCCAAGGGAAATTACGACCGTTCTGCTCAAACCAATCAAACAATCGTTCCTGAAGTTCAACCTTACTTTCTTCCGTTAGAAGAGTAGTCGCCAATTCCAGTGCCCCCTAGACTATCTGTATTATTTTCGAGAAACTGGCGCACAGACCTTGCCAATGCTGCTGCCAATTGGGGGGGTACAGCATCAGACACCTGCTTCACTTGTTCAGTCAGTGTACCAAGTAGCTGATATCTCTTTGGAAAGCCCTGTAATAGCATTGCTTCATATATGCTTAGCCTTCTCTTACCTGATGGGTGGATATGAATTTCGCGGTTACCATATGCCACTGCCCAGCTTGGCTTATTCCAAGAGAGAACTCTGAAAGACCTTCCGCCATTTTGACCTTCCACTAGCGAACCATTGTAGAACTTCCTTGACTTAGGTTTCATGGTCCAATGATTTGGGTGAACCGGTATATCACTAGGTTTCAAGTTTCTTTGGAAATATTTTGGCTCAGGTAGTCCGCGAATAGCTTCTGCCACAGTTGCAACGCGACTTCGTTCTGACTGCCTAAACTGGAACTCTAAACCAGGATACCTATGCTTATTAATCCCAACCACGAATACACGCGGTCGTTTTTGTGGTACGCCAAAATATTGAGCATCTAACAGACCTTCAAATAGTATAAATCCTGCTTGCTTGAATAGGCGCCGGAACCTAGAAAATTCTTTTTCGTGCCTATTAAAAGTTATACCACGCACATTCTCGAAAACAAAGAAATCAAGGCTGTAGTATTTATTAAGCTGTTTTAAAATCTGAGCAAATCGTCTTGGCAGACTACGCCCTATGTCGTCCTCATGGCTATGTACATTACCTTGTGAAAAGGTTTGGCAAGGTGGTCCCGCAATAACCCCACGGGGGGAAACTCCAGGATGATTAGCCTCTATTAGGCGAAAGATGCCTTTGCCATCCAATTTAGTGAGGTCAGCCACTTTAGCCACTTGACCACTATGATTGAAATTGTATGTTTTTACAGTAGGCTCACTTATATCGAAAGCAACAACTATTTCAAAGCCCTCATGTTTAAAGCCCAGGTCAAGCCCACCGCATCCACTGAAAAGGCTGATGATAGGTATCTTATTCATAAAGCAAGTATCTTGTATGCCGATTATAGCACAGATTATGGGACTGCAAACTCCTTTGGCCTCACTTTTCCTGTGTAACAGGTAAGCCGAGATACCAGGGGTATTAGATTAGGGACATCCGCAGTTGGCTTTTGGCGGAAGCTCCCTGAATATGGTAGAATTAGACTATGGCAGGGCTAGTGTTACTATTTATTTTCGTAGTGTTCGCGGTTGCATTAACTCCACAGTTTAATGACGCGCTAAATGTCGCCAGGAGTTCCTGGCCAGCCGGGACATTTATGCTCGACCTTATTCCTTCGCCTCTTGAGTTCGCCTTTCTCGTTCTCGTGACTGCACTTATTTTACTAGCCGCATACGTAGCCACTCAGCTGACACAGTAGTAGATTGTGCCCCCTCGTAGAAAGATTACTTACCTGAAAAGTAATTATGCCCTGGCCCCAAAACGGCATATCGTCGGCGTTCTGATGGGGTAGGGGGATAAATTTAAGAGTCAAGCCAGCAACTTTTTGGTTTATAGCTCGATTTTTTTCCGCCACTTGAAACCAGAGAACCAGCCAAAGGAATTGACAAGGTATTGCAATATTTGTTATAATTTCTAACAAATGGAAATGGTAAGACAGCTAAGGAGAGCGGTGGGGCTTACCCAACGAGAGCTAGCGAAGTTGGCCGGGATTAACCGGTCATACCTCGCTCAGCTTGAGGCGGGTATCCATAAACCGTCTCAAGCTTTGGAGAAATGGCTAATGCAAGTTACGGTTGATTATCACCTTTCACAGCATAGTCCCATTATGAGATTATCAGAATCTAATGAGCCATCAAAGGAGACGATAAAAGTAAGGGAAGAGCTCGAGAGGATTGGGCAGGAAGACATTAGTAAGCTGGTGTCGATGCAAGTTGTGGTGCAGCCTTTGCATAACAGAATGGAACGGCAAATCATAAGCGGATTGGCTGCTCTATATGTCTATAGGTTATTTCCCAAAAGCCTAGAAATGAAGTTCTTCTGAGTGGATTGTAGAGAACCCCAGAGGCCATAGTTATCAGGCAAGCTGCCTGGCGTCGGAGCTGGAGAAGGGCATAATAACTGAACCCTGTAGTGGGAAATAGGCGGATGAGACAGACGACTCAAGGGTTTTAGTATTCGAAAGGGGGATGGAGCTGGTTGCGTGAATGGTAGGCTTTGTCAACTGTAGAGAATGACAGAGGTAGAACGTTTTTGGAAACAAGTGGATAAGAACGGCCCCCTAATGTCTGGTATCTCTAGTAGATGCTGGCAGTGGAAGGGTAGCTTAATTGACAGAGGTTACGGCCAATTCAGCGTGCGCGAAGGGAGGAAACGGAAAGTAGAATACCCTCACCGTTACTCATGGAAACTTCATTATGGTGCAATACCACCGGAGATGGAGCTTCACCATATCTGTAACAATAGAGCATGCGTCAATCCTCGCCACTTGCTACCTCTAAATTGTACTGAACATTCTAAGCTCCATACTATTTCAAGGACAAAATGCACAAAAGGGCATCCGTACGATGAGGACAATCCTTTGATTGATGGTAAGGGCTATCGCCGTTGCCGCCAGTGTGCTTATGAAAATAGACGACGCTACATTGAAAGGAAGAGGAGCAATGCAACGCAAGGCTAAAGCCAGGTTACTGTGGGCACAAATCTCAACAAGTCCCAAGGTAAAAGTCTTATCACTAAAGGCAGGGGCTAAGCAATATGACTAGCGGTATTGACTGGGGGCTCATTGAAGACCAAATCGCAGTTAAGGAAGGTAAGGAATTGCCCCCCGTGGCAAGGGTTGAACGGTGGAGGCGGGTACTGTCGCTTATGGACAGCGTAGTTGAGCTTGCTGGCAACCTCGGAATAACAAAAACAAATTTGGCAAAGGAACTGGGAATCAGTCGTCCTCACTTTTACCGGTGGCAGCAGGGCAAAGACCTGCCCACCATGAAAAACTACCGCAGGCTGCTGCAATTGTCGTCGCATTTAGAGACATTGGCTAGGGAGCAGGGCTTCCAACCCCTACCGCCCCTTATCAATCCATAAAATCAGCAGCTTTAATTTAGGGAGTAGCGAGTTTTTTGTGATGTTTTGTTACCTTTGCTGTAACCTTTTGTGTAACCTTTCAAGGCTCGGGCCCCCCTCCTGTATGAATATATAAATATATATATAGTATTAAGTATTAACGTTAAACATTAGTAACCCATTAACTCAATCATTCATTCAATCTCACAGCTTGTTACATGCTCGGGGCGCCCGCCCAAGGCCTGCCCCGAGCTGGCATAAAGGTGGCACCATCCGGCACCGGACCAAAATCATCTAGGCACAGAAAATGAGGGTATAGCGAAATTTTGCAGGGGGCGGCCCCAACCCTGTGCCAAAGGAGTACATTCGAGCGCCGGAGCGAAATCATCCAGCTAGGGTATAGCGGTTTTTTTGCCCACGGCCTGCGCCAACCCTGCGCCAGACATTGCCCACACCCTGCTCACGACTGCCCAAAACCCTCAAAAAACCACTGTCCATTCAGTACCCACGAGTACCCAAAAACTCGAAAAAACGAGTACCCATTCCAAAAGACAGCTACGAAAGGAGGTCAAAAATGCCCCCAAAACTGTAACCTTCCCCCTCTCCCCTCCTCTCTAGATACTAGTATGTTAATATTTAATATACAGCCACTAGCTGATGCCCTAGGTGTTAGCGGGGGCACAGCAAATTGTGATAAGTGCCCGCTAAAGGGGCGGCCACGTGTTGAGGGCGCCGGGGTGGCGGGGGGGCTAGCCATTGCAACGTGCGACCCGGTGCTAGGTATAAGCTGACAGGCGCGGAGAGAGGAACTAGATGACCTCTACAGATAGGTCTGCAGGGGTCTGTAGTGGAAAACTACGTGATGATAAGTCAAGACGTGAGCAAATCTATGAACCCTATTCTATCTAGCTTGCATATGACCTACAATAGGCCTGCAATCCATGACAACGCAATCTGGCGCTCTTAGGGCTAGGTAGGGTAGCCCGCCCCTCTCCCCCCGCCCTTAGCTGTGTGGCTAAATATTCCCCGACACGCCGAGATGGCGCCATTTATGTACAGGTTGATGGCTTGAAATTTCGAGAAAATACCTTTGACCAGGCGTGGACAAAAATTATCAACGGAGGCCCGGTGCGCGGCGGCGGATGGTATTTTGAGGGGGCGGTCAATATCAATTTTCTGGTAAATAATGATAAATAGGGGGTTAAATAACCTGTAAAAAGTTAGCCCCAAACAGAAAGCCCTCTTGACATTTTTAATTATCTTTAGTAATCTTTAATTAGCTTTAATTGTCTCTTTTCATCATTAATAAAGAAAGGAGGGAATAGCAATTGGTTTGCCAGCAGCCCAACGTTCTCATAGTTGACGATGAACAGGTGGTTTGTGACCTTCTTCATGAAGAGCTAACTGACCGGGGCTTCATGTGTACAACAGCCTTAGATGCCAATACTGCCCTGTCGAGACTGATAGCACGTCACTTCGATGTGGTCTTGCTGGACATAAGATTACCTGAAATATCTGGCATGGACCTGTTGCAGACCATACGTTCGGAGTATCGTGACGTCACGGTCATCATGGTAACGGCTATCAATGAGGCCGATACTGTGGTTCGGGCACTCAAATTGGGAGCCTGGGACTACGTCATCAAACCGTTCAACTTAGACAGAATTGAGAAAAGCATACGTATAGCGCTGGAAGCTGGAGAGGGGGGCATGCCAGGGAGTGACGTCGGACCACTGCGTAATGCCAAGCGACATAACCGCGCAACTAAAGAGTTCCCGGAGATGGATGCTATAGCCTATGGGGTGGAGGCACGGTATAATAATTATATAAGTTGGCCAGAAATAGTAACGGAGGAAGCGGCTAGTATAGCTATTAACCTCGGCATACCTGAAGAACGTGTTCGCGAATGGGCAGAGATGAGGACAAGGCTTTATTCCCAGGGAAGGGAAACAATGGAATCATCGCTGACTAAACTGAAGAGAAATCCGCTTGCACAAGTCATGCTTGGCATGACGGAGTTACTGAATAGGCAGACGCCAGGTCACAGACCAAACTGAGATGGAGAAGATGGCATGGCAGAGCTTATGACTCTAGAAGAGGTCGCCGATTATCTGCGGGTCACCAAGACGACCGTTTATAGACTGCTGAGGCAGGACAAGATTCCCGCGAATAAGGTCGGCCGTCAGTGGAGATTCAACAAGACCTCGATTGACGAGTGGTTACATCGAAGCTCAGCCAAGACCGTAGCCAATATCCTTGTTGTTGATGATGAAGAGCAGATTCGGGCGCTATTCGAAGAGACCCTAGGGGAGCTTGGGCACAAAGTAGTAGCGGTTGGTGGTGGTTCTGAAGCATTGGAATTCGCAAAACAAACGGATTTTGATTTGGTATTTGTTGACCTGAAGATGCCCGGATTGGACGGTGCCGAGTTCCTTCGACAGCTTAAACTCATAAGACCCAAAGCCATGGTGACTATCATCACCGGCTATCCTGGCAGTGACATCATGAAGCGGGCCTTGGTTCAAGGTCCTTTTGGTGTCATGAATAAGCCTTTCAGTGATTCGGACATTGTTTCTGCTGTCAATGTTTTTCTCCAAGTTACCGAACAGCAATCATAGCAGGATTGCTACAGTAGCTTATAGTGGTTTGGGTAGTATGAACACTAGTGGGAAACTGATGCAGGCTTATTTTAATTATGCTTATAACCCCGTTTACGATTTTGTCACCGGCCGATTCAGTCGTTATCACCACTTACAAAATAGGTGTATTGGTAAGCTAGATTTCAAGGACAAAGACAGAGTCCTATGTGTAGGTGTCGGTACCGGAAACGAAATTCTCCACATTTTACACGGGAACAGGAATGTCAGTATCATCGGGGTTGACTATTCACGCACGGCGTTACAGAGAGCGCACAGGAAAGCACTAGCACTAGGTAAGAAAATCGAGCTATTAATCATGGATGCACGACATTTAGAATTTACAGATGGAAGCTTTGACAAGGTGCTGTGCATTCATGTCATGGATTTTGCGCAAGAAAATAAGAAGGTTACTGGTGAAATTCTTCGGGTACTGAAGCCCGGAGGACAGTTCGTCATAACCTATCCCTCGGCCAAGGAAGGCCCAAGGTTGGGCATCGGTCTGCTAAGCGATAGCGTTCGTCACAGCATCAATTTAGGAAAGCACCGTGCGATAGCCCTCTTGGAATGCTTGGCGCAAATGCTGGCGGGCATTGTTTACTTACCGCTTCTTTTCCGGCCAAAGCGGAAATCTTATTCACGTAGCGAGTTGAAAGCCATGCTGACCAAATCAACAGTTGGAAACTGCCAGATAGAGGAGTACACAATCTATCAAGATTTCATAGTTTATGGTAAAAAGTAACTCAAGGAGGACAATCAAATGCTTTCTGAGGATAAATATTTCCAGGATTTAACTGAAGCTAAGCTGTGGCAGAGGTATTGTGGTTTTTTAGATTTGTCTATCGATGAGTTCATGGATATACAGGAAGAACTCTTGATGGACCAGATAGAGCGGGTATCCGATAGCCTCCTTGGCAAGAAGATTATGAATAACCGAAAGCCCAAAAGCGTGGAGGAATTCCGCCGGATAGTGCCGCTAACTACTTATGATGACTATGAGCCTTACCTGAGCGAAAGGCAGGAAGATGCTCTAACAATAAAGCCTCACTCATGGTGCCACTCGTCTGGCAAGGGAGGCCGGTTCAAGTGGTTTCCCTCCAGCAGAGAGTACATCGACAAGGCAGTAAAGTGTAGTTTAGCTTGCCTAATTCTTGCCTCATGTAATCATAAGGGCGAAGTCAATGTATCGCCGGGGTTCCGAGCGCTTGTTGTTGCGCCTCCTCCCCCATACGCGTCAGGCTCAATATTTCAAGCAGTTACCGAGCGAATATCCTTTCATCACATGCCACATCCTCAGGATACGGAAAACCTCGGAATGCGCGATAGTCTGCGCCTAGGGTTTCAAGAAGCTCTCAAGGAAGGAGTAGACGCCATATTCTCTCTCGCCAGCATCTTGGTCAAAATGGGCGAGGAGTTGAGTGGCCAAGCACGAACGGTCAAGTTATCACCAGCGATGCTACACCCCGCGATATTGTCTCGCCTAGTCAAAGCCTGGTTACGCGCTAGGAGGGAGAAAAGGCCGATTTTGCCCAAGGATTTATGGTCAACCAAAGCAATAATGACAAGCGGGTTAGATACGGCTATCTACAAAGACGATATCGCCCATTACTGGGGGAATCAGCCTTACGAGTTCTATGCTTGTGCGGAGTCTTTTTACATCGCCGCTCAAACATGGAACAGAAAATGGATGGTGTTCTTCCCTGACCTTCTGTTTCTCGAGTTTATTCCCCAGGGTGCCCACGCTGAGCCTGACAACGAAGCATCAACTGTGCTTCTTGACGAGCTTGAGGAAGGCAAGTCATATGAAGTCGTTATCACCCACTTATATGGTTTGCCACTCCTCAGATACCGGATGAAGGATATTATCAAAGTAGTCGCTCTTAAAGACGTGGAGACGGGAATCAACCTCCCTCACATAGTTTTTCAGCGTCGGGTTGGCGAGACTATCGACCTCGCCGGTCTCACCCAGCTGGATGAAAAGACCATCTGGCAAGCTATTGCGAATACAGAAATACAGTACACTGACTGGATAGCGCACAAGGAGTATGAGGGCAGCCAGACTTATCTACACCTCTACCTTGAGTTGAAGGGAAAGCAGGGCGATAAGGATTCTGTTCGAATAGCTGCCATGGTCGATGAGCAACTCAAGCTAATTGATACTGACTATAAAGACATAGATGCTTATTTGAAACTTCTGCCGGTTAGGGTAACCTTGCTCTCACCGAGCACCTTCCAGAAGTATACGGATGAAAAAGTGAGGGAGGGAGCTGAGCTGGCCCATCTCAAGCCGACACATATTAATCCCCCACAGCCAGTCATTGAACGTATCCTCCAACTGAGTGAGGCGGGTAGGGAGAAACATTGAGCCTTATTTATAATGCATCGTATTTACTTCCGCCGTTGCTTGCCGCAGCGGTCAGCCTCAGCCTGGCAGCTGTCGTATGGCGCAGTGCTCGCCGCAGCATCGGTAGTCCGCTTTTCTGTGGTTTCCTTATAACTATAGCTATATGGAGCCTGTTGATTTTTGGCATGAGGTCAAGCGCCAATGTAGAGCACGCTCTCCTTTGGGACAAACCCCTCCCGGCAATTGCGTATTTTGCATACGTGCTGTTTTATCACTTCACTGCCGTTTATACCGGCGTCAGAGGCCAAAGAGGTATTCTTGCCGCGGCATATATTCTGACGGCGATATTTATCGCCCTGAGCCCAACAGACCTACTAATGCAACAGGTGCGAGTGGAAGACTATGGCTACGCTCCCGTTGCCGGTCCTGTGTTCTTGCCAATAAGCCTGGCCGGTCTCTTTATCGTCGGAGGATCAGCATACAATCTGGTCAAGCGCTACCGCGCTTCGCATTCTGATGAGGAACAGAACCGCTTGCTGTATCTTCTCGTGGCGATGCTGTTCCCGGTGTTGGGTGCGTTTCTCGATACTTTCACCAACTTGCCGCCGACCTCCATTTGGAGCAACTTGATATTTTGCATTATATGCACCATAGCCATTCTGAAGTACCATCTATTGGATATACGCCTTGTTTTTCGGAAAAGCTTAGTTTACCTCTTGGTGAGTCTCATAATAGCAGTGCCCTATGTAAGCATATTGTACTTGCTGCATTTCATTTTTGGGCCAATACTGGAATCATGGTGGGTACATCCTATCATCATCTTAGTACTAGCTATTCTTCTGCGGCCGCTATACAGCTGGGCACAAAACTTCGTGGATAGGCTATTTTACCGAGATAGATATGATTATCTCAAAGCACTGCAGCAGTTCAGCCAGAAGGCTCAAAGTGTCATAAACCTTAAGGAGTTAAGCTCTACCTTGACTCAACTGGTTAGCGGTGCACTGCATACCCCGAGTGTGAGCCTTCTATTACCCTCTGAAAGCGATAACGGTTTTATTGTAGTATCTTCTACCGGTTTGGACAGTCCTCCCTCCGGAGTTGTGCTGAGGAGCAGGAGCCCTCTCATTAAATGGTTAAAGCTTCAGCAGAGTATCCTATCCTCTGAAGAGTTCGATATTGTTCCTCAATTGCAGAGCCTGTCACTCAGAGAAAAGAACAACCTTGAACAAATGGAAGCAAAGCTTTATATCCCAATCCAGACTAGCCCGGCTCAATTATCTGGCATATTGGTTTTAGGGCAAAAGCTTTCTCAGCAGCCCTATTCCAACGAAGAGAAGCAACTGCTTACAGCCCTGAGCAGTCAGATGACCATAGCATTGGAAAATGCACGACTATACAACGAAAGTCGGCAAGAAGTGAGGGAGCGCAAGCGGGTGGAGAAAGCGCTAGAGCATCAAAAAGCCCACTTCCAGCAGCTCTTTGATAACTCCCCTGATGCCGTTGCTTGGGTGGATGCTGATGATAGGTTTGTTAACATCAACAAGGGATTTGAGAAGCTTTTTGGCTACCGAGCTGAGGAAATCAAAGGTCGGTTCATCAATGATACTATCGTCCCTGAAGACCGTGCGAAGGAAGCGTCTGCCTTGTCTGAGGTTGGTTTCAATAGTGAGGTGATTCGGCTAGAGACGGTAAGGAAGCGTAAGAATGGCAGCCTAGTAGATGTTTCTATACTTGGTTTCCCTATGCAGTTTGGCAATAAAATCGTTGGTGCGTATGTAATATATACTGACACCACTGAGCGCAAGCAGGTGGAGGAGAGAGAGAAGGAGCTGCAGCAAGAGCTCTATGAGTCTGGCCGTCTAGCGGCTATTGGCGAGCTGGCTGCTGGGGTTGCCCACGAGATTAACAACCCGCTGACGGCGATACTGGGGTTCTCCCAGCGCGTTCTCAAGAAAAGCCGTAATAAAAGCCTCACTCAGGACCTAGAGAGAATCAGCGGAGAGGCCCTCCGTGCAGCAAGGATAGTACAAAACCTGCTGACCTTCGCCCGCCGCCGAGAACCCCGCAAGGAAGATTGTGATGCCAACGATATACTTCAAAGAACCTTGGAATTAAGGGCTTACGAATTGAAGACTAGCAACATCAAGGTGGTGGCCGATCTGACTCCCCGCCTTCCCAAGGTAAAGGCTGATTCCCACCAAATCCAAGAGGTTTTTTTGAACATCGTTTTGAATGCTGAGCAGGCCATGGTTGAAGCGCATCAGGGAGGGACACTCGCAATAAAAACTTGCAAAAATAAAGGCTACGTGCAGATTGTGTTTTCTGATGACGGCCCAGGAATTGCAAAGGAGAACCTCCATAGAATCTTTCTTCCCTTTTTTAGTACTCGGGCGGATAAGGGAGGCACTGGCTTGGGGCTTAGTATCTGTCACGGTATCGTGACGGAGCATAGCGGTAAGATACATGCAAAAAGCCAGTTAGGAGAAGGTACTACCTTCGTTGTTGAACTACCAGTGGCGACTGGCAAAACCAGCAAGGGCAAAACTGCCGAGAAGAAGCCTGCCAGGAAAGCTGATAGGTATCATCAGCCTATATTAGGCTCTTAGCGCAGCGCGATAATTTGCAACAAACAGCTATTGTCATTTTATATGCTGGTAAGAATAGGCTGACCAAGCCTATTCTTTGCTTACAACTTGAGCTATATTCTTCAGGATAGTGAGGATGGCGATGAGGGCACGCTGCACTTCAACCGGCTCGCGGGCAAGCATGCCAGCCACATGGGGGTCTATCCTGTTCCTACCATACGCTGTGTCGGCCTCAGCCACGCCAGAGGAATTAGGGGATAGGTAACCAGCCAAGGTAAACAGCTCATCCTCGGTAAAGCCTAGGGGCTTGGCGATTCTGCGCAGGACGCGGGCTGAAGGATAGCGCTCTCCCCTCTCTATCCGCCCAAGGTGTGACGGAGACACCCCCGACATCGCAGCCAAATCCCGGACTGTCAGTGTTATGGCAACCCTCTGCCGCTTGATTGCTTCACCTAAATTGACGCTGCTCTCGCTAACCATAAGGCTATTTTATTCTAGCTCACCAAGTGACAGGTGTCAAATAGCAAGCGTTAATTTGCCTGAGCCTACCGTAAATCTTGCCAGATGGCGGTAAAGTTGTTTTCGGCCTGCTTATAGTCCAATTTTCAGCTATTGGCATTTCCTTAAATCCACTCCTTTTTATCCCCGGATTCAGCAAACCATTATTCTATTAAACTTTATTGTTATAAGTTACACGATAGAGACCAACAACCATACAGCTGTTGGCCTGCTTCTATAATTATCCCTCCTACCCCTCAAAACGCCGGGGATATGCCGTTTTTGCCCCGGCCCATAACTTTTTTTTCCAGTAAATAATGACATGCTGTGTGGTAGAATGTTAGCTCCAAGCAACAAGCTCTTAGCTGCCCCAGGGCTCTTGTTATTGGTCAGTCGCTAACCTATTTCTGCCCAGATTCTAGCACAACGTGGCAAACGGGCTAAACTTTTGGTGTGTCTCGTGCATCTCTTCCTTATCAATATGTGTGTAAGTGTCCACCGTTATGGCGATTGAGGCATGTCCTAAAATTCTGGATACAACCTGAATCGGTGCCCCATTCCTTAAGCAATGCGTTGCGAAGTAATGCCGTAGGGCATGCGGGGTGAAAGATGATTTAACCCCACAACGTTTGCACTGTCGCTTAAAGGTCTTCTCAAAACTCCCCGTATCCCAATAGCCGTTAGCATTGTTACCGGGGAACAGACCCTCACTATGTCCAGCATGCTTAAGCCAAGTACTTAATGCCTGCGCCACATGGGGCGATACTGGCACTGTCCTCAGCTTGCGCCCTTTGCCCATAACCTTGATTTCAAGGTGCTCAAAGTTAATGTCACTCTTTTTGATTGCACACGCCTCACCCAACCTTAAGCCCGTGTTTGCCAATAGCAAGACCATTGTCCTAAACTTGAGCGTATCCATCTCGCGGTAGCACTCGCCTTGCAGCAACTTAAGAATATCCTCTTTGCTGGGCAGCTCACGCTCGCTGTAAGTCACCCTAAAGGACTCCAGGTTGGCCGTTGGGTCGGCGGGTATTAGGGCATTTGCACAGAGGAATTTGAAAAAGGAGCGCAGCGCCTTGCGTTCGCCTGCCACTGTAGCGGGGCTTACCTCATCAAACCTTCGGGCTATGTAGCCCTCAATGCTGAGGCGTGTGGGATTGGGGTCATGCTGCAAATAGCGCCTAACGTTCCACTCATAGCCCTTAATGGTTCCGGGCGAGTAGCGTTTGGCTTTAAGGCTTGCCGTCCACAGGGGTATGCCTGCGTCCAAACTATCTAATGCTGTAGGGGCCGTCCCGCCGTCCCAGTCTTGTGCGAGGTTTGCCAACATCTGCTGGGCCAATTGCCTGGCCAGCGTTTGAATGTAGGGCTCTAGAAGGTTATTTGCCGCTAGATACCTAGCGGTTAACAGCCGCCCGCTCTACCGTTGAGCTATCGGGGAACGGCTGAAGGTATCAACATTACTCTACTTAGAAGTCTAAATCAAATGACAGTTTTTAGGTAGCTGCTGGAGTTTCACCCGGGTGCAGCTTCTTCCATTTATCAAGTAATTGCTCCCGGCTTTCCTTATGCTCTGGGTCAGGTACGCAACAATCCACCGGGCAAACCTCAACGCACTTCGGTGAGTCATAATTGCCGACACACTCGGTGCACTTATTGGGGTCAATTACGTAGATTTCCCCTTCCTCAGAAATCGCCTCATTGGCACACTCTGGCTCACAGGCACCACAACTAATACACTCCTCGGTAATCTTGTACGCCATATAAATTAACCTCCTGACTATGGCTTATTTATTCCATCATTATAGATTAATTCTAAGGCTTCACTTAGTCAAGTTTTTACTCAAATATTTTAGTCCCAATCCTCACCATGTTCGCCCCCTCCTCCAGGGCAATGGGGTAAGAATTGGTCATCCCCATGGAAAGGTATCTCATCTCCACATTGGGCAGCCCAAGCGCCTTAATCCGCTCAAATATCTTTCTGGTGGTTACAAAATAGGGTCTTGACTCCTCAGGGTCGCCAAAGCGAGGTCCCATGGTCATCAGTCCCGTTACTTTTATATTGGGCAGGCCTGAAATCGCCTTTATTAAATTTTCGGCATCTTCGGGCAATACGCCCGACTTCTGCTTTTCCCGGCCGCTATTTATCTCAACCAGCACCGGCATCACCTTGCCCATCTGAGCGCAGCGCTTGTCAATCTCCCGGGCTATCTCTACAGAATCAACGGTCTGTATCATATCAAATATTAATACCGCTTTTTTCACCTTATTCTTCTGGAGGTAGCCGATGAAGTGCCATTTTGCTTTATTTTCTATCACCGAATAGCTTTTTTCCGCTTCCTGGACATAGTTTTCGCCGACAATCTTTACGCCGGCTTCCACCGCCTCAAGCAGCTCTTTAGCCGTCCTTGACTTTGCCGCCACCACCAGCTCCACCCCGGCGGGCAGCTCACCTAGCAGCTTCTGAACATTTTCCTTAATTCCCACAACCGAGCCTCCATTAAGAACGGCCAAGGGGACAAACAAAATGGCTGGGGACTCAGGAACCATGTCAAACCTTTTGCGACCCGACTTGATTCCTAGATTGCATGAACTCGGTAAGAGATCACAACTTTCACAGCCCTAGCCAAAGGTATTATACCAGCAAATGCACAATACGGCAATGCAGCGTTATCTCTTCGCTTTCCTTATGTTTGAAATGATGCGTGCCATCCATACCAACTATGTTCCAGC
>Ga0315533_1001310_pt1 | contig 19265 bp, 19 predicted proteins | sample SalMarSW160130MG_FD_203081 | JGI IMG/M metagenome (GOLD analysis project Ga0315533, IMG submission 203081) | Salt marsh sediment microbial communities from the Plum Island Ecosystem LTER, Massachusetts, United States - Salt Marsh Sediment SW1601-30 ... | reverse complement strand
AGCTTGCCGACTTTCTCATTATGGTAACTCCTCACGCTAAGTCAGTATCATTACTAACAATACCATGAGTGTCACCCATGTATCTCAGCCTCCGCATGACCGGAAGCCGCTGGTCAATCACTTTTCTGTCAAAGCGCCACTAATGATAAGATTACTAATAGGTCAACGAGACACAGCACTAGGTATGTACCAAGAAAACCTAAAGTCGAAGTTCATGGGATGCTTGGTAGGGGCAGCCGTAGGCGATGGGCTTGGTAGTTGGAGGGAGGGAAGGAGAAGAGCTAACATGAAGGCGCTCGAGCTCTTAGCTGGAAAGCTGGAGCAGCTAACCTACACCGACGACACTCACATGACAATCGGAGTCGCAGAGTCGTTAATATAGGGTTACTATACTCTAATAATACAGAAATCCTGAGACAGATTGCTTACAAATCAAGCATTATCACTCATTAGCTAGTATGGCTGGAGCCATCTCAGGCGCATATCTTGGCATAGCGGCCATTCCACGAGAGTGGAGGGCAAAACTTGAAACCAGGGCTTACATTGAAGCTCTGGCAGAAAAACTGTGGCAACCTGCAATATAAAGCTTATTCCAGCGGAGCATCAAGGGCAAGAAGGTCAGGCTATGTATGTATATGGAACTCGATTACATCGCCATCTTTAAGCACGTGTGTCTTGCTCACCTTTTGTCCATCGTATTTCCCCGAGCCCCAAATCACGGCATATTTTAATTCGTGCCTAAAGTCTTTGTGGATAGACTCAGCAGCATCCTGCACAGTGCTGCCCCGCCTCAAGATCACAGGCTCGGTTAAGTCAGCCTTAGCTCCTGGGGCTTTGGTATAGACCCGGAAGATGTCCAGAGCCTCGTAAACTCCTTTCCTTAGTTCCTCTAAGCCCTTTCCTTTCTTAGCCGAGATCGAGACCAAAGGAAATAGCGTACCATATTGCTCACTTAGTTTCTTCCAGTTACCGTTCGAGTTCTCTAAATCGTTCTTGTTACCAACAATCAACATCTTTTTTTGATATCTTTCCGGGACTGCTTCCTTAGCACCATCTAACGAAGGCTCTATCCTTGCCTCCGCCAATGCTTGAAGACTGGCCTCTACCTGGTTCATTGGCTCTATGCCCAGATCTACCACAATGGCAATAAGGTCAGTACCTCTAAGCGTGTTGGCTAGCAGTATCCGCACATTTCTGTGTCTTATGGGCGGTGTGTCTACCAGTTGAATCTGGATATCCTCAAACTTCATCATTCCCGGGGTAAGAGTCTGGGTAGTAAAAGGATATGCAGCTATCTCAGGAGAGGCATCGCTAACTGCGGCTAATAGCTGTGATTTTCCCACGTTAGCTAATCCGACTAAGACTACTTGACCAGCACCTTCTCTCCGGATTTGAAAGCCTGCCCTTCTAGCCGTGGCATACTTCTTTTCCGCTTCCTGCGATAGTCTGGCAATCTTCCGTCGCAACGCAGCATGAAGCTTGTCAGTGCCTTTATGCCTAGGCATAATAGCCAGCATGCTTTGCAAAGCCTCGATTTTTTCTTCTGGGTCTTTGGCTACCCTGTAGCGCTTCTCAGCTTCAAAATACTGCGGCGGCAAATTTGCTGGCATACTATTTGACGTTGATTCGAATTACTATGTCTCCGGGACGCCCATCTGTCACCTGACAAGCATTTCGCAATCTCACTAGGCTACCTGTGTTCACCCCAGATGGGATTCTTACCTCCAATCTCTTACCCCGCCTAGTCAGTCGCTTTCTTGCACCACTTCGAGCTTCATCTGGCGTAATTGAAAGTTCGTATCGCACATCTTGAGCCCTTTGAGCTCCACGAAATAGCTCATCTAGATTAATCCTCCCACCAGGCCCAGTTTCGAACCTCACTCCCCTTGGACCACGAGATCCTCTACTAAACCTCTTAAAAGAAAAACCCCTACCTCCTAAGGAATCAGCAAATATGTCATCGAGGAAATCGAAGCGAAGACCAGATCCACCAAAGTCCTTCATTAAATCTTCAAAAGTACTTCTGGTGGAAGGACTGCCGAAGATATCACCCACATTGCCTACCATGCCAAATTGGTCATATTGCCTTCTCTTATCCGGATCGCCAAGAACTCCATAGGCTTCATTTATTTCCTTGAACTTCTCATTAGCCCATTTTTCCTTCCCGCGATTACGGTCTGGGTGATACTTCATAGCCAGCTTTCTATAAGCCTTCTTAATCTCATCATCGCTGGCATTCCTGGGTATCCCTAAGACCTGATAATAATCCTTAGCCATTTTCTGCTATTTTAGCACCACGGCTTAACTACTGAAATCTTATTGCTATCTGCTTCTTTTGGCAAGCAAAGCCTGTTATAATGGTCTGCCGACACATGACTGTTGATATCACTATTTATGGTGGTGCTGGAGTAATAGGTAGAAACAAGATCTTACTCGCAGCAGATAACACTACAATATTCTTAGATTTTGGCATCGACTATAACCTCTGGTCTCAATATTTTGAGGAATACCTAAAACCTCGTACCTCTAGAGGCTTGGCAGACCTGTTCGAAATGGGGCTTCTGCCTCCGTTGAAGGGCATCTACAGAAGCGAGCTAGAACCATCATGGGAAGATGTCTGGTCAAGACTGCGCTCGGAGGTCAAAGATGTGCATATAGATGCTGTGCTCCTCTCCCATGCTCACTTGGACCATAGCGGCCACATTTCCTTTCTTACCCCCCACACCCCCATCGTATGCAGCCCTGCTACGGCATTTCTCGCCAAGGCAATCCAGGATTCAAGCCGGGGAGATTTTGAAAAGGAGGTGAGCTATGCCATGCCCCGCCAGGAAGAAGGACGTTTGCTGGCACAACCCGATTGGAAGAAATATGCCTCAATACAAAGGCAGCTCTGTTTCACCGATTCGATTTCTCTGACTCCGGAGGCACGAAGTTTTTGGCAAACCCCAACTGGAGCGAGACAGATGAGCTGCGACTGGCCTACCACTATTAACAAAGTGGGCAACCTAAATATAAGATGCTTTCCTGTTGACCACTCCATCTATGGAGCAACGGCTTTCGCTGTTGAGACTAGCCAGGGCTGAGTGGTTTACACTGGAGACTTGCGCATGCATGGCAAGATGGGCCACAAGACAAGACAGTTTGCCAATGAGGCAGCAAAGCTTCGCCCTTCGGTACTCTTATGCGAGGGCACCAATATCGATCACGAAGATGATTCTATAACAGAGGAAGATGTAATGCAGAACGCCTTTCGGATAGTCAAAGAGGCCAACGGCAAGCTAGTGATTGCTGACTTTGGTCCCAGAAACCTGGAGAGGTTGCTGACATTTAGGGCAATTGCCAGCAAATGCCAGCGAAAACTCGCTATCATCCTGAAAGATGCTTACCTCTTGCAGTCTCTGCATCTTGTAATGCCTGAGATACCTGACCCTATCGAAGACGATACATTAACTATATATGAAGAGATCAAATCCTGGCTCAGTTGGGAAAGAGATTTACTCGCTCGCTATAAGAAACAGGGAAAGACAGTTCAACCCGAGGATATACGGCGTGATCAAGGAAGTTACATTCTTTGTCTAAGTTACTGGGACGTTAATGAACTGATCGATATTAAGCCAAGCAAAGGAGGGATATACATTTATTCATCCAGCGAAGCCTTCAGCGAAGAACAAAGGTTTGACGTCAAGAGGCTGCGACAGTGGATTGAGCATTTTGACTTTGTACCAATTGGCGTCCCCAATACAGAAACAGGCAAGGTGGCTGAAGAAGAGCAAAGTTTTCATAGCTCCGGGCATGCCTCGGCCTCCGAATTATTGGAAATTATTGAAACCATCGGTGCCAAACTAATTATTCCTATTCACACCGAGTATCCTGAGCTTTTCCCAGCCAAAGCAGGCACCGGAGCACCAGTCGACATCCCCAAGATTGGGCAGCCCATTAGAATATAGCCAAAAAGGAGAGTGTAATGACAAATTTGTCTCCCCTGGACGGGATTAAGCTTGCTGCAAAAGGAATATATAATTACATAACTAAACGACCGTTAATAGTCTCTTTCGAGGTGACGCTTTCCTGCAATTGTAACTGCCGGCACTGCGACCTTGGCGGCCGGATAAAGGACGAAAAGCAGCTTAAACCCGATGATTATGCAAGACTAACTGGACTGCTAAGACCCCCAGTGGCGCAGCTCTCTGGGGGCGAACCACTTCTCCGTAAAGACATAGTAGACGTAGTCAAGGCCATCAAGGGGGTGAATAGAGCACCCTACTTGATACTTGTCACTAACGGGGCGCTGCTAAATGAGGGCAACTATCTACAGTTGCATGAAGCCGGAGTGAACCAGCTTTCAGTATCGCTTGATTTCCCTGATGAGCGGCACGATGGGTTTCGACGACACCGCGGCTTATACAGACATCTAGATGAGACAATTCCCAAACTGGCCCAGTTTGGCTATGGGGACATCATCCTGAATACCGCCATAACCAGAGCTAATCTAGGAGAAGTACTTCCCCTGGCTCAAAAAGCCAAGGACTGGGGTGTATCCATATCGTATAGCGCATATACGCCATTGCGGACCAACGACAATAGCTACGCCATCAATACTCCAGAGGATTTGGCACTATTGCGCAAGACTATTCATGAGCTCATAGAATTGGCAAAACGGACAAATCACATAACCAACACTAAAGCTGTATTCTTAGATACCATCAAGTTCTTTGAGCTGGGCTACGTGCCAAATTGCAAAGCTGGCATAAGATTCTTCGTTGTGATGCCTGACGGAGCATTCGTCCCATGTTCACTACATCGCAACAAATACTCCACTCAAAAAGAAATGATACAGAACTTCTCACGAACTAACCAATGCGGCGGCTGTTATGTGGCTATAAGGTCTTATAGCGATCGGTCGCTTTGGGCGCTGCTAAAAGATGCCCCGACACTTGCTAAGCATGTTTTCGCTCGACATGCAACAAACACATAGGAAAGGAGTGACTCATCCTGCAACCCTGAGTCACCATAATTGAGGCAAGAAGCCAAATAGTCCATATCCCAAGTAAGCCTCAGTGAGACACCTAAGCAGCCGGCCAGCAAAACAGGCAAGAACAAACTTCCATAGAGGAAACCTGGCTGAGCCAGCAACAATTCCGATAAGATCAAAAATAAGTATTGGCAGAAGGGCAAAAAGGAAGATGGCAAAACTGCCATACTTCTTCATCCAGTATTCAGCCTGCGCATGTTTTTCTAAATATCCCCCAGGAATTATCTTCCTGCCAAGATAGCCAACCAAGTAGCTGGTTGGTTCTCCTATGGTCGCACCTACCGTAGCTACCACCCCCACCAGTAATGGATTCAAGCTGGCTCCTGCCGCAATATTAACCGCTTCCCCTGGAATAGGAAAAAGAATAGTGGCACAGCAAACAAGGTTTATCAACAGGACTCCAGAGTAGCCGTAAGCTAGAAAGCTCTCCAAATCCAGACGAGAACGAGCAAGGAGGAAAAGCGCCGTGGACAAAGCGAGGATGAAGACAAAGACTGATATCTGGAAAGACTTGCGGCTGACAACCTTATCTCTGAAGACCTGGATTTTCGAGGCAAGAGCCATTTCATCCAAGAGTATAGCATAGCTTCAGACAGCTCGTTATTTCGATAGAAGTCTCAGTATTAGCCAAGCTGAACTTGGCCTGATAAAATGGAGGGCGGGATGACCTGTAGATGTTTCATCGATGAATCCAAGACCGGACTCTCCTGGGAAGGAGTCATCGACGGCATTCACATAAGTATTAGAGTTGAATGTCCGGCACAGGACTGCACCTACGAGGCTTGGCAAGACCCAGTTGGTCTCTGCCACCAGCATTTCTGGTGGCCAGTCCTCTCTCAGAAAGAGGCGACAAAATGCATCGCAATAAGGAGGATGGAGTGAAAGTCACAGTTATCTACGACAATGAAGTGAAGAAGGAGGGGTTAGGAGCAGGTTGGGGATTTTCCGCCCTCGTAGAGAGCGGGAAGATACCACCGATCTTGTTCGACACCGGCGCCGATAGCCTGACATTGTTACACAATATGAGTGAATTAGACATCCACCCGGAGAATATAGGGATAATCGTAATCTCACACGCTCACTATGACCATACTGGAGGGCTTTCCGAAATTCTCAACCGTAATAAGACTGCCGAGCTTTACCTCCCAAGCTCGTTTAGGAGCGCATTTCCAGGTAGAAAGGTAACCCTCGTTGGCAAAGATTCCGTTCAGATTTGTGAAAACGTCTTTTCTACCGGCGAACTTGAAGGCATAGAACAGTCTTTGGCGCTCAGGACAGAAAAGGGGATATTTGTGGTGACCGGATGTGCCCATCCCATGATGATAGACATACTAGAGGCTGCTTCAAAGTTGGGCAACGTCTACGGAATTGCTGGCGGATTCCACGGATTTCATGACTTTAAGGCTTTCGAGGGCTTATCCCTAATTTTCCCTTGTCACTGCACACAATATAAGAAGGAGATATTAGATTCATTCCGGGGTAAAGCTTCAGAATGTGGAGCCGGATTGGTGATTGAACTATAACTTACGAGCCCCCATAGTCTCTTTCCCCGAATATCTTGGTCCCTATCCTGATTACGTTTGCCCCTTCCTCCACAGCGATTCGGTAAGAATTTGTCATCCCCATGGAAAGATATCTCATCTCCACATTAGGCAAATCAAGTTGCCTGATCCTTTCGAATATCGTTCTTGTCGCCACAAAATAAGGCCTCGAATCTTCAGGGTTCCCAAACCTAGGCCCCATAGTCATCAGTCCCATTACCTTCACATTTTTGAGAGCCGAGACTGCCCTTATTAACTCTTCAGCATCCTCGGGCAGCACTCCCGATTTCTGATTTTCCCTGCCGCTGTTTATCTCAATCAGTATTGGCATCACTTTGCCAATTTGGGCACATCTCTTATCAATTTCCCTCGCTACTTCCCAAGAATCAACGGTCTCTATCATGTCAAATGTTTCTACCATCTTTCTTCTTACGTTGTGCTTCTGAAGCGTTCCAATGAAATGCCATTTTGCTTTCTTTCCCACTATTTCATGTGCTCTCTTCGCTTCTTGAACATAGTTTTCCCCTATGATTTCCACCCCACCCTCAACCACCTCCAAAATCTCCTCTGGTGTTCTCGTCTTTGCCGCTGCTACCAGCTCAACACCATCTGGCAGCTCAGCCAATATTTCTTGAACGTTGTGCTTTATCACTAGTAACCTCCACTCAAATCACCTATCAAGTATAGCACCCTCCACCCTATCCATGGTATGTGGAATTAGAAACTTTCCACCAAGACAGAAGGAGAGCTGAAGTGCTAAACTGTCAACAAGCCCGAAAGACAGGAGGTACACAGAAATGCAAAGCAAAGAGAAGGACAACTTGATTTTTGTCAGGTTGTTCACGGGTGATCTCCATCAAGATTTGGAGGAGGTATGCCGAAAACACGGGGTCCAGACAGCAGTAATCTTGTGTGGCATGGGTCAGCTAAAGAACTTTCGACTAGGTTACTTCAGTAAACATGAAGGAGACTATACACGTCATGAATTTGCCAAGCCCTACGGGTTGATTTCCTTAACAGGCCACATCTCAAACCAAGAAGGAAAATACGATCTCCACATGCACGCCGCTTTGGGAGGCGAAGACAAAAGTGTTATAGGAGGCCATTTAATTAAGGCCGAGGTTGAAATGTTAATCGAAGTGGTCTTGCTTAAAACGGACATAAGAATTAGGAGAAGGTTCGACAAGACCATAGGCGCTGTAGCAATGTCCCTAGAGTGAACTGCCAGAGGCTCAAATCTTGAACCCAATAGTTAGAAACAGGTTGACCTTCGTTGCAGCTAGCTGAGCTGGGGGTCCAGAGCAGTCGCTCTGGTAATTCATTGGTTTCCTTACTCCATAAGGTCGCTCGATTCCCTGTCTGCCAGAGGGTAGGCGTTTGGCCCACTCTTAGCGGAGACTCTGTCCTTTTCTCAGTTCAACAAGCTCATCAATCATTTTCAAACCGGAACCGGTTAACGGTAATAAAACTTTACTACCAGGCTTAACCAAACCCATCTCCATAGATTTCCTCAAAGCCGCGTAGGCCGCAGCACTGGTAGGCTCAACGATGAACCCAAACCTTCTTAATTCTGTTAAAGAAAGTTCTATCTCCTCATCATCAACAGTAACGCAATGCCCCCCGGTGCTCCTTATAGCCTTCACTATTTGCCTTCTCCTTGGGGGTTCCAATATAGCGATGCCGTCAGCAAGTCTCGATTGGCCTGCACAGTCCTTCCAGACACCAAGGTCCTCGCATACTCGAGCATAGCCACAAGCTTGAACTGCAACCATCTTCGGCATTCTTTTTAAAACGCCGAGACTCCTGAGTTCTTCGTATCCCTTATGCAAACCAAGTAGAAGCGTTCCACTCCCGACAGGGGCTATTACAAAATCAACGTCAACAATCTGCTCCTGAGCCTCATAAGCCATAGTCTTCACACCTTCGATAAAATAAGGGTTCCACCAGTGACCAACGTAAACTGATTCTCCTTCAGCTTCCAGAGCTGCCTTGTTAACCTGCATCCTATCGCCATCAATCTCATGAACATCCGCTTCCAGAAGCCTGAGCAACTGCTTCTTTCCTTCGGGAGCGTTGCTTGGAACGAATACATGGACATCAACACCACCAGAAGCCAAACCCATTAGCGCGAAACCTATGCCGGAGTTACCCGAGGAATCTACAAGCACACCTTTCGCCCCCAGTTCTCTAGCTTTTGCCACGCTAATATAAGCTCCTCTGTCCTTGAAAGAGCCTCCCACACTCAGATACTCGAGCTTGAAGTTAACCTCTACTCCGGCTATAACCCTAGGGACTACCGGGGTCCACCCCACATGCATAGAAGGGAGATCTTCAACCGGAAGAAATTGGCTGTATCTCCTGATGCCCTGCTGTCTAACGTCCACTAATTCCTGAAAGCTCTTTTCTTCGAAGTCAAAGGAAACATCGAGTGCTCCACCGCAGCCATCTTGCCAATACCACCTGTCCTTTGGCAATGTTTTGCCGCATTCTTGGCACACTATCTTGTAAGGCATCATATGCTCACCCCGCAGATGCCTATTATAAGTATTGGTGCTACTTACCGCAATTCCAGAAAAAAGAAGACTTCGCCCTATTGATAACTTCTTGAAAACATGACACAATTAGCAACACTTGGATCAAAGCTGGAGAGGCCTGGTATGAGCACCGAAACAATCAATCCTTTCGAAATGGCGGTGAGTCAAATCGACGCCGTCTGTGATCGGCTAAATGTTGAAGATGTGTATCGTTTACGGCTGGAGAAGTGCGAGCGCGAGCTAATAGTCAATTTTCCGGTAAAAATGGATGATGGGACAGTAGAAGTCTTCACTGGTTTCAGGATTCAGCATAATGATACCCGCGGACCAGCCAAAGGTGGAATCCGTTACCACCCGGATGTTACTCTAGACGAGACCAGGGCCCTGGCAGCCTGGATGACACTGAAGGCCGCAGTAGCCAATATACCCTATGGTGGTGCCAAGGGAGCTGTTATCTGCAATCCCAAGCTGATGTCCCAGACTGAGCTGGAGAGATTAACCCGGCGTTATGCTGCGGAGATCTCAATCTTAATAGGCCCTGAAAACGATATCCCTGCTCCTGATGTGGGCACAAATCCTCAAATCATGGCATGGATTATGGATACCTACAGCATGACGAAGGGCTATTCTATTCCAGCAGTGGTCACAGGCAAACCTATCGAAATAGGCGGTAGTAAGGGAAGATTTGAGGCTACCGGACGTGGTTGCGTGATCATTGCCAATCTAGCAGCCAGGCAAAAAGGGATAAGCCTCGAGGGAGCCACAGTAGCAGTTCAGGGCGCTGGCAATGTGGGCGGCATAGCAGCCAAGCTGCTAGCCACCAAAGGCTGCCGAGTCATAGCAGTAAGCGATTCCAAAGGCGGGGTTTACAACCCGAAAGGCCTGGACATGCAAGGCCTGCTCGATTACAAAAAGCAAACAGGTTCGGTGGCCGCTTTCAATGGTGCGGAGACTATAACCAATGCCGAGCTACTAGCACTACCATGTGACATCCTGATACCGGCAGCCATAGAATGTCAGGTAACTGCCTCCAATGCAGCACAGGTAAAAGCAAGGATTTTGGTGGAGGGCGCCAACGGGCCAACTACCCCTGAAGCAGATGAGATTCTCTACCATAACGGAGTGCTTGTTATCCCAGATATATTAGCTAATACTGGGGGAGTAATAGTATCGTACTTTGAGTGGGTGCAGAACATAGAATCTTTCTTCTGGGATGAGGAAGAGGTAAACAGTAAGCTCGAGAGAATAATGACTAATGCGTTTGCAGAAGTGTCGGAGATTAGCAAGGCCGAGAAAACAGACATGAGAAACGCTGCCCATACTTTGGCAATAAGGCGACTAGTGTCTGCAATGTCCATTAGGGGAATATACCCCTAACCACATTAAATACAACCCTCAAGAAAAGAGAACTCAGATGAAATAGACAATGTCATTCTTGACTTTTATGTAAGCAACATAAAACCGGTAGAAGGGTAGAACGAAGATACTCAGGGCAATCAGTGTAGAAATATGAGGAGATGAAAAATGTCTTTAAGTAAGCCAAATGCAAGTCCCGCCACTGCTACTAGAAACAGAGTAGCACCTTCACCAAGCTCGGGATTATGTGTAGTCTGTGAAGACGGCTGTCCCGGACTTTGTGAGATAGGCAGATCAGCCCTTAGGGGAAGGGAGATGCTCTACCCCCAGTCCTTTGGCAAAGTTGTTGCTGGAGCAGAGAAAGACTATCCTGTTGATTTCTCTCACTTTAATATCCAGGGAAGCTGTGTTGGGGCAGTTGGTATTGAACCGGATTCAGACAAGGCTCTTTTCCCGGCGGTTGACATCTCCACTGATATAGGAGCTAATGGACACAGGATAAAGATGAAAGTCCCCTTCTTCACTGGTGCTCTGGGCTCCACCGAAATAGCCAGGGTGAACTGGGAAGGTGCTGCTATTGGAATTGCCGTCTGCGGAGCCGCGATTGTCTGCGGGGAAAATGTCGGTGGCATGGATCACAATGCAGAATTTAGGAATGGAAAGATTGTAAAATCTCCTGAGCTGGAAAGAAGAGTACAGGTATATAAGGACTGGCATGAAGGCTATGGGATGATGCTGGTTCAGGCGAATGTGGAGGATGCTCGACTTGGCGTGCCTGAGTATGCCATAGAGAAACTTGGAGTTGAGGGCATTGAAATAAAGTGGGGGCAAGGTGCCAAATCCATCGGTGGGGAAGTCAAGTTGCCAACTCTAGAAAGGGCACTCGAACTTAAACGAAGGGAATATATCGTTATTCCCGACCCTGAAGACCCTGTGACACAAGAAGCTTGCAGAGCCGGGAGAGTACGAGAATTTGAACGCCACTCCCGGCTGGGGATGGTAGACGAAGAGGTATTCTTGGACACAGTGGAAAGGCTAAGAAGAACGGGCGCCAAGTATGTTACGCTTAAGACAGGTGCCTATAGACCGGCAGATCTAGCCCGAGCGGTGAAATTCGCCTCCGAAGCTAAAGTAGACCTTCTTACTGTGGATGGCGCTGGTGGTGGGACAGGAATGAGTCCATGGAGAATGATGAACGAATGGGGAATCCCCACCGTTTATCTCGAAAGCCTTCTTTACAGATTTCTTAACAGGCTTGACAAAAAAGGAGCCTTCATCCCCAGCTGTGCCATAGCTGGAGGAATCGCCCTGGAAGATCATATTTTTAAGGCACTGGCCTTAGGAGCTCCTTATGTGAAGGCAGTATGTATGGGCAGGTCCACCCTCTCGGCAGCCATGGTGGGAAAGACTCACGAGCGCCTTCTTAAGAAGAAACATGGCGAAGGCAGCGAGTACCGTGAAGCCCTTTTGCGGACTTTCATTGGGGCAGCCAAGCTTAAGGAAGAATATGGAGCCGATTTTGAAAGAATCCCACCGTCTGCCATAGCTGTCTATACTTATTACGATAGACTTGCTACAGGCCTGCGCCAACTCATGGCTGGCGGGCGTAAATTCGCTCTCAATTTCGTAAATAGAAGCGATCTTGTCGCTTTGACACGAGAAGCAGCCGATGTCACTGGTATCCCTTATGTCATGGAATCGGATATGGAAGAGGTGGAGAAAATCCTAGGTTAGTAGAGAAGATGACCTCCATCGGCATTGATATTGTAGAAACGGAGCGCATTGAGTCGGCAGTCAGGCAGTGGGGTGAGCGTTTCTTAACCCGTGTTTATACTGAAGCTGAACTCAAGATTTGCCAGGATAGAATCCCATCATTGGCCTCTCGATTTGCTGGCAAGGAAGCGGTAATGAAAGTTCTAGGCACTGGTGCCAAAGGTGTTGGGTGGCGAGAAATTGAGATTCTAGCTGATGCACACGGCAAGCCCTTGGTGCAACTCTATGGCAAAGCTAAAGAGAAAGCCAACATTCTAAACTTAAATGAATTCTCCATTAGCCTTTCCGACACCAGGCAATATGCCGTTGCCGCAGCCATAGGAGCATAACCAGTCAGAGGCTAACTCTGCTATAATGATTGACGGTATGCTAGCCAAAGTAAGAAGCTGCGCCGTGGTGGGGCTGGAAGGAGCGCTAGTAGAGGTAGAGGCTGATATATCGTCCGGGTTACCTTCTTTTACCATTGTAGGCTTGCCAGATAAGGCAGTTCAAGAGGCCAGAGAGAGAGTGAGAGCAGCCATAAGAAACTCTGGCTACAAGTTCCCCACTAGGCGCATCACCGTCAATCTGGCACCAGCAGACCTAAAAAAGGAAGGCCCGGCCTATGACTTGCCCATAGCTATAGGCATACTGATAAGCTCAGGACAATTATACGCTGACCTATCTGAAAGCGTCTTCCTGGGGGAGTTATCCCTGGATGGCAAACTGCGCCATACTCACGGCATATTGCCCATGGTAGCTTTAGCCAGCGATAAGGGTCTGCCTAAGGTGTTTGTGCCCTTGGATGACGCCAAGGAGGCATCCTTAGTGGAAGGCAGTCATACATTCCCAGCGGAGTCTCTGGCTCAGTTGGTTAGTCACCTTAAAGGTGAAACAGGAATTCCGGAATATCACAGCGATGTGACCTGGCAGCAGGAAATCCACCACGACTATGCCTTCACTCTTGCTTATATCAAAGGTCAAGAACATGCCAAAAGAGCTCTGGAGATAGCAGCAGCAGGAAGACACAACATTCTTATGTGTGGACCGCCGGGAAGCGGTAAGACTATGTTGGCTCGTTCCTTACCCTCGATACTTCCGCCTCTAACCATGGAGGAGGCCATAGAGGTGACCAAGATTTACAGCGTAAGCGGGCTATTGCCGCAAGATGCCCCTATCATCATAGAGCGCCCTTTTCGCTCTCCGCACTATACTATCTCTCATGCTGGCCTAGTGGGAGGCGGGCAATGGCCGCGTCCTGGAGAAATAAGCCTGAGCCACCACGGCGTGCTTTTCCTTGATGAATTCCCCGAGTTCGGGCACGCCACTCTGGAATCGCTCCGCCAGCCAATGGAAGATAGGACTGTTACCGTCAGTCGCGCTCGTGGCAGCGTCACTTTTCCGGCTAGCTTTATGCTGGCAGCAGCCATGAACCCCTGCCCCTGTGGCTACTATGGCGACCCTTTCAAGGAATGCAAGTGTTCACCAGGAGAAATCTCCCGCTACCATAAGAGGATAAGCGGGCCGCTGCTTGACCGCATTGATATCTTCATCGATGTCCCTCACATTGACTATGAGAAACTCACCGAGGACAAGCCTGTGGAAACTTCAGAAAAAGTCGGGGAAAGGGTCAAGACAGCCCATGAGCTGCAGGTTAACCGTTTTCAGGGCACCAAGTTAACATCCAACGCCGATATGACCCCCAAGGAAGTGAAAGAATTCTGCGCCGTGGAATCCACGGCGCAAAGCTTACTACGCACTGCTATGAAGCAGCTCCACCTTACCGCCCGCGCTTTTCATCGCATCCTCAAGGTTTCTCGCACCATCGCTGACTTAGAAAACAGCGACATCATCAAAGTGTACCATATAGCTGAAGCCTTGCAATATCGGCATAAAGAAGTAGCGTAACTATCTGTACAGGACCAGCCACAGGACGCCGCCACCAATTGTCAGCATAACCCCAATGATGAGGAAAATTCTGCTGCCTATTCGCCAAGCATCTAACCAGGGGCGCTCCGGTTCCTGACTTATGAACTCTTTCACATCTCTTTGAGCTGCCATGGAGCTATAGTATCCCTTTCTTTCCTTTCTACTGAAGAGAGGATAAAGAAGGAACAATTGGCTCGAATAATCGCTTCGCAATACCCAGACTTGCTTCGTGAATTCAACAAAGAAGCGAGCCACAAGAACCGCTATCACATCAGGATGTTTGAGGCGGTAGCCCTGGGCTCAATGTGTTTTCACCAATTAGATAAGTAAAACCATGCCAAAGGATAACTCAAAAATCTTAGCCATTGACCCCGGCACCAGGGTGATGGGCATCGCCTTTTTAGATAATAGGCAGCTCATCTATTATAGCGTTAAGGCCATTAGAGATAGCATAAAGACACCTCACGAGAAATTGAGAGAGGGAAGGAAGATTATTCTCAGGCTGATCAAGGACTTCAAACCTCAAGTTCTCGTTGTTGAAAAGGCGTTCTTCGCCAACAACCGAAATGCCTCGCTTCTGAATGTGTTTGTGGATGAGACAAAGGCTATTGGCAAAAGGAAACGGCTCAAGGTCATAAGCTATGCGCCGAGCACGGTCAAGAAATACATCTGCGGTAATGGTCATGCCAGCAAGAAAGAAGTGGCTAGGGTTGTAGTGGCTAAATACCCTGAGCTTAAAGTCTATTTAACTCAGGATCGAGCCTGGAAGGAGAAATACTACCAGAACATGTTTGACGCCGTGGCCTTGGGGATAGTTACTACCTTGGAGGGTTAGCAAGAGTTGCTACTTGCCATACACCGGTTCTTCGTGGATTGTGATCCCAATGTGACGGCCTCTTGTAAATTCTTGCTATGTCCACAGGCAATTTGTCAAGAATAGCTGGACAGGTTTCCATGTTAGTCCGTGTTCGCCAATCTTGGCGGAATCCTAGCACTATCCAACATTGCAGCGTAGTCTTGCCGTATTCTGTCGTGTGGTCTCAGAAAGTCAAGGAATTGATAGATTATGCTGACACCGGTGTCGAACGCCCATTGACCCATAGCCAAGCTACCTATCTTGTAGACCCAATTCGGTTTGGAAGCAAACAAATAATCCAGCAAGGACAACGGTCTAGCTTGAAACCCATCTTCTGGAGGAGTTGAGAGTCTATTAATGATAGAAACCAAGTACCTAGGTACATATCCCACTTCTCTGTATTCGGACTTATAGTGAAGAATAGCATTCCTCAACCTTACAAGTGCGTCGAAGTCTTGCCACAACGACTGTCCTTTATCAAATGTCTTTCCGCAAAGAAATTGTGGCAGTTTTTCCCATTTAACACGTATTTCTTCGCCCCTTCCTTTGTTGCCATATACTAGATCAATCAAGTGTCGCGTACCCTTCTTTTGCTGCTTACGCAAATCAACTTTCTCAAGGCAGACTTCATTTATGAAAGCCTCTAGAGAAGCAGCCACTAAAACATATACTTCGAGGATGTCCGGTGTCGGTCCTCTGTCTTTCCTGCTTTTGCAGCGGCGAATCGTCTTTTGGGCAAGTTTCAGCAGGTCTATTGAGAGCAACTTTGCTTCGTGAATCTTCAAACCTGTAGCGTGAGACGCACTGGTAGCAGATGATCGTCCGCTATTTGCACTGCGCATTTGATGACTCCTAATGATTCCCCTACTCCAGTATAACACAAGAGGGCCAACAGCTACATATTGATCGGATCAATCGGGTCTTCAGGCCAGTGGTTCTGATCATAAGACACGTTGTCTCCTATGGGCAGCCTAACTTCGACCCATTGGAATGAAAAGGCGCGGCCCTCCTTCACTTCCTCAGTTTTCTCATCCTTCATGGAGAAAGGACGTATTCATAGCCAATCCTCACTGGCTCTTTGTGGTAGCGCCGGATCCTGCTCTGGCGGTTATAGAAATCTTTATCCTCAAATACCTGCCCCTCCTTCTGCCGGAGCAAATTCCTGGTTCGAGATGGCTGCTGGTGCTCTTGGCGGCCGCTTGGGGCTTCGTGATAACTGTTATCTTCCTTCACTAGATTTGCATCAAATATTACCTGACCAATCTGAGGTTGGTTGAGGAAAGGGGCATCATCGGCAAAAGGATTATGAGCATCTGGTTGGACAAAGTTCAGGATGTAACCTGTAGGTTTGGAATCTTGGGAAGAATACTTGGCTTTGGCGACATCGAAATCGAGTCCGCTGGAACCTATGGTAAGGTCTTTAGCTTTTCGCCCTCACCCAGAAAGCTGCGGGAAGAAATCGAAAAAGCAATTTTTGATTTTCCTTAGCATCCGGGTCGTGTCGAAGCCGGGGTAGCCAAGAATCCGTACGGAAGTTGAAGGAAAGTCGAGAAAGGAAGACCAGGGTTCCCCTAAAATACCTCAGTCGACGGATTGTGTCAGAGCTTCAAAAGGCCCATCTGGGCCTTTTCCTTGACAGCATCATAGAGATGCTTTATGATGCAAGTATCGAGTCGGTAAGACTTTCTAGAGGTAATGAAGACGGCATCAACAAATAACGGAGTAAGAAGATTGGCGAGGGAGCGCCCGGATTGGCTTCCCATAGTGAAAGTGTGTTTGGAAGAGGCAAGAGAGACCAAAGGAGAATTTGCCGGAGCTTGGGTTTTAGAAAGGGCAAACAAAAGAGGGATAAGGTGGTTTCCCAATTTGAGGTTGCTGGTAAGCTATGGCATCCTTAAGCATGAGGATACAACAAGAGGTGGAAGGCGAGCTTACTACACAATGCCTGATCCAGAGGGAGTAGAGAAGGCCTTACAGGAGCTTTTCGGCTCTAAGAGGTAGCCAAAAGAAGGGCAACCCGAACCGTAACCGTAGCGCAGGAGGTAAGGCGAATGAGCCAAAGGGTTGAAAGGATAGCACTACTTGTCACCGCTGTTATTGCAATAGCTGTTACAATTGCCGATTTCGCCGGTGCATTAACCGGGTTACCATGGCTAGCACAGAGAATTCCCGAGATTACTTTATTGTTGGTAGCTTTGCTTGTCACCTTTGTGGCTTTTGAGCAGCGAGATTACTCACCAAGAGTTAACAGTAGGATTGATGAGTCTGCAACTCATATCATAGAAGAAATAAAGAAGTTGCATGGTACTGAGATACTTCACTTTAAAAACGTGGCCCAAATCTATAGTTATGTTGCAACGAAGTTGCACGGAGTATCCAAGTCGGTTGATGATATCACGTGGGGCTCTCGCGTAGCGTATAGGACCAGCGCAGAACAGAAAGCCTATCAGGATTACTTGGAAGCAATGGAAGCCGTTTGCGATAGGAAGGATATCGAATATAGAGAGATTTCAAGTTTAACTGACAAGCACTACTATGACCGTGCTATTAATCTAATTGAAAAGGGTTACTATACCTATAATCTGGGTTACTACGACCTCACACATATGCCCGTGCCTTTATTCTCGTACATTCTCTTTGACCGACAAGAAGTTGTTGTAGGCTTCTATAGAGTTCCAAAACTACCTCTCCCAGGAGAAGTCTATATTAGCATCACTCATCCCGCTATCGTGCCTCTGTTCGTAGACTACTTCGACACATTATGGGCTGGCTCGACTAAGATAAAGGACGGTCCCAATATTGATCACGCCATACTTAATCAAATCAAAGAGAAATTGGAGACAAAAGATGACAGCGAGTTATCCTAAAAACCTAACAGCAATTCAAAAAGCCATTCGTGATTACAGTATGGATGGATGGCTGTTTTATGATCTCAGTAATCGCGACCCAATTGCTTACCAAGTGCTGTCTCTCGATCAGAGTAAGCTTACGACGAGAAGATGGCACTACTTCATACCTGCAAGTGGCATGCCACAGAAGCTGGTTCATAGGGTTGAAAAGGAGCGCTTGGCTGAGCTAGTCGGCAATACAAGGTTCTATTCAAGTTGGCGTGAATTACATAGCGGTCTCGCTGATATGCTGAAAGGTTGCAAAAGAATTGCTATGCAATATTCTCCTTACAATGACATTCCGACTATCTCCTACGTAGATGCTGGCACTATCGAACTGGTCAAATCGCTTGGCGTAGAAGTCGTTTCGTCGGCAAATCTGGCTCAGGCTTTTGTAGCTGTCATCGGCGAAGAAGGAGTGAAACTTCACAAGGAGGCTGGAAAACATATCCAAGAGGTCAAGGATATGGCCTTTCAATTAGTTTTTGATGCTGTCCGATTGGACAAAACGATAACGGAGTATGATGTTCAGCAATTTATATTGGAGCAATTTACGAAAGGAAAGTTAACATGTGAAGGTCTCAACCCTGTCGTCGCGGTAAATTCTCACGCTGCGGATCCCCACTTTGAAGTTACGCCCGATAATGCTTACCAGATAAGGAAAGATGACAGAATATTGATTGATTTATGGGCGAAAGTCAATGTGCCAAGCGGGATCTACTATGACATTACTTGGTGTGGCTATCTAGGTGCTATTCCTCCAAAAGAGTATTCTGATATGTTCGACATTGTGGTTCAAGCAAGAAACATTGCCAAAGGGTTTGTAGCTGAGAAATTGAAGAAAGGGGGAAAGGTTTTTGGCTGGCAAGTGGATGATGTTTGCCGAAACCATATTTCCGGAAAAGGCTATGGGGAATATTTTACTCACCGAACGGGACACTCAATTGACACCAATGTTCACGGAAGCGGAGTGAACATAGACGACTTTGAGACGAGAGACCGGAGAGAAATAATTCCTGGTATATGCTTTTCGATCGAGCCCGGGATATACAAAGGTGATATAGGAGTGAGATCCGAAATAAGTGTGCTAATAGATCACAACAGAGATGTAGTTGTGGTGGGACAGGAACAAGAGAAACTTTTGCTATTAAAGTAATCTGTCATGCCTGTTTCTTACCTTACCCAATCTACTGACCGAGGGTAGCAGACGAGGAAGCCTTTTGAACGGTTTGTTGTTCAAAAGGCTTCAGGATTGAAAAACCAAAAAAACAGTTGCTGTAAAGTTTTGGTAGGTGGGGGTTGATAAGAGAGGAGAGACCCCGCAGAATCCTGGATGGCTTCTTAGCAAGCTAATTTAGGATTAAGGAGGTCTCTGAT
>Ga0315533_1001309_pt1 | contig 19274 bp, 10 predicted proteins | sample SalMarSW160130MG_FD_203081 | JGI IMG/M metagenome (GOLD analysis project Ga0315533, IMG submission 203081) | Salt marsh sediment microbial communities from the Plum Island Ecosystem LTER, Massachusetts, United States - Salt Marsh Sediment SW1601-30 ... | reverse complement strand
GTATCTTCCTCATATCCATGGGCCGTCATTCTCCTTTCCCATTGGCGGGCAGCCGTCTCGGAAGTGAATTGCTGCATAACTCTGAAGTCGCGAGGGTTTCCATGTTCCAGTTTTTTTCTTTTCGGCTAATCCGTAAGTCCTGCATACTTCATAAAAACCTCAAAAAAATGGGTGGGGGTTCTTAATAAAACTCCTAAATTTCATTCTGAAGCGCAACACTTGGGTTTGCTTAAGAATACCTCTGCCGGAGTCCGATAGTCTAAACTGGGATTTCCCATATAACATTGTATATCCTTGCTTAGTTATCTCGACACCACTGGGCAATTATTTATTCTTCTTATCTTTTTTTAATTTTCGTTTTTCCTTTGGATTAAGCTTTGCCTTTTTCTGTACTTCTCTTCTGCCTATATCTTTTTTTCCCTTATCGCCCATATATGTTTCTCCTTGCTTGAAAATGATTTGTATTTCTTAACCTGTCCCCGAAACCTGACCTTTCATCAGGGATATAGACTTAACACATGCAGCTTTGGTAGTACGGTCACGATGTTTTAGCCCTTGCTCAAGAACTTCCAAAGCCATTTTCTGCATTCTGCCATTCATACTCCTCAGTCCGTAGGCTGCTGCCTTTTTAGCTGTCCTTGGATAGTTGCCGAATAATGCCTCCGTCAGTATTGCTAAGCCATCCTCTTGTTTCCATGACAGATTCAAAGCTGCCACTCTCGCAGTTGAAATATTGTTAGAGAGCAATTTCTCCCTGAGCTTTCTGAGAAGCTCAACAGATGCTTCGTCCCTTTGGCGTTGCGATGATTTGCTATTATCGAAAGTCATAAATCGATCCTTTTATAAAAGGGCTAAGAGCTTGTATTTTATCAGCCTTCCTCATAAAAGCACTCTATTTTTTTCAACCCCACCGTAATTCATCCCGTGAGATGTTTACCACGTGGGATACGCCTTTTCTTACCCCATCGTGGACGTCGTCTGTCTATCTCACCGGGAAATTACCCCCGCCTTCGGCGTGCAAGCCTCGTCCATCCTCCGTCTTCTGTCCCGCCACGGCTCGACTGAATTCGCCGAAGTCAGGCGGGTAAACCCGCCACTGTCGGGTAAACTTCCGTCTTCCGTTATCTGCCTTCCGTCCTCTGCCCTCTGTCGCCTGCCCTCCAAAGCATGTAGTGCGGCGGAGGGTCTGTACTCTGTCTTCTGTCTTTCAGGGCTTGCTCTCAGGCCCTGCCCTGAGCACTATCGAAGTGTCGAAGACACAGATCAGTTATAATTAATAGCAGCGATACTGGCGATTTTGAAAGTTGAGCAAATACTGTACCTGTGGCAGTCCTAGGGACTCCTTAGCTCTGCCATAGGTACGGAGAGCTAGAGGAACGCAGGGTGTGATGATCTACTCTGCGAACTAGGTCGCTACGTAGCACGAGAATCGCACCGACCCAGCTTGATTCTCAAGACAGACATCCGTCCTTCGTCTTCTGCCCTCCAAAGCATGTGGTGCGGCGGAGGGTCATTGCGAGGCCTGATAGTTTACCCTGAGCGTAGTCGAATGGGTGGCAATCTCGAAAAGCCGTCTTGTGCAGCGCCTTGTTATACCCCATTCTCTCTCAAAAAAGGGTCAGTGCTTATTTATAATCCATAACCTTCTTTTATCTTTTGGAGAATCTCTCTCTTCAATTTTTTTCTATCTGAAAATCGTATTTGGGAGAAATTCCGTAGATTGAATGCGATTTGACTTTCAATGTTTTTTTCACCCTTTTTATGATGAAGGATAAATATGATTTTATTGTCTAAATCTTTTCCTTTTATATACCCCATGGCATAGCCTGATTCTTGATAAACATTAGGATTCATGCCTGTCAAGTCGGCTATAAATAAACCGCAGTCTTCAATTTTCTGGATAATCTGATCTGTTATCTGAAAAGTGAAAGGAGTATCAGATTTATCAATTCTAATTGGAACCAGTTTTAACTCTCTATTCTGTGAAAAGTATTGGTTATTAATATCCTGTACTACTGATTCTATTACCTTATAATTTCTTTCGCCCTCTTTGTGGCCTATCTGCAATGAAATAAAAACGTCCCTGCATCTTACTTCTATTCTCTTGCTAAAAATATTGAAAAGACTTCTGGTAGAAATCTCCTTAATACTATATGTCTGGTTGTCTTCTATCCATTTTATAAATGAGTCAACTAATTTTGGTTTTTCAATCTGAATAATAAGAAAAGCTGAAAAAACTCCAACATTTTCACCTAAATAGAATTTGGATTTACAAATTAAATCAATTTCTTTTAAAGCTTCTGATATTCTTTCTGTTGATTTATCATTTTTATCAATTATTTTTTTATCCAAAAGAATTTTTAAAACATTTTTAATTAACGTTCTATACTTCTTATCACTCTGGATAACAGAAACGTTTTTTAGTTCAGAGATGTGTTCAATAATTTTCCTCGTTAAGAAATACTCCCATCCAAAACTTTGGCTTTTAAGAGAATCATCGGAAAATAACTCTTTATCCTCTAAAATTATTTTCAGACTGTGCTCTTCGTCTAACGGTATAGCCTTAAAATTAATGTTATGAAAAATAATTTTATCTTTCCGATTATCGTTGGAATCATCAGATAGAATTATAATGCAAAAAGGAGTAATGTACTCTTTGAATTCTTCCTTCAAGGATACGGCACTTAAGCGGTGATTGCCATCAACCCTGTTTAGAAGTGCTTCCTTTATATCTTCGTATATTGTGATTCTAGCTAAATCATTACTTTTTTTGAATCTAATAGTAGTTTTATCTACGTTTGATTTGAAACCCTTTTTGTTTTTTATGTCAGATATTGGGTTTAGTCCACTAATCGCATTCTTTTTATTAAAGTCATAACGCAATTTGCAAGACAAGATTACTTCTGGAAAAAATAAGTTGGTACGGTCAGATAAAAATTGAGTAATCTCTGCCCTATGGCCAGACAATAAATCTCTTTGGTAACCAGCATCTGCTTTGGAAATTTTAGCCAAATCTCCCAATTTGGCATACCCCCTGATACACGGAAAACCACCAAGCGATATATCAAATAAACCTTTTAACTTTATCATGTATTTTCACCTAAAATAATCCTATCAACTTCTTTTTTTGCTTCCTCTAATTCTTCTTTTGCTTCTTTCTGCAACTGCTCGGCTTTCTGCATTCGCTTTTTTACTTCTTCCGCTATTTTGTTTTGGACGGAAAGGGGTGGGAGAGGGATTTTTATAGAAGTTATTTCATATTCACTTATATTTGGTTGTGCTCCACCACAACTTTGCCTCAATATTTTTTGTTTAAACAAAGGAGTTCTAATAAAAGACAATAAAAAATATTTGTTTAGTTTTTCTTTTGCTCTAATTATTCCAACTCTTTGATTCAATAAAACCTTATCATCAAAATTAAAAATAAAAGATTTTCCAATGGTCGCCCCAGTCATTGCGATAACTATATCCCCATTTTTTATTTGAAATTTGTCATACCTTTCAAAAAAATCATTTGGCAATAAAGTCGTGTCAGATAAATCTATAAAATTCTCTTTTATATTCCTAATTGTTAAAAGTTTTATCCCTTCGTTATAAACATAGTCATTACTACTAAACGCGTAACCTGGGATAAAATCAATTATCTCTTTTAATTCTTTAACCTCAGACTTTCCCCTTTTTATTGCTTTCTCTACTTCCTCAAACTTCGTCTGATAATAGTAAGCATCTACTCTTTTGTTCTGCACTTCGTCGCTATTCACCACATAAACCATTCTATCTTTTAATTCGGGCAGTTTGATCCCCAATTCATCAAGAACATAATCGTTGATTGAATCTAAAAGTTGCTGGGCTTCATATTCTTTATTATTTCTTTGATTATATGCCTCTTTTATTTTTTGCTTAATGCTTTCTTGAATATTTTTTGAGGGTATAGGAATAATTAGAGATTTAACTTCATCTGTTTGAAGTCTTGGCAATGTATTGCCTGTCATCAGGTAAGATGTTTGACTTACAACCAATTGCGAATTTAGGAAAGTAAATAAGTAAAGACCAACGCATTTAATTGGTTTTAGTACATGGAACTCGGTAGAACAAACTCCGTCAAACTCCGCAAAATAAACCTTATTAAGATATGGTCTTAATTTTGGAAATAAAATATCTCCTTTTTGAAAAACAAATGCAGAACCGAAATTCTCTTTTTCTTCTTCTGAGTGAATATACATTCCAGTATTAGATTCAATATTTTCTAATCCAACATATATCAAATCTTTTGATTTTGAATTAACAATCTTTCTCCGAAATTCTACAACTTCTTTTAATGGTAATAATTCATATTTTGAAGATTTAACCTTTTTAATAGCATTTAATCTTATAGGATGATATGGCGAGGGGTCAATTCTTCCCTCGATTTCATCAGCAAGAACAGTAAAGCATTCCATCTTTAAGCCCCTTTATACCCTTTTGGATTCTTCTCAAATTTTTGATATTCTTCCAAAATCTTGTCTAAATCGTTTATTGGGTCTTTTCTGCCTGTGGCGTCATAGCCGATATGTTCGGCGATTGACATAAATATTGGATAAGTGCCTGTTTTCTCGCTTTCTTTTTTCTTCCGCAGGAATACAAGAGATGATTTTACTCCGGCTCCGAAATGAGTAAATGCAAATTGGGGCAGAGAAACAACCGCTAAAATATGAGACTTTTCCATCAGGAAATCACGGACATACTGCAAAGAGGAATTTGTCAAAATTCCGTCGGGAAGGACAATCGCCATTTTTCCGTTAGTCTTTAAGAAGTCCAAACACCTTTCAATAAATAAAATCTCTGTTTTTTGGTTTTTCTTGTTCTTGCCTAATTCGTATTTGTCCAGATAATCTTTTTCAGTTGATTTTACCTGTGCTCCAAAAGGAGGGTTGGTGAGAAGAATATCAAAATGATTTTTCTTAAAACCTTTGTGTTGTTTGGTAATTTCATCAACGTTTTTTAATGAGTCTGTGCTGATTACGTTTGTATGCCCGTCATCGTGAATAATCATATTCATTTTGCAGACGCGGGCAATCTGGTCATTTATTTCAATGCCGTAAAGGTTGTTCATTGCGAATTTATGCCAAAGGTCCTTTGCTTCACCCTCATCATGATTTTGTTCTAAATATTTTCGTACCCTGTCCATCGCGTTAAGCAAGAAACCGCCGGAGCCACAGGCTGGGTCTATTACTAAATCGCTTCGTTCTGGATTCATCATTTCAACGCAGAAAGTGATGATTTCTCTCGGCGTAAAAAACTGTCCCATCTTGCCTTTAAAAAAGTCTTCCATAAACCGCTCAAAGGCAACGCCCTTCGTGTCCAAATCAATTTTGTTTATCGCCAATTCCTGCAGATGCTCCACTACGTTATAAACGACTTTTGGCTCTAATCGTATATCTTCCTTAAAAACTTCGGCGTCTTCTTTTTTAGCTTTCTGATAAATGGAGTTGATTCGTTTGTAAATCTCATCGGCGGATTCATGCGTTCCAATCTGGAAGATGTATGGCTCGCCTTTCCTGGTTGTTTTTTCGTCCCGCAGTTTGCAAAAAAGAAGTTTTGAAACCTCGTCAAAAGCAGTTGTGGGTGCTAATTTCCCGCCCTGCCAGACAGTATCGTGGGATTTTTCCAACGCTCTGATTAATTCCTCTCTTGAAACTTCCTTTAAATCCTTGTCCTTGTCTCCTTTGATGAATTTGTATTTAGGGGTCTTGCCGTATTTTTTTGGAATATCCGAAATAACGTTTTTATCCCTCTCGCTCGGCCTGAATCCCGCAACATCAAAAGCGGTTCTGGTAATACCAGCTACAACGGAAGCGAACTTTGCCCTCAAACTGTTGGCGTTTCCAAAGGCCTGTTCAATCGCCTGCTTAAATTCAGCATCGGTTATACCGTCTTTCTTGCACTCAATAACAAGATATTCCGTTCCTTCCTCGTCATATACGACAATATCCGCCCTGTCTTCCGGCGTTCGTCTTGGGACAGTAACTTCTATGTCAATGTTCTTTGCTGGATAGTCGTAATCCAGAACAAGCTCGCAGAAATACGAAGCCCTTACTTTTTCTTCGGGATTTTTGAAAGAAGTTGAATAATCTCTTTTACATCGATAGGTAATTTTGGAATCGTCATCGGAAACAGAGATAATCCCCCTGTCAATTCCCCTCTGCATGTTTTTCATAAAAATCGAATCGTGCCTGTCTTTTGTCATATTATTTCCTCAAGATTTTCCCGTTTTTTTCATTCTGCCATAATTCCTCTTTACCCCATGAGACAACTCATTCTCAAAAGTTTGAAATAGGTTTATCTCGTTTTTATTCGTTGTCTGCATATTTGGATATCGCATAGTATCTCACGGGGTAAATTCTTCCCATCCACAATATCATTAATCGGCTGAAATTAAAAGAATTGCATTTATTATTTCATACCCAATAGTTGGTATTTTTCTCGTCGCGCGTATTGAGTATTGCGTATTGCCTCAACCGGCACAACGAGTGTGCCGGCTAACCATCCTCTGTATTCCGATTTCTGTCGTCTGTCCTCCTTCATCTATCCCCGCCTACGGCGTGCAAGCCTTGTCATCTGCCCCATTCCGTCCGTGTCTTAGTCTGTGTAATCAGTGAAATCTGTGGTTGCTTTTCTGCCCTTCTCTCTGTGAAATCTGTGGTAGGATGTTCTTTCCTATCTTTCCTAAACCAACAAAATGTTAATTTAAAAAAGTGCTGTATTTTTGACATATTTCTGCTAAAAAGCGCGCGTTTTTTGAAATTTCTGACCAACTTTTGCAAATTTCTGCGCATTTTTGCACACTTTTTGCGCGCTCATTATTTTAACTAATTGATGTATCTTGCCTATCCACTCACAGAGTTAGCATATTCCACCCCAAAACCCATTAATTTGGGCAATATATAACGAATATGATAGCGACTTCTCCGAAATGAATCTGAAAAAACTGCAATTTCCCACAATTTCAAATATTTGCAGTTTTGCCCTGTGTTAATCTGCGTAAACTATTTTCACTCGAATTATTTATGCTGCTGATGCTCAGCGCAGCATTTCGATATCTATCTTTGCGACCTCTTTGCCGAATATTTTGTTAAAATGGCCGTGCACTTTTCTTCGAGTCGATTTCGATGAGTTGTGCTTGATAATGACAGGTTTTTGTAGCTTTGATTCGGTGGGCTTAAGCCCACCCTACATTTCCTACTTAACCTCTTTAGTCGCCTCAGCCGGTTTAACGATCTCAATCAGCTCAATCTCGAAAACAAGAGTGGAATTGGGCGGTATGCCGGGCCTTCCGCGTTCGCCATAAGCGAGATTAGCGGGTATATAAAGCTCCCACTTGCCGCCTTCTTTCATAAGCTGCAGAGCTTCCGTCCAGCCTTTTATTACACCCTTAACGCGGAACTCGGCAGGCTTATTCCGCTTATAAGAACTGTCAAACTCAGTGCCATCAATCAGAGTGCCGCGGTAGTTGGTCTTCACTTTATCGTCCGCCGTTGGAGTATTGCCCGTCCCTTCGGTTATCACCTTGTACTGCAGACCGCTCGGCAGGACCTTTACGCCTTGCTTTGCCTTGTTCGCTTCAAGAAATGCAGTGCCTGCGGCCAGGTTTTCAGCAGCCTCCTTTTTCTGTTTGGCGAGCTGTTTGGCCCTCATACGCTGTTGCCAATCCGAGTAAACCTTCTGCATCTCAGCCTGACTAAGCGCCGGCTCCTTGCCTTGGAGAGTATCTTTGAGTCCCTGTATAAGCAATTCAAGATTAACATCAACCTCGGCTTTCTTCAGATTCCCGCCTATTTGCGTCCCTATTATGTAGCTGAGCTTGTCCATTTCCGTCTTAAATACCTCGGCTTTCTCGTCAGCAGCTTGGACGACGATTTCAGGTTCGTTAACATCTTTTGTGGTGCCTTTCTCGGCTGCATTAACCGGCATCACAATCAGACAACCCAATACCAACATCGCAATACTAATTCTTGTTTTCACAATCTTCTCCTTTTTTCACTTGAAAGAGACAGCAGTGTGCCTGCTAACCATTTTGCCGAATATTTTGTTAAAATGGCCGTGCACTTTTCTTCGAGTCGATTTCGATGGGTATGCCGGCACAGCCAACTCGAGCTGGGTTGCTCCACAGCACAACGGACTAACGTTTATGGCTGCTCCGTTCCCGGCCTGACCAAGTTCACGCCGTTCGTTTGCATGGGACCCGGCTGTCAATATCGCTTATGACAGTAGTGACCCAACTCAACCAACCCTCTGAAAAGAATTCAGCCTCGCTGTAGCGGATTGCGAGTACAGGGTACCGCTAGCACCCCGCTTAGCACGGCCAATATTATTAAAGCCGCCAGCCGCTAAAAGAGCAACAACAAAATATGATTTTGATGTGCTGTACTATGTATTTGGGCGCAGTTTGATGGCTCTGTCGCGTTATGCAATGAAATTCCAATTCTGCTTTAGTCGGTAGCCGCTGCTATTGTTTCCTGTGATATTTCGTTCGGCTGAAGCTGTTGTATTGCCTGATGTTTTTTCTTTCTACGGTTTATGGTTCTTCGGTCGCAGCGTGGGATTTCGTTATAATTTGTAGCTACCTGGAGGGCTTCTTCAACGGTGGCGACAAACAAATCCGCACCAATTTCTTCCCAGAGTCCTTCTGCTCGATTGAACAGCCCGCCGGAAACCATTATGCGCAAGTGCGGCCATGCGTTCACGGTTTTTATTGTATCGATGAGCCGCCGAATATCCGGTGCCTGCTTCGGAGTGGTGCCGTAGATCAGCAGAATATCAGGAGCATAATCGTTTACGAACGCAAGGATATCGTCATTAGTAAGGCCGCCACCTAAAAATCGCACTTCCCAGCCGTTGCATTCGAACAAATCCACCATCATTTGGGCGCCAAGCTCCTGCAGTTCGGTTGATGCACAACATATAACTATTTTCATATTCTTATCGGGCCGCCGCGGAAGCTTATTTTGCAACTGGTCCACTATTGTGCGGTTGATTCGCGTGGCCAAATGCTCCTGTATTGTTGGTATTCTGTCAGTTCGCAGAAGTTTCTCGACTTCCACCATAATCGGCCAAATCACATGGATATAAACGGAATTGGCAGGTACGCCACTTTGCAGAATTTCCTCTATGACAGCACGACAGGCTTTTCTATCACCCCGCAACAACGGCTCCAGATATCTCGCCAAAGTATCTTGCTTTACCATAATTCTAATTCCTTAATATTTGTTTCTTTTCTATTTTGCTATTCGTTCAAAAAGGCAACTATGTTTTTGCTAACAATGTTAATATAGGCAACATATTTTGTCTGTCATATAACTATCGGAGAGGGCAAGAAAAAATCTTTAGTTAAATTAGGTAAATAGTATATACAAGTTATGATTTACCTAAGTTTTCTGTGGTCCTATAAATTTTATGCAAGTTTAATATAGGCAATTACGAACGCGATATCAAGGTATAGCAGTGTGAATATGGGAGATCGCATTTTTGTGTGAGTGTGGTAATAAGGGTAAAATAATTACAAAAATTTAATGGCGGAAATGCTTATCTTTACTACTAATTGGACATTTAGTTGTTAGGACATTTTTGAAAAATAGTTATAAGTGCATGAGAGATAAGAACATAGGCGCAAAATAGGAAAATAGAAAAAATGAGAAAAAATGAGCGCAAATTTGCAAAAACGCGCGCATTTTGAGCAAAAAATCGCAAAAATGGTGCACTTTTTGGCAAAAATAAGTAGATATTGTAGGTAGTCAACAGATGGTATAGATTTTGGCCATTTTGGGGGTTGACAAATGGGTTGGTTTGTGCGTGGCGATGCTCGATACTTGATATTAGATCCTCGATACTCGATACATGATATCCTTCGACCCGGTTCGTCACGAATCCGGCGTGCCGAATCGACGGACTCAGGAAGGGCTGGATGCTCGATACTCGATGCTGGATACTCGATATACGAGCGGCGATTGACGAAAGACGATGAACGAGCGATGAATTCTTGGCCGTTAAAAAGCCGAAAAATACTTCGATGGAGACTTTTGCTAAGTCTGCTTTTTAGCTATCAATTATCGATTTTCCCTCTTTGTGCATAGCATTTCAACCTTGCTTTCAGCTTCATTCCGAGTCGAAAAGGAACAAGTCTTCCTGACGGTCGTTAGACACATCCGATCCTTTGGGAGAAGAAATTCCGAAACGCTTATCGAGATCGCGTAGAGTCCTTTTCGGTACGATTACCCGCATCTTTGGCAACCGAAGATGACTACGAGCAATAGGTTGATGATGGCGACGATTTTCAATGCACCTCCAAGAAGGCTTGTCTCCCCATTCACCATATTCTACCTCACCGCCACAGTTTGCGCATGTAATGATTCCGCCTTTGAGTGGAGGTTGATCAATACTGCGAGAATAACAATCTTTCTTCACACAGCGCCAGAAGTAAGGGTCGTCTCTTCCTTCGCGAGCCACAACTTCGTTACTACAAATGGGACATGCCGGCGGTCCGTCATCATACTCACTAATTAACTCATTCAGGCGCAATTTCCGAGAATACTCCTCAAATACCTTTTTGCTAAATCTACGCTCCATATGTTCGCCAGTATTACTGAAGCTGAGAGGATTCAGCGACCCTTCCCACAAGATATCGTTATCAATAAAGATTAGTTTTTCATGCATTCTCTGTTTGTGAACAACTATGACACCCCATGAAGTAAGTGTTTTTTCAAGCATTCTATACTGTGCTAACTCACGCTTGCCACGCTCACTTAAGCTTTTCGTCACAACATACACTCTGACCCCTCGCTCTATGGCAGAACGTATTTGCGGTTCAAGTTGAGCAAGCCTGTTCTGTGTAAGCCATGCTGAATATATAACGATTCTGCTCTTAGCTTTGGCTAAGTCGGATCTGAGAAAAGTGTAGAAATGCTCATGAGTCATAATGAGGCGATTTTTATCTGCTTCAACATTCCCGCCATATACGGCGGTTTGTGCCTTTGCTGCTCTGGCTGCGAGTCCGGCCTTAACAACATCAAGTGCATTAACAGAGGGGTAATTATCGCGAAGAAATGGAATAAGTAGAGAACCGACAAACGATTTCTTCGAAAGTTTCGCTATATAGTCGAAATCACCTACAATAATAAGGCGGCGCCTGGCTCTTGTTAACGCCACGTTTAAGAGACGCTTGGTACCCTCGTCAAATTGGGCCATGAACATCGCCACTCTCCAGTGAGGTTCATCGTTCACCATATCAAATATGACAATGCTGGCTTCTGAACCCTGAAAGCTATGGACTGTACCAGCTCTAATCTCTTCACCCAAATCCTGCTCACGGAGCATCAATTGAAGTAACTTGGAGTGAGGGCTATATGGACAAGCTATCAGTATCCGAGGATTATTCCCCTTTTGAAATTCCGGTCGATTTTCAAGCAGTAGTTGTTCCGCCAAATCTACGCACACCGTTGCAGAAAGGAAATTAAGGCGGCTTGGAATTCTACCTCTTGGGACGCTTGTAACCCATGCATTAAGTGAACCTGTGTCCACAAGAAGAACAGGGCTATCATGCTCCCAACCAACCTGATACCACTCGGCTAATTCATTGTCTGTACTTGTGTTTTTAGTAGCATCCTCGAGAAAACCTTCATATATGAAAGCGTTTGGGATTCTGCTAATATCAGGGTGCATCCGGTGTTGTTTTTTAAGGTCGATCCTGTGAGGGACAGGCGTAGTCACAATATCAGCTTTATTAAAAATATCTGTTCCCAGCCACCTTTTAGCTAACTCAAGCGTAGATAAGACAATGGGGGGCAACTGCTTGTGGTCTCCAACAACGACGGCGTTAGCATTTGCCACACTGGCTGCTACCCACAAAGCAGGTATCGGGGCCATGGAAGCCTCATCAAGAATCACTGTATCGAACCGTCGAGCTTGGATCGAATCTCGCAGGTAGGCCCTTGTTAAGGTTGTGGCAACTACCATCGCGTCTGCTATGACCAATTGCTCCACCTTCTTAAGCGCTTCCTCAATTTGATTAAGCTCAGCTTCAATTGTACGAATTTGCGAATTTATCCGATTACGTTCTACTCGTAGTTGTTCCAGGTCTACGCCTTCTATTTTGCCAACCGCTTTGCTAAAGGCGAGCTTTATATTACTGAGCATGCTCTCCAAGGAACCTGGGGATTCCTGAGTAAGATCCAGTTGCTTCAACACCAAGAGTCGTGATTCAAAGAGTTCTTTCAACTCAAGATGAGCTACGCCATACTGACTGGTTAGATTTGGAATTTGTTGTTTTAGCTGTTTGATTTTTGTAGCGTGAGCATCTACTTGCTGAAGTATTTCAGCAGGTTCAGCCGAATATTTGTAACGAAAAGATTCGACTTTGGAATAAAGTAAGTACCGCCTTTTTTGAGCACTTTCAAACTTTCGGTTAATCTCATCTAATTCAAGACCAGCTTTACCAAACTCTTTCTGCAAGTCTTCGACTGTTTGTGACTGTTCTTCAGGCGATGGCAACCCCCGCCATTTACGAGTTAGCCAGCCAACAGAATTAACCTTTACAAGCAGTGATCCTGCCTCTGATAAACGATTTGCAATATCATTCAGTTCAGACCGATGGAGTTTAATCTGACGTTCTATCTTGGAGATTCGTTCATCGACTCTGGAAATTTTAATGAGATGGCCAATCGCATCATGAGCGGACTTTTCGGCGGTAATCCAGTAATCGGACGAAGCTTCAAGTTGCGATAATTCAGATTGCAACCATTCTAATTCGACTTCCAACTTCTTAAGTTCGTTCAAGTCGGCTGTCATTGAAATAATGTCGTCTTCGGCTTCATCTACCCACTCGCAAATGTCAATAAGTTTGCAGACTTCTTTTATCTCTGCAGTATCTGTGTTGAGACTGGATTCAAGGTTAGCACGACGTTCGGCCAGTTGTGCAGAGCGCTTGTCAACGTGTGTCTTTAACAAAAGGTTGGGCATATTCTTCAGACTCAAATCTTTTGGCTCACCTACCCGTATTACCTTTCCCTGATCTAAGTCCTCGGAGTCAAGGCCAACGCGCTTGCCTATTTGCTTTATTGCCCCATCGACTGCTATGTTAGTGTGAGAGACAAGAAGTACAGAGCGACCTCTGTGATAGAGCTGTTCACCAATGGCTCCAATCGTTAGGGTTTTACCTGTGCCCGGCGGGCCCCAGATGAAAGTCGTGTTGCGACCCAAGCTCGACCCCAGCGCTTGATTCTGCTCACGGTTAAGGTCATGAATTTCAATTTGAACCGGTTCTCCTCCTACTGGAGCACCCAGTATCCGGTCGCCTACAGGATTTGAAATATCTGCCTTTGACTCAATCCGGTCGATGAGTATACGCATTAAAAATACAAGATCGCTTCGTAAAAGAGCATTGGGAACGAAAGCGCCCAGATCTTCCGGTATGCTAAGAGTAATTGCCATTCCGTCAATTGAAATGACGATTACTTCGAGAGGGCTACGACCTGACACAATCAGTTCACCAGGAGTATCCCCTGGAAGATTAAGTGCACTCTCAATATCGAATATGTATTGATAGCCACCACCTACCTGAGCAATACGCTTTCCGTTAATAAGCGGTACCGAAGAACCTGATGCGTTACGGTTCGCAGCATCAATTTCTTGCAGCAGGGCTGTGCGGAACTCCGCCAAAATGCCAGTGAGGACAACTTCCTCGCGTTCGCTATTTGCAGGTGTCTTCGGCACGCCGTAATCACCTCGATCTAACGAAAAAGCAAAACAGATTACAGGCTATCCAAAACCGCAAATTACCTTAGTAACGAGGTTAAATCATTAGTTGTCATCTTCCAATTTGTATTCAACGGAATCGACGAAAGCCCGCTTAGCTGCATTAGTATTATAACTGATTCTTGTCGGAGGGCAAGTCACAACAAGGACAGATGATAGAGGACAGAAGGCAGAGGACGGAGGATTGTTAGGTGACATCTATAAGATAGGTGTGTATTAAGAAAATAGTCTTTTCGACTAATCGAAAAGACTATAAGCATTTTAAATCAATCTCCTTTTAAATCAATATCCATGATGGTGATGGATTTATTGCCAATATTATAATAGCTATTGTACAATGAAATGTAACAATATGATGCAACGAGTTTTTTAGGTGCCTGCGGTTTGCAAGCGGAAGATAATAAGTAATATCGCAATAATTAGGCCGACCGCGAGCACCAAAAATTTAGCAAAAATCTTGAAAAAAAAATGAACAATTGCATCTAAAATAAGATATATAAAGATAAGCAGGATATTATTATAACTTGTTTTGTCATCATACTACCTCAATATCATTTTTAATTTTAGCATGCCTGCTCTTTACAAATGATTGGTTTTCCTGAATTCGCACCCGAATTGTAGTTTCTTTGGGTTTTTTCTCAGGAAAACAATGGTTTCGAGAATACGGACTTGGTGTATGCATTCGCCGAACTGATCCCTTTGGCAGAAATGCGCTACGGTATTGTAGTTCGTAGCGCCGTTATATATTTATCATTTTATTGAAAGGGCAGGAAAATGAGAGGGAAAGAAAATCTTAAAAAATGGATATGGTGTGGGCTGATTCTATTGTTAGCGACATGCACGGCTGCAGCAGATAAAATCATCTATGTTGATGCCGATGCCACCGATGCAAACGATGGTTCATCCTGGGCCGACGCGTTCAATTATCTCCAGGATGCTCTGATTACGGCTTCAGCCGGTGACGAAATTCGTGTTGCTCAGGGTACCTACAAACCAAATGAAGGTATCCTTACAACGCCGGGCCGAAGAAGCCGGACATCAGGTGAAGCGGATCGAGAAGCGAGTTTTATACTGAAGTCTGACGTTACTATTAAAGGTGGCTTCGCGGGTTTTGGCGAGCCGGACCCAAATGCGTATGACAGCGAAGTATATAAGACTATTTTGAGTGGCGACCTGAATGACAACGATGATGATACCCGGGGCCCGTGGCATAGCGTCTCCAAGCTCTCTCGATCGGATAACAGCCTCCATGTTGTGGTCAGCAGCTATAAGACGGACCCGACGGCCGTATTGGATGGTTTTACTATTGTGTCAGCAGCCGATTCCGGCATGGTCAATAACTATGGCAGACCACGCGTAATGAACTGTACCTTCCGAAAGAACTTCAGTAACAGCGCAGGTGGTGGGCTCTCATGCGTGGGTGGAGATCCAACTGTTTCTCACTGTACATTCCAGGAGAACCACGCGTGGATCTATGGCGGTGCAATCTACGCTAGCGGGGGTGAACTTACGTTGGTTGAATGCCGTTTTCTTGCCAACTCGGGCTTAAATAAGGGAGGTGGAATCAGCAGTCAGGGTTGCAACCTCTCATTGGCCAACTGCACATTCGAGCAGAACGCAGCCGAAAGGGGTGGAGGCCTGGCGAATGATAGAGGCGGTCTTGTCCTGACCACATGCGGGTTTGATGGCAATTTGGCCAGCATCGGAGGAGCAGTCGATACGTTATATCAGGAAGCTGCTGTCCTGAGTGATTGCACGTTCAAAGCGAACCAGGCCTTGTATTACGGTGGAGCTGTGAACAACCAGGGAGGTCCCTTGCAGTTGGATGGTTGTGTCTTCAGAGGCAATTCGGCCAATGTAGGAGGGGGGCTTAGCGTATCCGATATAGACGCCCAGCGAAACGTTACGATAGAGCATTGTCTCTTCACAGGCAACCGCGCAAGCAGTTCGGGAGGAGCGATCTATGGGAGTTCCTCAGGAATTGGCTCATGGCCTGTCATTGCCAATTGTACATTCGCCGATAACTGGGCCCCGAGATGGGCTACCCTCGTCTGGCCATGTAATCGGTTGGAACCAAGTGAGGAGCCGGACGTCATAATCGCAAACAGCATCTTGTGGGATGGGGGGCAGTCTATCTACCTTGCTATTGTTCGAGGAAGGAGTCAGGAGCCGGATCTCAATGCGGCAAGCCAAGAGGTAGCCATAGTGTACAGTAACGTGCGAGGCGGCTGGCCGGGCGAGGGCAATATCGACATCGATCTGTGTTTTGCGAAGGTTGGCTATTGGGACCCTAACGGCACGCCCGAAGAAGCGAATGATGATTTCTGGGTTGATGGCGACTACCATCTGGAGTCACAGGCCGGACGATGGGACACGAACAGCCAAACGTGGGTTGCAGATGACGTCACCAGCCCATGTATTGATGCAGGTGATATGAGCAGTCCCATCGGCTTCGAGCCGTTCCCAAATGGTGGTATTGTCAACATGGGAGCGTATGGCGGCACAACCGAGGCGAGCAAAAGTTATTTTGGTAAGCCGGTCTGCGAGACTATCATTGCAGGTGATATAAACGGCGACTGCAAAGTTGATTTCGCTGATCTTTATATAATGATATATCATTGGATGGAAGATGATGCGCCGGTGCCTCCACCACAGCCAACACCAGTAAGGCGATAGAGGACAGAGGACAGAAGACAGAAGACAGATGACAGAAGGCAGAGGACAGAGAACAGAGGACAGAGAACAGAGGACAGAGAACGGAGGACAGAGAACGGAGGATAGAAGACAGTCGGTGAATATCTATTTTTTGATAAAATTTTGGGCGGTAGTTGGCTAATCTGTTATAATGTTACTGAGTGTTAACCATTCATAATATCCCTTGCAGGAGGACGAAAAATGCAGAAAGTCAGACTAATCGCTTATCTCTTCAGTTCGGTGGTTTTGTTAGCTCTGGTTTCTTTAGCCAATGCGAATAACTCCCCAAAACTTGTCGAGGGTTCCCGCGTAGCGGGGTCTCAAATCAGTGTTAGCGGTGAGCTAAATGAGGATACTACGTGGTCGGGTACCGTCATTCTTGAAGATAGTGTGGTAGTCCCCGCAGGCATAGTTTTGAATATCGAGCCGGGGACGGAAGTTTTAATGAAAGAAGCCGTCTCGCTGGTCATTTATGGACAGTTCATAGCCGATGGGAACGAAGCCGAGCCGATTCGCTTCACGCGTTACGAAGACGGCACAACATGGAAGCAGATTATGTTCGTTGAGGCCGCCGACAGCCGATTTGTGCACTGTATTATTGAGTACGCCGACAGCGAAGGCGCACATCAGGACTACTACGAGCCTGGGCCGAGGACATATCACGAAGCGGTGGTTGTATTAGCAAGCCATGTCGATTTTGAAAAGTGCGTTTTTCAAAAAATGCCTGACGAAAGCAGAAATGCCGAGGGTGATGCCATAGCTATTATATCGGATGACCCAAGTTACCCGGGAGAAGCTACATCGCATATAAAAGGCTGCCGGTTTCTTTCTATCGGGCAGGGTGTGCACACCAGATTCTCTTACATATTGGTTGAGGACTGCTTCTTTACGGGTAAGCGTGGCGATAATGATGATGTCGATTTGTGGGGCGAAAGCGAGCCGGCACCTCTTATACAAAATAACGTATTTTTGAATCCTGAGCATGATGATATGATAAATCCCACCAGATGTTCTGCGGTTATTATAGGAAACGTCGTCGCAGGAAGCGACGATCACGGTATTGTCCTGCGTGACAGATGCTTTCCAGTCGTGATGAATAATGTAATCTATGACTGCCATACTGCCGGTATCGCTATTGAGAATTCATGTGAGGCCCTTTTAGTGAACAACACGATTGTCGATTGCGGCAGGGGACTTAGGCTTTTCGATTTGGGCAGATGGGGGCCGCCGTATCGCTTAAATCCCGGCGGCGGAACTGCAACAGTCATCAACTGTATCATCCGGGATTGTCCCCAACCTGTCACTCTGGCAGATAGTTCAAGTACCGAAATCGAAGATACTGGTTCACACATAACAATCAAATACTGCGACATTGAAGGTGGCCGGGATGGCATATCGGCCTCAGGGACTCATTCGACCGTTACATGGGGACAGGGTAATATTGCTGCTGACCCACAATTTGCCGATCCGGATAAAGGAGATTTTCACCTGAAGTCTCAAGCTGGAAGATGGGACTCAAACGAGGGACGATGGACGAGTGACGATGTGACGAGCCTATGTATCGATGCTGGGGATCCGATGTCACCTATCGGTCATGAGCCTTTTCCCAACGGCGGGATTATCAATATAGGCGCTTACGGCGGCACCGCCGAGGCAAGTAAAAGCTATTTTGGCGAGCTGGTCTGCGAAACCATCATAGCAGGCGATATCAATGGCGACTGCAAAGTCGATTTTGCAGACTTTGTGATTATGACATCGCACTGGCTTGTGGATAATGGTCCATAGCTCCTCTGTTAAGAGGAATGACGATGAGTAGAACAAATACGATAACCTTTTTGGCAATATTGACATTCGTTCTTGTGGCATCAACGGCGGAGGGAAAGGCCATCTACGTTGATGATGACGCGAGCGGTTCCAACGATGGTTCATCGTGGGCCGATGCCTATATGTATCTTCAGGATGCTCTGGCGGATGCAAATTCTGCCGAAAAGCCGATCGAAATCCGTGTGGCACAAGGCACCTACAAACCCGACCAGGGAGCCGATGTGCCGTATCCTCCTACATGGCCGGCCAACCTGGATTACAGAGCAACATTCAACCTAATCAATGGTGTGACTATTAAAGGTGGTTATGCCGGCTTTGCTGAACCGGACCCGAATTTCAGAGACATTGAATTATACAAAACCATCTTGAGCGGCGACCTTAACGGAGACGATGTTGATGTAAACGATCCTGGTGATTTGTTTGATGCTCCTAAACGAGGTGATAACAGTTCGAATGTAGTAACAGGCAGCAATACGGATGCAACCGCTGTTCTTGACGGCTTTACGATCTCCGGTGGGGCTATTTCGGTGATTCCGTTTAGAAGATCAGGTGGATCACCTGCCGGTGGTGCCGGAATGTTAATTTTTTCAGGAAACCCCACTCTAATTAATTGTACGTTCACTGATAATGTAACCAGCAATACCGGTGGAGGATTACTCATCTATAACAACAGCAATCCAACGCTGGCTAATTGTACATTCACGAGAAACTATGCTGAGTCGGGGGGTGGAATATTTGGCTCTGGCAGCAGTCCGACACTTATCGACTGTATATTTGGTAATAATTACGTGCAGCAGAATGGAAGTGGGATGTTTAGCTACGATGGAAATCCGAAATTGATCAACTGTACATTCAGAAATAACCATACTTCCCAGTCCTTATATGGATCAAACACTAAGGGTGGGGGGATGTACAACAGAGATAGCAATCCTGTGCTGACTGATTGTACATTCATCGAAAACTCAGCGGGT